>Ga0153991_1000039_pt1 | contig 26987 bp, 22 predicted proteins | sample TSNC075MetaG_FD_104681 | JGI IMG/M metagenome (GOLD analysis project Ga0153991, IMG submission 104681) | Attine ant fungus gardens microbial communities from North Carolina, USA - TSNC075 MetaG | ecosystem: Host-associated > Fungi > Mycelium > Unclassified | place: USA: North Carolina, Jones...
TGCTAGAGAGCCACTTGCAGGGGTAACTATAAATAATACTCCTGAAACAACACCTAGTTTTACCCAGTCAATTGACATTAAGAGACAACCTCTTTTGGAGAACCAAATCTGTAATACTAATGACATTATTGTCCAGGGCAATACTCACCTAAAGGATACCATGGACAACAAAGTAAAGCATAATATTGATGAGCTCATTGCTCTATGTGGGTGAGAAGAACTTGAAGATCTTGATGGCATGCTGTTCATTATGAGTAATCAACCTTAGTCTTGACTGTCACCCTAAATTCCTTCATTCAGCATATTCCAGTTTTCATTTCTTGTCTGTACCAACTCAATTCAGTTCTATTTGTCCTGTGTTTGACTTTGTTACTTACTGCTGCATACATGCAGTTTTTTCTTTCCTTGGACCCATCACATCTGATGCCCAATGATGCTTCAGGGAGCAATTCACAGTTACTGATCATCACCCCTCTACTTTTCCTCTTGCAGTAGTTTCTCTTGGTCCTCTATACTCCTCAAGTTCTATCTCATATAGGATTTATGTTGGGTGCTGGTGTCATCATAAAGCAATGTAGGATACTCAAAGTGATCAGTTATATGGAATATGTTCTGAGTCATGTGAATATACCTGACATTAAATAGAATCAACCTATTTGCACTGATGAGATTAATACCATATCTACTGGCTTTACTACTTAACAAGAAAACAAACACCTAGTCATGAGGATTATTCAACTGATCAACAAGCTTCTGTTGTTTTGGAATCAATGTGGTCCCATCAAGATAGAAATATTCATATTCAGTCCAAGGAACAAAAGGTAGAAAGAGGCTCATAACAATATCTATTGATGCACAAATTAATCACAAAGTACTGCTGATTCAAGAATTTTAAGAAAGTCAGGATCATGAAAAAAAAGATAAACTCACTTCAGAGAGAAATTGAAAAGGATTTTGTGCACAGTGACAATGGACAACATAAGCTCATAGACCTTCTTTGTCTTCACAGCCTATGGTCTATAAGTCAAATACTCTATGTCCTAGGCAGCCTCAATGATATTGGTATATTCTTCTCTTCTCATTGTGACCCTCTGCTGATGCTGTACCATGAATGTGAGATTCTTAAAGACTTGTTATGCATATAATGTCAAAGGGTAACTGTAAAGGTCAGGGTTACTATTTGGGTATGTATTTTTAATAAATAGCTTGATGTTATCTTGGGCAGCTCATCAATACATAGGGAATAAAGCATTGTCAAACATTGATCTACAGCATTTCTAGGACCAGGTGGTCACAAGGTGCATGTAATACAATTGACAGGTTGTTCATAGAGGGAAGGAGTCAATTTATCAGCAGTTTTAGATGAAAATAAAGGCTAGTACAAGGAGAGAAGGTCATCTATAAGTTTTTTCCACATGGGGATTCTGCACATTTTTGATCTATAGTACAAAGAATTAAAAATAATAATATGAACAAATTGAATTAGAAATATTATTTTCTATATTCATACTAAGTCCATCCATTGATAGCATTTTCATTCATCTATACTATTTGAATGGTACATCCTGGAACTGGCCAGTCTGGCAGGACTACACTGGAATTTCAGATGGTCTTTTCCCAAAAGATGACAACAAATTACCTCGTGGTTGGTCGTGAAATGATGCCAGTGACATTAAGGCATTTTTTAATGCATTCCTCAATATCAAAGATTCAGAGAACAAAAATAGATTTGTTACTAGATGAGGATTCCCAAAACATCCAGGACATGAAATCTGGAGATCCTAGATCCAGCGTCAATACAAGGCCTGGGGCCTTTATGGTTTGATTATCAAAGAGCTCTAGGATGCTGGAATTTATCCCTAGGACATTTTTGTCCAAGAAAATAATTCATGGTCTGATGCTGAAAATTATGTAGTAATGATATTTGACAGTCTAGGCCTAAAGCTCTTTGGAGAGGAGATATTTTCTGAAAATGTAGACATTCTGCATAAGGATGTGCAAAGTTGTCTAAAAATTATAATCTTCAAATCATGGGCAGACATTAGACTATATATTAACAGACTACAAACCTGTGCAGAAAAGCAGAAGATACTTGTTAAGCATTATTTTTGAGATATGTTTTCATACTATTTTACAGAATTTTTTGACTAGTAAATAAAGCTACAACAGAACATAATAATAAAAGATACATTGAACAGACTGATCTGTGATATGGCAAAATAGAAGGAGATAGCAGGAATTTTGGGCAAGAAAGATACTATCAAAGATGCCAATAACAAGTTAAAAGAGTTAGAGAAGATCATGCAACACCTAGGTAGTTTAATGAAATTAACAAGGCCAGTGGCACAAGAAGGTGAGTTTCATAAATCCTTATTTTGATTTACCTTACATCATCATTTAAGGTTACTATAGAGTACCAAAGAGAGCACTGGAAAAGTTTGCCACTGTTGAGGATATGACCAGTCTCCTTGAAACATACAATAAGTATTTTGATGGAGGCCTTGATAACAAAGCAGAGGCCCTAATCCCTGAGGTTATTGATTTCAGAAACACTATAAAGACAATTGACTATGACTTTGGAATGGAAATGGAGGCTTCCATGTCCTAGGAGATGCTTGACCAGCACCTAGGGTTACAAAAGGGAGTATTTCTCTCATTTAACTTCCACAGACATCACTCTGGAATATTACCTTGGAATAATAAAAAACTATTTATGCTTTCAGCAGATATTCACTCAATCCTCTGGAGCATTTTTAGTACAGATCAAAGTCACCTGCAAGTGAGTGGTATTCTTGTTGGTGATAAAGTGGGACTGAGGAAGATGGTGCAGACCATTGGTCTGATTGTATACCTCAATTATATCATATATTTTCAGGAACATAAGAAACCCCTCTCCTCTATAATCAGTATGTCTTTATTGTGTGATTATTAATATAGTTCTATTGACCCAGTTGTAGCTGAATGCCCCTATCTTGATGGAAATGACACAGTTCTATCTCACCCTCACCTAGTAATCTGTCCTGGAACTCTTATTATGCAATGAATGAGCGAGTTAAAGACATTGCTTACTCCCTATTCTGTTAATATCTTCATCTACAGCAGAAAAATTGATGGAAAATATTTTTGGGGGTCATCTGGTCCCTTACTTTCATCAATTCATAGGGCACACCATAGAGTAATTGTAGCAAGCCAGTCAATATGTCTGATATTTTTCTCTGGTACTAATATGAGCTCACAACCCCTTTCTAGGCCATTTTCAACAATTTCAGGCAATTCCACACTGCCCTCAAGTGGGAATAGTCTGCACGACCTTGGCAAATCCCAAATCTCAGGCCAAGAATAGAATATAGTCTTAGCATATTTAGTTACTGTTTCTTGACAGTGGTAATTGATAAGGCACATTATATATGGAATTCTGGGAACAAACGTGTTGTGATCCTATGTATACTTTAGCAAGCAACTGTTAGAATTGTCATGACTGTGACATCTCTGTATATAGCAGCAACAGTATCTTCTCTTTTACACTCCAGTTTATTCTAGATTTGACTTATCTATTGGATTTTAGGATATTTTATCACTTGCCTGACTAATAGGGATCAAATATTTTTTCACTAAATCCTTTTATAAAGAGGAGAAGGAAGATACAAAACAGTTGCATTAGATAAAAAAGAACAACCAAAAAGGACATAAAGTTCTTGCAGAGAACCTTAGGGTGATCTAGTGGTACCAATAGCACATTTTAGGCCATTTCTTAAGAAGAACAACATCCACTGTTGATTACACAAGCACACTGCTTCTTGATCTTCCTCCATATCAGGAGATTGTGGGATTATTGAAGCTAACACAAAGGGAAATGGATATCATCACTGAGTGTGCAAAAGATGCAAAGGCTTTGTAAGTCATCTCATCACCCTGTTTCCATAGGTACTATGATGTGGAAATCTAGTATTGTAAATATCAGAAACTCCAAGATCCAAACAAAGGTATATTCAGAAAGCTATTGCTGTAAACAATTTTTCACTATTCTGTAGAAATTCTATCTCAAATACAGGTTAGCAGTTGGATATTCTAAAGAGGACCTAGCAGGTATTATTCCCATTTTCCAGTCACTTCAGGAGTGGAATGCAAAGAAAAGCACAAAGATGGATGCATGTGCAAGGATATGTGCACATTATCTTCAAGATGATTGAATTGACAATGTTTATTTCCAAGATGAAGAACCTGTCTTTCCTTAGATTCATGCAACTTGGGCTTCAGAGCCTCAATGCACTTGTCAAATCATTGTCTATGCTGAGTTCCTCTCCATGGCACTACTCCTTCAGAATGTTGGCAACCATTCATGCTTCTCTCTGAGTTAACTTACAATACTTTTTTTTTAGATTCTTATCCTCTATGGTGTTCTATCACTTTCCATCAATGGAAAAATATCTTTTGCAGAATGAGACAAATGTGTGGTAGCATTCCATAGTGATGACTAGCCATTACATGTACTTGTTTTTTCAAGTATTGGATCTACAAGGCTGAATTTGGCAATTGTAGATATTATTGTCCTTTTTGTAAGATCTTTGGTCAGTACTATTGCAACCAACTGATCTTAGTTTTTCAGGATTAGCCATGGTCAGCTCAAGATGAATATCAAATCTGTGGCTGTGCATACTATCAGCCACAAAAGAAGATAGTGAAATTCATTAGTCTTCTTGTAATTGACTCTGTTGACACATTGATGTACAAGATGGCTCAAGGGAAAGAGAATATGTTTGAGGCTTTTATTATATTGCAAGGTCACATTCTAGATACAAAAGAGGACAAATGAGACAAGGTCCCAGAAAAAAGGAAGGTAAATCACCAAAAAAAATATTTCTGTACATTATGAGGAAGAGGGGAATGAACTTGCCAAGACAAAACGTCACTTCTATGGATCAATCATATAGGGTCAAGTCATGAGTATGTTAATTAATATAGTACTTATTCTCTGCACAGGTCTAGGATCATCTATAGGGCTACAGAAGGTGCCAATCCCATCTCTGAGTGAGCCTCAGGCTCTCATGCTTCCAAGCCAAAGAGAGATATCTCTAGATCATCCAGAAGGAACATATTCTTTATCAAGACCAAAGGTTGGCCCAGTTCAAATAAGAAGAGAAGGCGCAAGTAGTGAAAAGGTTAACAGTATACCAATTCCATCTAGGTCAGCATTGATTGGAAAACAAACAGCAAAGAAAAGAGAGATAGGCTTGAAATACAAGTAAGGCAAGGTAGGAGGGATCTAACACCATTGGGTATGAGAGTAGATAACTTGTTGTGACTAGGCATTGATCTGCAAAAATAGGTTGCATGAAGTGCACAGTTAGTGTTGAGATGTTCTGGTTCTTGTTTGGTGGGTGTTAATGCACTTTAATTTTCATTTATTTGGATATTGTAAGGTAAATTGTAGGGTACCATTCTGTTTACTAATTATTTTTTTCTACTTTTTCATTCTCCTTGATTCTATCTGATGTGATGTACTGTCTAGCCATTTTTTTCATTCTCCTTAATTTGATACTCTGCCTAATCATTTCCTTTTAATCTCCTCAATTCTGCCTAGTCTTTTTTTAAATCCTCCTTAGCTTGAGACTCTGTCTAGTCATTTTCCATCTCCTTAATGAGCCAATGAGTGATGACCAGTCATCAATGGACCACATTAACAAAAAAATTCTTACTTTGTGGGATAAATCAGTTATTGATTAGTAAAGGGTTTACTAATTAGTGATTAATCTGAACTCTCTCATAAGTACAGACAATGAAATGTTCTCTCCCAGAATACTGACTATGGTGACCAGAGTTCTTAGTTCAATGCTCCTAGACAGAGTAACATTTCCTTTGCTTATTAGGCCTATCTCTCTTATAAAGATGATTTGAAAAGCCCAGAGATCTTTAATATCTCAAGAGTTGGCTGCAAAAAGAGTTTGGTTCATTTGGGCCATAGAATTAACCCTGGCCATTGTCAGTGGTCCTATTGCAGCCATGTCGCTTAACTTGAACAAGAGGGGAATAATACCATCAAGTGCATCTGCAGAAATCTAAGCTCAGAGACACTACTCTTCCCTTATACATCTTTTTGCTAGCAAGAAACACTTATTACCTCATGTGCAGGACTACCCAGGACCAGATCATGCTTTTCATATGTGTGCTTTCTGTTGGCCATGTTTTGGTTCTGTCTGACAATTAATACAAATTTTTCTTGATCACAGAGGCAAGTTGGGTAGCAGTAAATCTGAAAACTAATAACTTACCATTAAAAATGTCCCACAGCAGGGCACCATCTAATGGAGACAGTTTCCCCTTGGCCATGAGGAGGATATGTACAAATAAAGCCTAGTACTCTTCAAACCTAAGAGCTTGAGACAAAAAAAGACAGAATAATTGGTACCCATTAGTTGGTAGCCTTTGTCAGGTGGAAAGCAAGATTATTAGAAGAGCCCTGGCCCCAGTAGCCTGTGGATAATTGATCCACATTATTATAATCTAGGTTCTGACTTTTCTCATGTATCAATGCAATGGGTTATGATGCTACTGTTATTTGTTATTCCATCTTGACAATCTGTTTGCTTCAAGTCTCTGTAGTTCAAAGCAGCAATGTGCATAGCAAGAGAATATGGGCCTTCTTAGTCTTATCCTCAACCCAATGGCAGGTGTTGGATTCTTTACTTTTGCCTTTACTAAGACCATGTATAGGACATCTACAACAAGGTCCCTGACTCATGGAATGGTGTTTTGAGTATATCCATTATTATCTGCAACTATAGTTATGACTTTACTAACTTTTAGGACCTCTGTCACAGTGGGATTCAATGGCATTACTGATCCCAGTATGACAGTTGGAATCTCACTAGAAATAATGCCTGATTCCCATTCCAAAAGGTTAACCAACATTGCCTTGGTGTTTTCACCAAAGCCTTTGGTCCAACTATCACTGATATAAGCAGCTTCAATTGGTATATTCCATAGAACATCCAGAGCCATATATAGGGGACTAGTGCTTGCTTGACTGGTCATGAGTCTAGGACCAATTAGCACATCTTAGCAAAGGCTTATTCACTATTTAGTGACAATATGGTCATGTTTGCTATACCTATTGAAGTTACTAATCAAAATATTTATACTTGGTTTTATATTGCTCAAACCAACATTTCCTTGCTTATTTTGTTCTTGATCTATGAATAAGCCCTGTTGAGGTTAAATATTCAAGTAAATGGCTCATGCAAATGGGATCTTATCACTATCAGTCTTGTCAATATGAACACAATTGGCTATGTTGCTTATAAAGTTGTTCTTTATTTCTCTCTCATTTTCAAACAGCGTATGCAATGATCTGCTGAAATTGAAAATTGATCTAGAAATATATACCATCTCGCCTTGAGCACTATTGTCCCAATGCTGAAACCGGGAAATCCTAGCAAGTATGACAGAAAAATTGTGTTGATGGCATTCTTATAGAAGATAGTACTCGATGAGAGAATGATAACCTTCAAGTATGAATTTTTCAATCTAATGTAAAGAGTAACTAGTACTGCAAGAAATTTTGAAAATGAGCTATGCATGTGTTATTGTAGTATGGTACTTTGCTAAGTGAGCCCATCAGCCAACATTTCCTATAATTGTAGCTAATTATTTACAGTCAGGATACCATACCTCTGTCTACAATATTAACACATATTATATATGCTGCTGTAGACAGATGAAGAAGACTTCAATATATTCAAACTCAGTTGAGGAGTCTAAGCAGGTAATATCAATTTTTTCACCTATACTGTTATTGCAACTCCAGTTTAAGTTAAGACAAACCTATTTCTATCATGATTTCGTTAACTGCATCTACTCTAACTAATACTCTTCCAACTTATTTCCACCTGTTTTGATATGACTGCCACAATGATTCTCTCCACTGATAATCCTTTAAGATGCTTACCAGGCTATCTCTTTTATCCATCAGAATACTCTTCTTATTGCTACTTGTCCTTAGAGATGCCTGTTAGAGGATAGGATCAATTGTGCTCAAGTCCACTGATGTTGTTTATACCAAGGTAGATCTGAGTATCAGTATGAGCTGTTTTCCTGAAATTAACACAGTGTTACCTTGGTAGAGGAAAGCTCTTGGAAGACTGAAACATGTTCAAGCATTACTTCTGTCATACTGTAACTCATGTTAAATACATCTTCTTGCTTTGAGTATTTGTGTCTCCCTTCTAAAACACTCATTTTATCATTTTCTCTTTGAGGATACTATATACCCTATTGAGAGGACAGGACAATTATATACTTTTGTATGGAATACTTTGCATTATGTCTATCATGTAGTTATCAAACTACATTATATACCAAGGTTGCCCAATTAATTTAGACAAGAAAACACTTGTAAATAAATCTTCAAGCTTATGCATAATAAAAGATAAAATCATGAAACTGGTCTATCCTTACAAGGAGCTGAGGAGCATTGTGGTAAGTGAATGCTATTTTATATACCTGGTCCAGATTTATGGTGAGTTATCCATAGAGCAACTAGCTAGCTTTCAAAAGCAGTTCTCCATATATTCCTCAATATGTGACCTCGAATCTTGCTGCCTTGTCTGACCCTGATACCTAATACTTGGATTGAGTTCACAGTTGCCAGCTTTTACTTGAGAATCCAGCTTGTGATTCACATAAAAGAAAGAAGGAAGAAAAGCATGAGAAGACCCAGGAACACAAGAAGCAATAAAGGGCATGTGGAATAAGAAAACAAGAGACAGTGGCAAAGGATGCCTAAAAGCTTGACAAAGAGCAAGCCAAGTGTTATCAATAGATAGTGAATGCCCTTAGTGATCACCCTGGATGGATGTTCAAGAAGAACTTGATGGAGTTCTTTGTTGGATTGGCCTACTACTTATACTATTTACAAGTAGCTGTACACTAAAGTTCCATGGTCACAAGTCCTTCCAGAACATTCTATGGTTACCTGATCCTTGTCATGTGATGAGATTAGCTAAGTTCCTATTTATATCTCAACCCTGTTGTATGACTTGAGGTTGCAGATTAAGTGTTTGAACATGCAGAAAACTATTTTCTTTTTGGGACTCTCATAACAAGTTCTCCATGAGTCCAACATATGGGCTACTTCACTTATTGATAATTCCTTACTTGTACAATAGCTGAGTCAGTACCTCACTAGTAGGACATGTTCTTTACTCAGCAGACCTCATGTCTGCCATGTACTTTGCTCATTTCTACCTTATGGTAGATAGACATATATAGTAGGAAATACTCACCTGTATTCCCTATGCTTTATCAAATGTATCATCTCCTTTTTTCCTTTACTCTCAACTTGCCCTCAAGCCTTTATTGAGTATTGTAACCTAAGTTACTCTTAAAGATCATAACAGTCTAGGACTATAGTAGATGAGTTTTTGTGCATGCCAATATAGTGTATGTAACTTGTAGCTGATATTTTCTGCAGTGCATGTCTCCTAGTGCTACAGTCCAGTCAGCCAGCACTGCTGTTCTATTACCCTCTATTCATCTGCCTTTAGTTTCTAACCCTAAAACAACCCTAGAAGTCCCCAATAACCCTCTCACCCAGGAATCTGCTCATGTTGCGAGGGCATCAATTAACACATGGCACAGATGCTTGGGCCATGCCATGATCTAATCTATCAAGAAACTTGTTAATTAGTCCATGATAACAGGAATGGAAGCTAAAATAGAAAAGGATAATACTACATACACTCATTGTATATCATGCCTCAAAGGGAAAAAGACTCGAGACATCATACCAAAGAAATCAGATGTCAAAAACCCTAGGAAACTACATAGGATTCATTCCAATGTCTATGGCCCCTTTGATGTTGAAAGATACTCTCAATGCAGGTATTTTGTAACATTTGTTGATGCTTTTTTGCACTATGTTAGAATAAAACCCATCAGGACCAAGGATGAAGCTTCAAAGGTATTGATGAACTGAATTATATGATTGGAGGTCAAAACTAGAGAGTGAGTGAATTTCTTGAGGACCAATGGAGGTGAGGAGTATATGGCAAATGACTTCCAAAGGTGGCTAAAGACTAGGGGTATATATCATAAGGTGACAAATGCAAATACTCCATAGGAAAATGGAGGAGTGGAACAACTTAACAGGACTATGCTGAAGATGGTACAGACTATGATGTTTGACTCTAAACTGTTCAAGGCATACTGGACCTTTGTTGTAAAGTATGCTCAGGAAATCTTGAACAGACTGCCAACAAAAGCAGTATCCAAAGATAGGACCCCCTATGAACTGTTTCTATAAAAGAAACCATTAGTGGCTCATATCCAAATTTTTGAATGTCAAGCATACATGTATGTACCTAATGAAAAGAGAAGTAAACTTGACCCAAAGTTGGTTAAGGGTTTTTTTGTAGGTTTATCTGAAAATAAAAAAGGTTATGTTATTGCAGACAGTCAAAATCATCTTCAACTATATAAGTCACATTGTCACAAACTTCATTTGGTCATATCTCCACCAATTCTTCCACAATTTCCATGGTCTTAAGGCCAGCTTAAAGTCCTTAACAAGACCTTTTGATCAATACTAGTTACGTCTTGAGGTGATCAATATTGGCCAAGATATTAAGTAGATCAACTGGTAACCACCATATTACTATTTATTAAATTGCTAATATCTCAAAAACTGCTATGATTGATGCTTTGGTTCTAGGCTCAGCAGAAGCCTTCTTTATAACGCTCAGAATGAGCCTAGAGCAACCTCAAGGCAATTAATATTAGTGGAGATATAAAGACCTCAATGTTTGTACATGAACTTCATTAATTACCCATAGATAGTTATCTGCCCTTTTCTTAGAACAAAGAACAGCCTCCATATGGTTAGGTTATCACTATTTCTAATACAAAGGCACTACCATATGTAGAACAATAGGTAGTAGCATGTGATGATCTGTCCTAGTGCACAGACTATCACTTTCCTGTATTTAAGGACTCATAGTCTGAGAATTAGACCTCAGACTTAACAATATCTTTTGTCACTTGTCTAACTTCGCATTTTTGAACTCTTTAAAGTATCAAAGCACCCATCACAAAAAGTAAGTGACCATTTGTGATACATGATATATGTGATGTGATATTCCTGGAAGACCCTCAATGTCCTGAATGAGTTAGGATCAAGGTTAGCAAAAATCAAGAAAAGGAAGATGATGCACCCACCTCAGCTACTCAAGGAGCAAACTGACATTGAAGGTAAAGTTGAGAGAAAAGAGAAAGTACAGTCAGCAAGGGTTAAAGAAAGAAAAGACAACCAACCTACCAATGGATGCCAATCACAGAGGCTAAGACATGCTCTTGCTCATAATGATGACAAATGTTTTTTGAAGACCTCTTATATGTGACAAAAGAGTCCTGGAGGCCTCAAACAGATAAATAAGGCCATTAAAATTTTGAAGGACCCAACTACCTACAAAGAAGCGATGTTGAGAGAGAATGCTAGACACTGGAAAAGAGTGTATGCAAAGGAACTTGAAGAGTTTGTAAGGCAAAATCTTTTCAGCACTGTGCCAAGGCCAATTGGATAGAAGGTAATAGGCTGTAAATGGGTTTTCAAAACAAAACTCAATATGGAGAGACATATTAAGCACTATAAGGCTAGACTTGTAGCTCAGGGATTTTCACAGATCTCTAGGATTGATTTTGATGAGACATTTGTGCTAGTAACACATCATCAGACACTTCAACGCTGAAACTGGAATGCCATCAAGAGCTATCAAATAGACAATTATTTTGGTTAAATAAACTAGATTCAAAACTGTGAGCACAGTCGGAATCAGTTAACTAGGCTAAACATACTGATATGCCACTGAGGCTTTAGAAGCCTCCTAATCTTGAACCCAGTATTACTATCTGCTAATGGACCAATTGGGTCTTGTTTCCCTCTCTAATATCTGGAATTTGAGAGAGTTTTCTTGGATCATTGACCCCAGGATTAGTATACATCTCTGATAACTCTGAGAGGAAATATAGCATTTGTTCATCATACTTGTATGAGTTGATAGATTCCTGCATATGGAGTAACATCCTAAGATAACTTTGAGGGTGGGAGAGGGACAGAAAAGTCATAAAGTAGTATTGAGAAGATAGGATCCTCTAAGAAATAAGTCAGGGCAAAAGGAGATATAAGATAGATTTGTATACACATCTAAGCTAGTTCCATCAATCAAGGGTACAAAAGTAGAGAGCATGTCATTGATAGCAGCAGAATGGAAAAATTTGCAAGCATAATCAGCAATATAACCCATATACTATGAAAGCTGACTGAACACCGTAATTAGCTGATTGCTGATGACTATGTGAGAGTGGAGACTCTAGCCCCCATAAAAGGGAGCAATTTTGGCAATGATCATAGTATAGTTATGATAATATGTAACTGTTTTGAGAAAGCTCTCAACTATTCTTGATATATCCAGCATTGGTATAATTTTGCTTGATCAAAGTTATCAAACAGTTCAAGACATGAAGAATTCGATTATGTACTCTGAATGAACATGATCCTTATATTTTTTGACTCATTATCCTGTTTTCATCCATGCAGAGGAAAGTGACAATGTTCTAGAAGTTGAGAAGGGTGGCAGAAAGACCAACGAGATGAACAAACTCATTGGTCTGCTCTATACAATGAATGGTATAGACAATAATAGCCTTGAGAACAGTAGCAAAATAGACATTGAATTTCGCTAACTAAATAATTGAAAGGTGACATAAATGCATATGCTAGGTGATGATTGATAAAAGCAAAAAGAGTTAGATGTTAGAAATATGTTATAGCTTGTAACTTACTTTGTTAACCTGATTTTGGATAAATAGAATGTAGACTTTAACTGCAAGAACATACAATTGGCCAATATGTAGCTATGCAAGCTCAAGAAAATAGTCTACCACAAGGAAGTCCCAACTTGCAAGGCTAGTTAAACCTGGAAGGAAGGAAGAATTAGAGATAAGTAATTCAACAAGGATAGGGGCATATTCACAACTTTGGAAAGTGCAACCTGAAATAATAAAATCTGACTGTGAACATAGTATTCAGTGGCTTTTATACAGAACAGTTCATAGGCCAGATAGGAAGTAGCCAAGATTTGATGGGAAAGGCAGATTAGACTAAACAAGAGGCTATCGTGCTACGAAGATAAAATCAGTTAGATACTAGGCATCAGAAAATATCAGAGTTGGCTTCAAAAGGGTTTTCAAGTATACATACATAGACAATCAAACTTGTGTCAGATTCCAGAGCACCTACAGAATAGAAAAGAACTGTTAGAAAAGTCAAGGCTATAATAACAATAGTCATTAAGTAGATCAGACAACTTGCTATGGAGAAAAGTAGAGGTTTCTTTTAGATATACCTTAACAAATAAGCTGTGCATTTATAGTCAAAGATATGTTGATCTTGAGCAAGCTGGATTAGAAAATATATAATCATTAGCATATGAGCTTACTATGAAAAACTAGAAGCAGAGTGAGATACAAAGCTTTAGATATGCAAAGTAGACTGGGGACTAAAAACTGAAATAAGAAGAATAGCCATTCTCCCAGAGCCCAAGTTGATTGTACTTCTGGACTGAAAAAAGTCTTGCATCTCAGCTGGATGTCAAGGGCATTGTCTTCTTCGAGGGATCAAATCTTATATTAAAGAAGTTAACAAAAGGCATACTACTTGCCTTCCACATAGTTGATATCTATTGCTCTTGCTTGCTCATCTGGTAGAAGAGGTTGATATAAATCTCATTCTGGGTGTTTAGCTATACCTGAGCTATAGAAAAACAAAGAAAACTGCCATAGTTCACCTACCTCGAGCTTTGCAATAGTAGCTTCTGCTCACAATAGCTGATTGTTCAACCTATCCTGATGTGTCAACACCTACCTTGCTTGAGTAGTCTCTGGCTTCAGTACATTGATGATCACATTAGGGCTTTCAGGATTACTGTTCTGGCTTAAGAATAATGAGTCCAAGTTGAGGCCCATCTCCAATGCTTTGTTTGCATGTATGAGCTTTAAACTCCCATTTCTTAACCTCTCTGCTTGCTATCTCTATTGCTTTGGTTATTGAGGGAAAACTAGCATTTGTTCAGACCTGGTATTTTGAAATACAACATGTGCTCACTAGATAATAAGGTGTCTTTGGAGAAATCATAAAATGAGAAGCAAGATTTTTGGTAGCTAAATGTATCACACTCTCAGAGTCTTATTTAGTGTCTGAGGATTGAAATAGGGAGATTGAAGGAGTTTCATATTGATAAGATGTCTTGACAGGCTCTGACTTGATAATGTAGTTAACTGGGATGTTTTGTATTTGCTTCTTTCCAATCTTGTCTTTCTAAACTTGGACCTTTTGTTGAAATGCCTTGAACAACATGTAATCTGGTGACTGGTCATATTGAATACACTCTGAGCCTCAATGAATATTGGGAGAATATGAGGAAGTCGATGAGTTGCTACATGTATTAGGCTTTGAATCTATTGAAATCTAGTGATCCAAAACAGAGTAGTTGTCAAACAAACAATCACATATGTCATAGGCAGAAAAAGAAAAAAACAAGGGCTTTTCTTCTTTTTGAGATACTCGATTTAGTTTGACACACAACAGTAGAGATTGTCAATAGTCAGACATTGATCAAAAAACAATGCCTCTCTCCCTTGATCAATGTGTATTTGTATGTTTGGGTTGTTAGTATATACATATGCATGGTATTTTGCTAATGGAATTTCCTGAGAGGACAGGAACAAATGTAGCAAACTCAGAGAGAGGATAAAAAAAATAAAAAGAATGGAAAGTTAGATGTGTTGCATCACAAAAATGTATGATACCCAATTGAGTACTCCAGAAATAATGGAGTTACCTGACTTGGTACTCTAGGAAAGAACATTACCCAAAACTAGTGCTCTAGAAAAGGACCAACTTCAAAACTGGTACTCCAGGGAAGGACCAAAGAATAACAGGTCTTTGTTTTTTGTCTTTAACTGATGTCAACAGGAGCCTGATTTATATGCTGGATAAAAATACAATGCCTGCAAGTTACTGGTTTGCTCCCATTTTTCTGTTTATTGTACTTGTATTGACTAAGCCCACTAGATTCCTGAAGTCACCAAAGTTCTAGGTCATTTACATGATGCAAGTGCTCTGAATGATACAACTATGGGAGGACCTACTGTTTGCTGCCAATGGTATGGATTCCCCTAATCACTGACCCAAGAGATAATTCATGACATCTCAGGAGCCTCTCTGACCTATTTGATGCTAGTTTTGATCAATTTAACTATAATTACTGCATGTGGGCTGGCCACTTGTTATAGTACTGCAAAACTCAAAGAATGGAGATAAAATTCAACAATATCCAAATCACACCTGCTCTGGCATGACACTGCAGAACACAAACCTCACTTATTATCTTACTTATACAAATGGTGATGGATCTCTTTGTCTAATTATCGTACATACTTAAATTGGATATAGTTGGTGAATATCTTAGATGGCAGAAAGAGGGCATAGACACTGCTATGCAGAGGTTCTAATAACTGAGTATAATTCTGTGGCATATGGAGGGCTCTAATATCTCTTCAACTGTAAGTTTTTTATAGCTTTTTGTAAGAAAGCTAAACTCCAAGCCAGAATTAAGCCAACTGCTCTTTGTTCAGAGATTGACAAAGAGAACTCAATAGAGTTCCCATTAGATTTTCTACACTACTTATATAACCACTACATGGTCTGTGCAATGTTTTTCCACACCTATTATGTGGCCCATTATGTGATGTGATGTTGTGACTTCCTGTCATATGACTGTGACTATGTGTGACACTTGTGACATGACACTTTCCCACATTCCCTTCTGTGTAGTAAGTCCAAGATAAAAGGAAAAGAAAAGAAAAGAAAAAGAAATATAAATAATGATTTAGCTGTTTTGTCAAGTCATGACACTTTTGTTCTATCTCAAAAGTTTAAATAAATTTAATGTCTAGTTCAGTGCAGCTCTTAAAGGGTTTTGAAATATATGAGATAATTTTCTGGACAGGCAGCTTAATGCCTTCGATAACTTTAAGTTCCAGTTCTCAGGAAACTTACACATAAGGGACATAAGGTGCTCAAGGCCTCAGTATGTTATATACTGAGGGGTTACCAACAATAGCTTCAACTATCCAGGAGATAATAAAGTGTTAGAGTTATTGACAGATACAGAGGTAGATGATTGAGCATAAGCATTGGAGGACAGTTGAAACTGAGATTGCAATTCAAGTATTTCTCTTGCAGCAATAACATCTAATACTCACTACAATGTCCCTGTTGCTCTCCTTTTCTATTAAAAAACATATCCTCCCCCTATTACAGCTTGTCTAGGGTAGAAAATGTCAAATATGACAAACGGCATTATAGTGAGACCAATGAGCGAAGTTGGGGTTTTGAGAACCCATTGAGGCTGAACTGCCTCAGTTTTAATGGATATACAATCATCAGATGCTTCTATAGTGCCAACAGTAGTGCCTCTACAAATAATAATATATCCAATGCTCACATACCTGTAGATTAAGTGTAGAATAATCTTCTTCCTAGTCATTAATAGAATTGACACCAGAAGCCTCTTTTGGGGTGATGAAACAAAATCCTCTAGTTGGTACTGTCTGTACCAACTAGAGAAATGATGACACTGACATAGTCTCTGAATTATGAAAAACTGGGATCAGACAAGACTATCAAGCTTACCCAGGAACTAGCAACACAGAGGGGTAGACCTGTTAATCCTGTTCTTTAAGATAACACCTTATAAGACTTACTGAAGAACTATATAGTGCAGAATCAGCATCAAATAGCAAACTGTGAACAGAGAACAAGACTCACCTCATGTCAACCAGTTACAGTAGGGTTGTGTCAAACATTTAGATACCCTTGCAAAGCATAATAGTTGAGGCGATCGCTTTCTCATTAAAGATGAGCGGGGTCACCTGGACAAGGAATATTGCAGTCTGCTTTGTCTCCAATAACACTATTGGCCCTTGTGATATTAGTGATATTACCACAGACTACATAGCAAGATTAGTATTGAATTCAACATGTGAACTTGAGGATATACAACATTGAAAACTAAACTAGACAGAAATTTAGTCAACAACAGGTGATATAATACAATAAGGACACCCCACTCCCCTCAACCCTAGCGGCAGGATAACCAAAGGCAGTACACTACTCTATACACATGGTAGCAGACATATTCAGGAGCCATTTAATCAACCATAACAAAATATGTATATCTTGTGCCTCACTATTACAAAGATCATCTATCGTAAATGAAGGTCTTACTGTAGACAACCAGCATAATTATAGTCTCCTAGCAGTTTAACCCTTTGTGGAGAAGGAACAGTGAAGGCTATGATATCGCCTTGCCCATTGAATAAACAGCAGTATGGGCAGAACCACTGCATGCTTCACTAAATGACAAGCACAGGGTCAAGTTATGATGTGTACAAAAAGTCTGAGAATTCATGTAGGTGGAATTATCATTAGCATATACCATATTACAAGAGGACTTGTCATGATAACAGCTCCATCAACCAAGTTTGGACCACATACTGGAAAGGATGACACCTAATGACAACATATAACCCTTTGTTTGAAAACTCATACTCATAATATTGGGCTAAGTATTGCTTGTCAATTTCATGCTGAGAGGACACAGAATAAAAGTTACTTACTGGGAAATCCAAGGCCAGCAACTGTAAAGTTCTGAGTATCATAAGTCTTGACACAAAGCTCAACTGTTATATTCTGATCATCGGAAATATGGTTCAGTAGGATATGCCTATTCACTGACAATTCTTTGACATGTCAGATACTACTCATATGTAGGGTAAGGTTATATGCCCACCCAGTCGGTAAACCAGATGAAAGAGTAGTGAAAGTACACATAGGCTCAAACACATCTTTATAGTTTTCATCCAAGATACGATTACTAAGAGCAAAGTTCAATGCATAGTACTTGCCCTTCATCACACCAATGTCCTGACAACAAAGTTAAGTTAACCAGGGAGAATACCTTATCCAGATCACTCACTTGTACTTCTTCTGTATTTGGGAAACACTTGTCATACTTATAGAAGCTCACAGTCATGATGCAGTCAGTAGTATATAAAGCATCCTCAACATCAACCCTATGATGGACATCAATGACAATGTATAGAATTGGTTATGATACCTAACAAAAATTGTTTCAAAAGACATTGATGGGCTAGTGTACATACCATAATAGCTCAAGGATTTCCAATACAATGTCTAGTTTGAGGAATGAGTCAAAAACAACCCCATAGTAGAGGCATGCCTAATCTAGCAATATACTATTGACATAGCACAGTTCACTTACCTTACTTTTTTTCGCATGATATAACCCACTACCCCTATTTATTGCAATACTACATTTGATACGACTTAGTCTAGCTGCTCTCTCTAAAAGGCCATATTGGAGAAGGGGAAATGAAAGGTTGGAACCCCAGTTTACCCATGGATTGACTGGCTGAGATGGAGCAATAGTCAAAGAGGCCCTCAAAAACAAAAAAATTGTCTCCAATGTTAACTAAATTGGAAGAGCAGAAATAGTTAATGCAATCCTTAACATAGAGATATAAGCATACATTTGTACTTTTCCCTCACAAAAGAGTTCATGTTTGAGGGTGTGATTTTGCTAAGGAATTTGATGTAGTTATCTGAGTGGAATTGGGTTATTTCTTGCTTTTTTACAGGTTTTACATGCTTTTTAAATGTCAATCAAGATATTCGTAAAGGGAAATCATGAGTTCAAGAGTTACAGTGCTTGTCTTCAGATTATGACCTTGCTCATTTGTCCTCAAAGTGGGTGCAGAAAATTCAACTTGTCTTATTATCCATACTTAAGGAAGTGACATAAACAAGGTTCCTCCTATTGGGAATCTGTTGACTAGCTCCACTATGGTAGTCAAATTGACTATTGTGTGGTGCAATTCTGGCCCTGTCAGGAGACTGGTTGCAGTTTTCAACCCTACTGATGATGAGCTTCCAGCAAGATTGAGTATCTACAAGACATTATATGACCACAATGTCAGTCCCATGCATCTGCACTAGGGCATTTCAGTATTTCTCCTCAACCACCTCCTGATAACTGCTATTCTGAGCTCCAGTAAACAGTTTGCATTGTTGATGAAATGTCTGTGACCAACTTCAATAGTGGTGATTTGGAAACAAGGACCATGTAATAACCCTCACTCATCATCTCCAGTTCTATGTTGATGCAAAAACCTCATAAAATCAAATTTCCTCCTATATCTCATATCCTTTTTCCTGTCCAAGGGTGCTCTCTTTGATAAGACTGTGTATACGACCATGATTATATCCATTGTGATACTCAGATTTGTAAATGCTGGAAATGCAGAACATGCTTTAGGAGCATATATCAAGCAAAAGATGCAATGAACTTTTGCTTAAATCCCCCTAGCAACTTGAGGTCAAAGCTTTTAGTCATTCTTAACTACTAGTCTGACAAGAACCAAAACAAACTCAGTAATATAACAGCAAATGTTGTAAGTATTCTTGGCTCTTTACTGAGACCATGTACATTTCAATAGACTGCACAGTGCTCATAAGTGTCCTCATTCATACTGGATAGAGTCAGTAATGCCTCTAGATCTACAGTAGAACCAGCTAACCCCCAGCTGCATTTGTACACTGGTCCAAGGCTTGTACATATAACCAGTTTTATGTAGGTTCCCTATTGTTGATGCATGTTTAGCTTACTATCTTCCAAACCTTGAGTTCAAGGTCATTCAAGCTTGATAACAGCAATAATATCATTTGTGGACATAATACAAGGGTCAACCCTAGATTGTGACAAACCTATCAGGACTATCACAAATCTTGACTGAGTTGCCATTGCAAATTATGAAACAATCCATATTGTTTTCCTGAGTCATGGCAGCATTCAAAGTAGAACCACAATCTATGAAGATGACAGTGAACTAGCATTAATATTTTAAAAGAGACATACAACATTCCCTGTATAAATGTTAGATGGGGGCTTATCCCTTCCCATTCACATGAATGCCACTTACTCAGAAAATTCCATAAACCATAACCTATTTGGAAGTAAGCAGTGGTATAAAGTCTATTTGTCAAAGGACTACTGATGTCCATACTGACCCTAAAGAGCGAGGTGCACCATTGACAGCATCACTATACTGTCCACAATTAATTGTTAATCATGAGTTGTGGATCCTACCCAAATAAAATCACAGAAGCAGAAAAAAAGTAACCCTCTTGTAAGGTATCTAAGGATAAGAAAGACAGGCAATCCGCCAGAAAGCTGATGTATAGCGCAGCACCAAGAATACCTAAAAGTCGACATATTTCCCCTAAGAAACTATTAGATCAGATTTGATAACAAGATATCGTTAAAGAAACAATCTGAAAATAGTATCAAAAATTTCACAGATCGATCAAGCATGAATGAATGAGAGGAAACCTAAGTAGATTGCAAGGCATAGAAGGAAACAAAAAAGAACCATATGTCTAACAACCCAAAGAAGTCCAGTTCCCAATGATTTTTGGAGCTATAGGGGAGGAGGAGTCTGATCACTTTAGAACAAGTTGAGATATTTGCCTATAGTGCAGAGGTCAGATGTGTTCCTTGCACAAGGCATATTGCAACTAGATGCTGTAGTATTGGTACTAGCATTATCGATGAAATTATCCTAATCTGTTAATCAAAGAGGAAGAAAGCAAGACAAATGAAAGGTACAGGGTATAAAAGGGAAAAACTGTATTATGCCTGAAAGCAAGCATAGTATACAGAGGCAAAGATTAAACAGATATTGTACCTACTAAAAATTGTAATCGAGGATAACAGGAGAGTTCAAGCCTGGTTATAAGATGTGACCTATACAGTGCTTACAGATAGATAAGGTCTCAACTCAAATTTTACTTCCTTGCACCCTCCATCTCCTAAGCAAAGACAACATCTGTATTATGACCCTCCTCTTTAGTGAGAAGCAAGGTAGCAAAGGCACTAATAACCCTAAAACCACAGAAGACTAATGAGAGTTGTTGAGCAGTAGTGCAAAATGAAGACCAAGAACTGAAACTTACTTCATAGAACAGCAGGTGTTCCTATCTTGTTAGTGAGTGTTTTTAAAACAAGAACAGAAGTAATAGCACCCATCTTGCTGCAGGCTGTAGAAATACCATGAGCAAAGGTCTTGTATTGAGTGGGAAACCCTTTCGCAGGATAATACTATCTAGTGTATTCATCAATGGAGATACAAAGTAGTCTATAATTCTATTTGAGATTTACATAGGTCGTAAGGTTGGGCCTGAAGTTGCAAAATAATTGAAGTAAAGCAAAGTTGACTATAAATGTGGCTTTGCTAAGTGTATGGGACAAATCTCAGTACAGTTACAATTATGTTGCTAAAGGAGATCTTGAACAACTGTTCCTGAGAAGAGCCTGACAAACCATTAAATCCAATATGTTATAAGTATCTGAGCTTAGATTGATACTATGGAAATAGATCTATAGTAAAAGCAAGGTGTTCAGGAGAAGCTTGAGATGTTGCCACTCAGAAAAGTATGCAGCAAATACCTTGAAATGGGCATTATTCTGAGTTGGCACTTCTGTTTAAGTGATAGAAGCCAACAAGATCCTCTTTTTCTTTCAGCAAGTTGGAGCAAGTACTGGCCAGTACACCATTGAGTACTAACCCAATGAATGTAAGTGTTAGAGTGATATAAGTAATTTGATTATAAAATAAACACATACTCCAGCAATTCCAAGCAACTTTAACTCAATTTTAGTCAAAAAAGGCAGGACAAGACAACCCTCTTCTTTGACCTCTTCAAGCTCCAACTAGCATGTTTTATTTTAAGAATCAGTTAGGGTTAGGGCTAAAAAGCTCAGTTCAAATCCTGGACCATGTTAATAGGAAAGAAGGAGGTTAAAGTTCAAATAAATGAGATATAAAATATCAGTGCTTAAAGTGCTTGAATATTTTGACATGTGATCTCAGAGACAAGTAATTAATCACCTGATTAATTCATGAGGTGCAGCCGGACCCTGTGAAAATTGAGTTGTAAAACCCTAGTATCCACTGCTGCTAGGTGAGATCTTAGCAATTAGAACAAACATGTGTCAGAAGGTGATATCTGACTGTAGCATGTTTCCTTAATTATTGTTTAATGACAAAACATAGAGTCTCTATTCTCTATCAAGTGATTGAACAGTTTTCAAACAGCCAAAGTTTTTATACTGTGGTTTTGTATGAGTTGTGAGTTGTAAGTTTATTGCTTTTTTGTGTATATCTGATTATTATCTGATTATTCTATATTGATTCATTTCCTACATGAAGTTTTAACCCTTCCATATGAAATAAATTGGCTCCTGTGAAAAAAATTATACATAAATTTATATAGATGCTCAGGCAATGCAGTACTAGGAAAATGATGATGCAACCCAATGGAGACTTCACCCTGACTGCAAAGGCATGGCCATGATAGTCCACTTCAATAAAACAGTTGAGGGAATGGAAAATTACAGTAAATGGTATTAAATTAAATATCTCAGGAGTCACCTATGAAGGTAGACAACTGAGGGAGTTGCAGGGCAAGAACAGGATTCTATAGAAAGGTATTCTAGTCCAGTTGTTCAGTTGCTATATGCAGATGACATCAGTATATAAATTATATAAGAGTACCCAGACTAGAAGATCAAGTGTCTAAGCAGATATGGTTGAAAGTAAACCCCTTCAAGTAGGGGCAGCAACTGTTGTTCATCTTGAATATGATGGCCTGTACAAAGGCTTAATCAGAATGAAAAAAGTAAGTTGCATCAAATAAAAATGAAAATAAATCAAGACAACTCACTAGGCAACAGAACAGTGACCAGTATCAGTCACCAGAAGTCTTTGTTTATCATTCAGACTTGGTGGCTGAGCCCAAACTATAAAGATATCTTCTCTACCACCAAACAAAATTAGACATGCTTTGTTGTTTAGATTGCAAAGTACTTCTCACCTTCCAGACTGGTCTCTCCCATGTCCATAACTGCCATGTGGAATGCTATGAGCCATACCAAGAGGTCAAATTTTCAGAAATATGTTCTAGGTTAGACATCCAGGAGACTTATCCTTTGATAGAGAAACTTGAAGGATTAGAGGCTATTAGTAGACTCTATATGCACACTATGGCATTGGTTTGTGCACATGATGATTGTGGCATGCTCTTTTCTACCAAAGGATCAATACAGAAGCATTACAGCATTGTATATGATATGAAGGGGAATGACCTACCAAAGGAATAGAATATTGTCTTCACTCAGCAGTTGGATCACAGCTACTACTGAACCTACTTCTGAGTCAAGGCCCTACCTCATGACATTAGGCCATCTATTACTATAGACTGAATTGACAAAGTAGAATTGAATATTAACCATTCATTGACCTATCTCTCATTTGATGCTATTGATACCCATAATATAAGTATATTCCTACTGAAAACAAGGTGGCCTGAGCATATTAATGGCCTAGACCTTGATAATCTATGCACTTTGGTGAGCTCACCAGACCATGATGAGTTCTCATATTTGAAGGCCATTGTAAACTAGATTGTGAATGTAGCTATAAACTGTCTTGATTATACTGCCCTAGACATCTTGTAACAACTAAATACAAAAGATTTCACATTGTGAGTTCTTATTTTTGAAAGAAGAAAAGATTACTTACTTCTTGGATAGTGAAGTCTCATATGACCCCTTTCACAAAGTATTGAAGTTATAATCCAGCTATATGCAAATCCTTGTTTGCTTTGTTGCATTTTTGCTTTGTGACAAGGGAGATTACCTGCTTCTCCTCCCCTCTGATGTTGATGCCCTGATCAAAGCATTTTCTCAGACCCCTCTGCCATCTCAGCTTCTACCTCCAATCTTTGAAAATGAAGGAAACCTATACTATATCAGACTTGTGAAGATTCTGATGAAAATCTAGACACAAACCTGGGAACCAACCCTGGGTAACTTTATGATAGATCCCACCATGTGTTTTATCACCCTTTCTTGCATCAAAAGAGACTATAGCTGAGCAGAGCCTACTTAGGTCACACCATTGTTGGCAAGAATGATATACAACATGTGGACAATCTTCTTATTTAATCTTCACTTTTATAACACAGGACCTGTAGATGTTTGTGAAAGGTACATAATGTTAGAGGACTGGAATTGTCAGGGCAGACCTTCAACATTTGATACACTATATTCACTCCAACACCTCGTCTCTTTCATTGCCTACCAAACTCTATCACTTTTTGTTTTCACATGGTATAATGATCAATAGACCAAATTTGTTTGGCATAGAGCAAAGATTACACTTTCAATGTTCCATGAAATGGGACAAGAGTTAATGCAACTAACTTATGAGACTTTTTTTGACAAAGTATTTCTCAAAATTGATTGGAATGTCTCTAGGTACCTCGTAGATAATTTGTCTAACACTAGCCCTAGATATAGCTTTGTTACTAATGCTTAGAATAGCAAGTACTATGATAGGATGGCCTTCATGTATGAAATTATGGAAATACCTTATTTACAAGAGGAATTTGTCATTGCTGTAACACCTGAAGGAATGCCTCTGTTGAACTTGGCATGAGCTAGGACTTGGTTGAATGACTACTCACATGCACTGGGATAGCTCATAATAAATATAGAGGTAGAAGGAGAATCACCAAGCAAAGGAACTGAATTAACTTGCATCTAGCTGTTAAATACACCCTATCAAATATGAGAACTTTATGCAATTGGACCTTGCATTACCATCTTTTGTCAGTACTTCAAGATGTCTGCAAACATGGGAAGAGATACCTTGATTCCTCATGTTCTTGATGCCTTCAGCCAAGAAATTATTAAAATTGTTGCCTTCAAGGCCCATTTGTTCGCCCAGCAGCTAATCAAGATATTGTATCCCAACAAACCCAATCTCTTGTCACTGTGGTATACCAACTTCTTTGTCAAATATGATTGGCTCTTCAATACTAAAGATATATCCAGTACTCTTTGTATAGTTAGCCTGAAATCATTGGAAACTCCTCTTGGAATTAAAGACTATTGACAAATGTCTATCTTCATCAGAAGAATGCACTGTCCAACTCTGGAGTTGATGTTTGCATTGAGTAAAGATGACAATAAGGCAGCACTATAGACAGGGCACTCAATGGCAATAAAGAAACATATTTATGGAATTTTGAGTGAATATCTAGACCAGCTCCCAGAAAACTTGATTGAACCATATGCAAAGGTGAGTAATGAGTAGCAAGTACTTATGCAGGTACCTAAGGACAGGAAGCAAGTTAAGTTAACCAATTTTACTAATAAAGTGGCATAGGCTTAATATATCTCACTGGATAAGTCCCCTTACCTTCATAATCAAACCCCTGAACTGCCTATTGTTCAATATGGAACAATACCCACCTCTACAGGTGTTTACTCCTCATTATCTAAACCCTCTTCATGACCCTCGAATCAAGAGGCATTACTTACTATAATAGAATTGGCATCATCTCTTCAACCCCTCATATAACCTCCCTCACCTTTGAATATGAATTTGAACCTGCATGATAAACATCAAGTTGAAAAAGATAGTCATATTACTGAAACAAATGCTGGGAAGGTGATGGTAAGATACCTCTTTTTTCTAGTCAAAACCCATCTAACACTATTGTAAGAATGTCATATCATATAAGGACTGGCTTGATGGTCAGGGAGCAAGTAAAACCCTCTTGTCAGATGCTGATCTTTGGGGTCAGCTTGGTGATAGAATTAGTGATGATGCCCTATGTCAGATAATAGCCCCCCAATCACAAAATGCTAGTCTAACAGACAACAATATATATAATATTTGTAAAATCCTATTCTACCATTAATAACTACTTTTCCAGGATATGTTGAACATAGAGAATGCTACTCTCAAGGCAATGAGATCAATCTTGCAAATGCCCAACTACAATTGGGTATCACACGAGTAACAAAAGACAGTCATTTGTACAATTAAAGAAAAAACAGACATACTTGTTGTACTCCCTACTAGAAGCAGAAAATTGATGGTTCCCATAATAGTCACATATCAGTCACCTACTAAGACATTTGTCATTATTGTTCCCTTGATTTCACTGCTTGAAGACTGGGAGCGTCATCTTAAGAATATAGGAATACCATATAGTGTCTTTAGGAGTAGTATCTCTGACTTTTATGGCTCTTTGTTAATCCTGACAATAGTTGATCTTGCTGTCAGAAGGGAGTTCTCTGAGGCAATAGGAAGATCATATGTCTTGGATAGTTTTGGAGGGATATTTATTGATGAAGTACATGACGTGTTTGTATCAAGAGACTTTTATGCATACATGCAGTCATTGTGGGGAATTTGCACCCTCTCTTTCCCTATAGTTGTCATATCTGGTACATTACCTATCACAATAGAGAGGCCATTGATTGCTAAGCACAATCTACAAACCAATACTGTTGTTGTTCATTAATCGTCCAACTGTCCTGAGTTAAAGTATATCATTGAACCCTCTCTGATATTATAAAAAGAACTATACAAGTGTGTACAAACAATTGTCAGATTGCACAGGCTAAAGGAGATAGAAAGGAGACTCATATTTGTCAATACCATCTTGTCATGACTTGGCAAAACGGCTAAGTCATTATTTATATTTCTTTTCTTTTCTTTTTCTTTTTCTTTGAACTTACAACTACAAGGTGGAGCGTGGGAAAGTATCACATGACTTTGTCACAATGTCACAATGATATGACGGATGGTCACATATGGTCACGTCACAAGTCACAGTCACAAGGTGTCACATGACTAGAGTAACATGAGGACCATGGGAGAATAAGCGCATAGCCACAGTAGTAAAGTGTATAAGTAGGTAGAGAAATGAGCGAGAA
>Ga0153991_1000041_pt1 | contig 26742 bp, 38 predicted proteins | sample TSNC075MetaG_FD_104681 | JGI IMG/M metagenome (GOLD analysis project Ga0153991, IMG submission 104681) | Attine ant fungus gardens microbial communities from North Carolina, USA - TSNC075 MetaG | ecosystem: Host-associated > Fungi > Mycelium > Unclassified | place: USA: North Carolina, Jones...
ATGCTACTACCTATTGTTCTATATATGGTAGTGCCTTTGTGCTAGAAATAGTGATAACCTAACCATATGGAGGCTGTCCTTTGTTCTAAGAAAAGGACAGATGACTATCTATGAGTAATTAATGAAGTCTATGTGCAAACATTGAGGCCTTCATATCTCCACTAATATTAATTGCCTTGAGGTTGTTTTAGGCTCATTCTGAGTGTTATAAAAAAGACTTCTGCTGAGCCTAGAACCAAAGCATCAATCATGGCAGTTTTCAAGATATTAGCAATTTAATAAATGGTAACATAGTAGTTACCAGTTGATCTGCTTAATATCTCAGCCAATATTGATTGGCTCAAGATGTAACTGGCATCAATTGAAAGGTCTTTTTGAGGGCTTTCCATAGCCTTTGAGACTGTGAGAATTGTTGAAGAATTGATGGAGATATGGCCAAATGAAGTTTATGACACCCAGAAGTAAGATTAGAAAAGTGGAAAGTAGTAGCCAAGTGATTAGGAGAGGTACCATCTCATCATTTTACTCTTACTATCTTTGGAAATTTGGAAGTTTTGGCAGTTCTTTGTCAGAGAGCCAACTCCAAGCTGAAATTAAGCCAACTACTCTTTATTAGCATTTGACAAAGAGAACTCAATAGAGTTCCTATTAGATTTTCTATGCTACTTATACAACTACTACATGGTCTGTGTACTACTTTTCCATGCCTATCATGTGACCTTTCATGTGACATCATGTGATGCTGTGATCTCCTGTCATGTGACTGTGACTATGTGACACTTGTAATGCAATACTTTCCTACATTCCCTTCTGTATAGTAAGTCTAAGATAAAAGAAAAAGAAAAAGAAAAGAAAAGAAATATAAATAATGACTTAGCTATTTTGCCAAGTTATGATACCACCCCTCCTCTAAAGTTTCCTCGTCCCAAGGAATTTCCTATAACTCATAGTATGGGTCAATCATATTACCCATTTCGTTATTATCTTTTTGTCCATTCTCTAACTCCTGAATTTTCTTTCTTGATTTCTTCTTTCTCTGCAATTGTTTTCATTTTTCTTTCCCCTGATCACCTTTCTTTCCACCATCTCCAATTCCTTTCCACTGTCTCCAATTCCTTTCTAACCTTCTCCAATATTCTTGATCATACCTTTTATTTGACCATCTGAACAGTTTTCTTGCCATAAATCTTCTTGGAAATTCTTTCCTTCTAAACATTCCTTCTTTGTGTTCTTATCTTACTATATCTTCCATATCTTGTCGATATTCTTTTTCAAACTCCTCAATTGCTTCTCTTGCATTCTTTAAGTTCTTTCTTTCTTTCCATATATCTGACTCTACTGTAAATCCTTTCCAGTGCACCAAGTATTTATTCTTCCCTCTAACGTGTCACTTATTCAGAATCCTCTCCACCTTCCATTCTTCTTTCTCTTCAATTATTACTAGAGCTGGTTGCTTCTTTTTTTGCCCTTCCACTTGTCCTATGTATTTATGTATCCTACTAACGTTTACTACTGGATGTATCTTTACTGTATTAGGTAGTTCTAATTCTACTGGGTTCAGTGATATGATCTTCTTAATCTTGTAAGGGCCTACAAATCTCTTTATCAACTTCTCTGTCCTTCTTCCCACCATCTAATATTTTAAGTCCTATCATATTCCAGAAATATAATAATTATGTAATTTATTTCTCCTAATAATTCTCCTAAAATTAATAATAGTAAGATAGTGTAGTAGACTACTCTTCTCCTATTCTGGACTTCCTATAAATACTATGTAGTTACAGTGTAATTCCTCAGTCTGTAAATTAATGTCATCTGGTCCTAACTCCCTCCCTGTCCAATCCAGATTCTTAGTTCACTTCCTTAGGACCTCTTCTTTGACAACTTCTTTCTATTCCAAAATACACAACCACTTCATGACCAGAGACCAGGGCGCAACACATAAGTTAAAGTCAAGGCCATTTATTAAGTCATACATTCACTTTGATGTCTTTTACCTTCTGCTGGAGTCTTCCTTTGGAGTTTATACTATCGCTAAGTAATATTCCCCTCCAGTGTAGTATATTATTCTGTTTCAGAGAGTACCTTTATATATTACTCCACTCCTTTGTTCTCTCCGTAATTCTGTCCTTAACAAGTCCTTAGTACTGAGCATCACTAAGTCCCCTACTTTGTAGTCATTAACTTCTGCTCGTTTCCTATCTACATACTTCTTTATCTCCTCCTACGCTTTTCCTAGTACTGTCTTTGCTTCCTCTTGAATCTCCTTCATTTTCTCCATGAATTTTTTTGCTTCATTATATTTTCCTTTCTTTCTTTCTTTGAATCCCATCCTTGGGTTTTGTCCATAATTTGCCTTGAAAGACGACATTTTAGTACTTGAGTGCATTTTATTATTATATGCGAACTCTACTATTCCCAACCATTCTGGCCATTGTTTCTGCCTGTGATCGATAAACATCCTTAAGTACTGTTCCAACTTCTGATTTATCCTCTCTGTTTGTCCATTTATCTGAGAGTAGAACGCCATCGACAATTTACTCTAAATCCCTAACATCTTGTTTAGCTCTCACATTAATCCTGTCACAAATTATAGTCCTCTGTCTGATATGATACTCTTAGGCAGACCATGTAGTTTCCATATATTATCTCTAAACAATCATGCTAGTCCCTTTGCTGATGTTTTCTCTGTAGTAGATATAAAATGCACCATTTTTGTTAATCTATCAACTACTACTAAGATTGAATCATATTCCTGAGCTAAAGACAGCTTAGTGATAAAGTTTGCTGATATATGTGTCCAAGGTTTCTCCAGAATTGAGTTAGGCATTAATTTGCCGGCTAGTTGCTTTGTGCAATTTTTATTTTGCTAGCAAGCATCATATCCATCTATATACCGCTTCACTTCTTTGGTTACTCTGGGCCACCAGAAGTTTCTAGTAACCAATTCTACCATCTTCTACTGTCCTCTATGGCCTCCAATTGGCATGTTATGATGTAGCCTAATAATTTCTGCTCTCAATTTATTGTCTTTTGGTACATACACTTTTCCTTCTTTGTATATTATACCATTTACTTCTCTCCATTCCTCATCTCTTAACATTTTCACTCCTACTCTTTTCATCTCTTCTACTGCTTTTACCACTTTGTTGTCTTTTACTTTTGACTTCCTTACTTCTTTTAGTAGATCTACCCTGTCTACTATTATTTCTACTACCTCTGTTCTTCTTACTTCTAGCCACTCTGGTTTCACCAATGTTTCATCCTCATTGTCCTTTTCCATTCCAATTTCCTAGTCCAGTCTCCTGCTCAGACTGTTCGCTTTTCTCATCTTACTTCCTGGAACATGCTTTAAAGTGAAATTGAAGCGAGATAGGTATAGGGCCCATCTTGCTCTCCAATATTTCTTTCACAATTTCATCATGACCATCCTCTGTTTCTGTCCCCACCAATATATTGTCTACAAATGCTGCTACTTTTCCTTCATTTATTAGGTCTCTCAGAATTTTATTCATCATTGCTTGGAACATTGCTGGTGAGTTTGTCATTCCGAAAAACATGACTGTTGGTTCAAAGGAACTGATGTATATTGTAAATGCTCCCTTCTACTCATCTCTCTCTTTTATCCTCATGTTGTTGAAATCCCACCTGAGATCCATTTTAGTGAACACTTTCTTGCTTCCCATGTTGTCAATTAACTCAGTGATTAATGGGAGCAGATAGTTGTTCTTTATTATCTGATCATTCAGGTTACAGTAGTCCATCACTATCCTCTTACTTCCATCCTTTTTACCCACAAAGAAAACTGGTGATTTTTGAGGTGATTTAGAGGGTCTGATATATCCCTTTCTCAATTGATCTTCTATGAACTTCTGGACTTTTTCTCTTTTATTCTTTGATAATAGGTAAATCCTTCTCTTTTGTGGTTTGAACATCTCCTTAAGATCTATAACATGATCCCAAATTTTCCTGGTCAGCATCCTCTCTGACTTTACCTTCCTGAATACCTTTTTCCACTTCAAAAACCTTTTTGGGACCATTTCCTCAATTTTTCTATGGTCCTCCTCCATCTCTTCTTTCTTTTCCTAATCTTCTTTATTATCTATCGCCCATCTGACAACTTTCTCTTCCTTTAGGGTTACTGCCCTTTTGATTTTCTCTTTCTTTGGACTCCTTCCACCACACAGGGGTAGGTATCTCATCATTTTGACTTCCCTAGTTTCCCAATTTATCTCTGGGTTATATGCTGCCAACCACGGCATTCCCAGAATCACTTCTGTCTTTCCTAAGTTGCATACATCCATCCTTATTCTTTCTACATGGCCTTTGTAATACACATTGCACTCTACTTGGTGCATAATAGCCCCTTCACTATTGTTTGTTCCATTCATATTTCTGACAGCTATTGGTCTTTCTAGTTTTTATAGCCTAAACCCATGTTTTGTTATCGTTCTTTTATTCATGAACATTCCTATTACACCACTGTCTAAGAGTACTTTTACCATTACACCTTCATGTGTATTTATTTTCTTTATCCCAATATTTAACCACACCTCTCTCAGTATTTTCAAGGTTCTCCTGATCTCCTTTTGGCTACCCCTCTCTTTTGCTGCGCTTTTTGACTCTCTTGGTCATGTACTACCTTGTTGCACTTTTGCCTCTCTAGGCCGCGCCGCCTTTCCTATACATCTATACCATCTCTGTCTGTCCTTGATTACCCCTTGCCTCCTATTTTTCTCCATATGACACCCCTTCTCTCCACACCTTTCACACTGTATGTATGTCACTATTACTTTTTTCATATACCATCCTAACTCTAATAGGTGTGCTTTTTCTGGTACCCCTTTGCTGCAATGCTCCTCTGCTCTTCTTCTCAACTCTGCTACTGAACTCCTCCTTTACCCTTGCTACACCTCTCGTGGCTTGGCCACGCATGCTGCCTCTTCTTCCTCTGTTCTCCTCAACCTTCTTTCCTGTGCTTCTCCCTTTACAGGGTGTACTAGTGTCATGCCGGACAGCTATTTAGGTAATAAAAGTGACATTTTTTATTATAATAATGAGAATAACTAGCTCAAGAGACGAGTTCAGCCCCCCAAAGAAACAATTAGATGCCTAGTCATAGACTCGAGCATACCACTTGAGTAGCATAGTAGTGGCTATGACCACTACTACAGAAACCTCATAGAGACTGTCCAGAGAATTTCATAACAGATCTATAACAGAACTCTCCTCTAGAGTACTCTCAAGAGCAAAAAGGACCTTAGAAGATGTTCTCTAACAGAATGATATCATATCTTAGCAGCAGTCACTTATTTATAATGTCTAGGTTACTATCAGAGCAGGGCCATCATTGCTGATGGCTAATTATAGCAAGAACTAGCAAGACGAGTCCTTTTGAGGACTGCATTACAAATCTAACAAAAGAAGACTGAGACTCAAAAATGTGATAAGATATAGAGGAGTAGTAGAAGGACTAGAGAGATCAGGCAGAGAGGTCAGATAGAGGGATAGAAAAAGAGGTAGTTAATGAAGATAACATGCTTAAGAGCAAGATGACTCGAGATCGCTGCCTCTCTCTATAGCCCATCAAAAGGCTTGAGAGCTATATACTGTTTAGAGAAGAACCCTAGGAGTAGGATTAGAGGAGTGGGGAGTGGTAGCCAAGTGATTGGGAGAGGTGCCATCTCATTATTTCCCTCTTACTATCTTTGGGAATTTGGAAGTTTACTTTGTTTCTTTTCTTTTGTTGTATCATTGCTTTGTAATCCTAATAAAATACTCTAGGGCACAGAAGAGACAAAAACACTTTTCCCCCTATTATCTCTCCCTCTGTTACTCTAGAGCTAAAAGGCTATCTGAGTAATTTGAGGTTTTTCTTTTGTGTCTGCTTTGTGAAAACTCTATAAAACTTCTCTCGAAGGAAGACTAAAGCCTCAACAGACCTGGGCATTTGCTTATGCTAAGAGCTAACTACTCGCTATGTTGATGGGGGATCAAAGGGAATTGATCACGAGACAAGAGTGATAACAAATGAGAATTCAAAAGGTCCCTGAGATATCTCACAATTGTGCACTAAACAAGTAGGCACTAGAGAGATGATAAAATATAAAAGAGAGCTTAAGCAAAAGAGAGAATAGAGGGAGACACTCAAATAACTGAAAGAAATGATAATAAAGAATTTATATAAATCCACTCGAGATAGATCTCACTATATTAAGATCTCTAAGACATGCGTTCGTCTTGCATTGTAGCACTACTGCCCTTACCTAGTCTAGTAGTCTAGCTCGCTGTCAATATAGCAGAACTACCTAGAACTCTTATACCATCATGTGGGCTCTTCTTTAGCTGATCATACAACTAGAAGCCGATTCCAATGACATATAGCAAGCTATTAACTCCTAGCATAAGTGAATGCCCAAGTCCATTGGGGCTCAAATTCCCGTTGAGAGAGAGGTTTTGTGGGTTTTAGAAAGTAAAGTAGAACACTTAGAAAATTAGAAATTTAGTCATTCAAGATAGCCATTAAGCTCTAGAGCAACAGAAAAGGATAATGATAAGGGTATGATACTTGAGTTCCTCTCTGTGCCCTAGAGTATTTAATTATGATTACAAAGCAAAGAGACAACAAAGAAAGTGAGACAAAGAAAACCTCTGAATTTCCAAACATAGCAAGGCTGCAATGATGAGATGGTGCTCCTCCTGAGCACTGAGTGACTACTCCCTACTCTTCTAGTCCTACTCCAGGGATCCTTCCACAGACTATAGTCGGGTCTCAAGCCTCTTGCTGGGCTGTAGACAGAGATGGCAATCTTGAGTTGTCTTGCTCTTGAGCATGTTATCTTCATCTAGCCTTCCTGCTGCCTCTCTTCTTAGCTTCTCTGGCCTTCTTTCTACCTCCTCTATGTCTCCTTGCTCTTCCAGATTCCAATTTCTTTCTACTGCCATTGCAATGTGACTCCATGGTGGCTCGACTCTCTTGATCTTGCTATAATTAGCCATCAGTGATGATGGCTTGGATCTGATTGTAACTCTTCTATGAATAACATCACTAACTGCTGAGGTATGATGTTGCTCGGGTCGTGCTAATCCATCTAAGTTTGCTTCCATCCTTGAGATTACTTCTAGAGGGGAAATCTGTTGGAAATCTGATATGGAGCACCTGGGCAAGTGTCTATGAGGTATATGTAGCAGTAGTCACAGCCACTACTCTGCTACTCAAGCTAGATGCTTGAGTCTACGACTGGACATTTAGAGGAACATCTCTGGGGGGCTGAGCTCTTCTCTTGAGCTGGTTATTCTGGTTATTAGGGTGCAAATTGTCACTTATTTTGTCTAAATGTTTGTACAGCATGACAATGTGTTATTGGAGTTAGCTTCCAGTTGTATGGTCAGCTGAAGAAGAGCTCATACAATGGCATAGGAGTTTTAGTTAGTACTGCTGTATTGATAGCAAGCCAGGCTACTAGACTAGGTAAGGACAGTAGTGTCATGGTGTGAGATGAATGTGTGCCTTAGGGATCTTATTATGGTGAGGGTTTTCTCAAGTGAATACTAAAAACAGTTCTTCTTCTTAGGTTTCTATTTGATATGTTTTGGTTATTCTTTGGAAATTTATCTTCAGTAAGCTCTCTATTATTTGATTTATCTCCCCAGTGCCTATTTGTTTAGTGCACAATTGTGAAGCAGCTTGGAGATTTTGCCTCTCTGACCTCGCTTTCATCTTTGTTTCATAATCAAACCTTTTGATTCCCATTACTAGTCTCTCTTCTTGCTGTGCCTTTTGTGGCCTTGCCACACACACTGCTCTTTCCTTTCTCACCCACAATAGACACCCCCTACATTTATGTTCTTTCTCCCCACACTTAAAACACTTAACCTCTACTACTCTCACTCTCTTTATCATGCTCTCTTCTACTCTGCACTGCATTACTCTACTCTTCAACACCTCAAACTTATTTTGGGGAACAACTGTCCCCTCTTCTCTTCTTCTTTTGTTCCTGTAGTTTCGGGCCAGGTATCCAAACCCTTTGCAACATCAACACAGTTTTCCTCTCCTTTCTTCAAGTTCTACTCTTAGTTTGGTAAGGGCACGTTTCTCTTTGAGCAAGCTGCTCATCAATAAATGGTATTTTTCTTGAGACATTGTGATAATATCTTGGGGTATGGATTTAATGGTTTTGATCTTACTAGTTACTATGTCTGCTAGGATGCAAGATCTTCACCTAGCCAGAGTCCTACTGCCCTACTAACTACTGCCCTAATAGTATGGTTAGACTATCACCCAATGGATGGAATCTCTAATCTAGATGGCCCTCTAGAAGTAACCATCACTCCTCTGCATGTACCACTCACAATGGAGTGCAACACAAGGTTTATACTATGAAAGCTATACTACTCGACACGACTCAATTATAAGGTTGTCACAAACTTCATTCAGTCATATCTCCACCAATTCTTCGACGATTCCCATGGTATTAAAGCCAGCTTAAAGCCCTTAAAGAGACCTTTTGATTGATACAAGTCACGTTTCAAGGCGATCAATAATGGTCGAGATATTAAGCAGATCAACTGGTAACCACTATGTTACCTTTTATTAAATCACTAATATCTTGGAAACCGCCATAATTGATGCTTTGATTCTAGGCTCAGCAGAAGCCTTCTTCATAACACTCAGAATGAGCCTAGAACAACCTCAAGACAATTAATATTAGTGGAGATATGAAGGCCTCAATTTCTGCACATGGACTTCATTAATTACCCATAGATAGTCATTTGTCCTTTTCTTAGAACAAAGGACAGCCTCCATATGGTTAGATTATCATTATTCCAGTACAAAGACACTACCATATGTAGAACAATAAGTAGTAATCAGGTGATGATCTGTACTAGTGTACAGACTATCACAATTATGTATATAAGGACTCATAGTCTGAGGATTAGACCTCAGACTTAACAACATCTTTTGTTACTTGTCTAACTTTGCATTTTTGAACTCTTTAAAGTATCAAAGCATCCATCACAAATAGTAAGTGACCATTTGTGATAGAGGTCAGGTCTTGAATGCAACACCTGAGCTTAGTACTGTGTCTCCACCTGCAGTCCCTAACTGACTGCAAAGTTCCCTTAAGCCAAGGGCCTGGCTATGTATGGAGGTAGCTGCCAATCGCAATGATTAGTGACCAAGGGTTGATTGAATGAGATAAGAGTTTGAGCAAGGTCCAAGGTAGACAATGCTCAGATGTGAATTGAGTTCTAGTTTCAGAGAGCCAACTCCATGCTAGAATTAAGCCAACTGCTCTTTATCAGCATTTGACAAAGAGAACTTGATAGAGTTCCTGTTAGATTTTCTATACTACTTATACAACTACTACATGGTCTGTGCACTACTTTCCCATGCCTATCATGTGACCTATCATGTGACATCATGTGATGTGATGCTGTGACCTCCTGTTATGTGACTGTGGCTATGTAACACTTGTAATGCAATACTTTCCTGTACTCCTTTCTGTATAGTAAGTCCAAGATAAAAGAAAAAGAAAAAGAAAAAGAAAAGAAAAGAAAAGAAATATAAATAATGACTTAGCCATTTTGCCAAGTTATGACATTCTTATCCTCTCTATGAATTCATTGATAGTTTCTAGGCTAGAGGAGCATTGTTGAGGCTTGAATCCTATGCAAGAAATCTGTCCAGTGTCCAGTAGGAAGAGGGACTGTTGGGTAGAGGAGTAAATGTGATTATTGTGTTGGAACTTTGTCATAGGTAGAAGGTTATACTAGTTGTTCTGTCATTTATTAATGAAAACATGGAGATATTGATCCAGTTTTGGTTGATCTACTCTGTCTGTCTAGGGGTGTTAGGCTATAGAGGATACAAATTTGATCCCAAGGAGTCTATAGAGTTCCTGGATAAACTAGGCTACAAACTAGGGGCCCCAGTCAGAGACTACCTATCTAAGGAGTTCATGAAGTTTCCAAACATAGTACAAGAATAATCTCGTAGCTCCTTCTGCAGTCACCATTGTGTAAGTTGGGATGAAGTGAGCTCTTTTGAATACTGAATTCACTATAGTTATCACTATGTCATGTCCTGATGATTTGGGTAACTCTACTACAAAACCTATGCTTAATGTGTCCCATCATGTTTCTGAAACTAGGAGTGGGTATAGTCTGCCTACTAGGGGATATTAGCTGAGCTTTGTTTGTAGGCAGAGATCATAGGTACTGACATACTGTCCAATATACTAAGATATCTGGGGCTACCAATAGTCCTAGGAGATGAGTTCTAGGATCTTCCAGCACCCCAGGTGCCATACAATCTTTGTATCATGGTATAGTGAGACAATATATCTACAAAGGTCTGTACCCTAGAGAACATATATTTTCCCTTAGAAGTAGAGTAGGCCATCTACATGCGACTACTTAGCAACATATACTATATGGCTGGGGAACTGCTGAAGTTTGTGGACCACCCTTGCTACTAGTTTCTCTTGTTCTCTCCTTTGGTTGCCCTTACAAATGTTAGAGATTATGTCCCACTCTTCCCCCTCTAGTTCAATTTCTTGTAGGGCTTGGACTACAAACATCTCTGGATAAAGAAGTACAATACCTTCATTATCCTGGGCCCCTGTTCTATGGTCTATTCTTTGCAACAATGCATTAGGTTTTCTCATTAAGCAACTAGGGCAGTAGGCAAGTGTAAAGTCAAAGCAGGCTAGGTAGAGGGACCAATAGACTTGGCAACAGTTGAGCTTTTTGGTTGCTATGAAATACTCCAAGTTCTTATAGTCTGTGTCAATAAGCCAACTCCTAAGCTGGAATAAAGCCAACTGCTCTTTGTTCAGTGATTAACAAAGAGAACTTAATAGAGTTCCTGTTAGATTTTGTACACTATTTATACATGAAGAGTAATCCTAACTCTTCTCTTTTATCCCACACTTTCCTATGAGTCACTTTTCTCTTATATGTTCATCGATAAGAAAATAAAATAAAATAAAAATAAAAATAAAAATAAATATTGACTTAGCTGTTTTTGCCAAGTCATGACACTATCCCTCTCTTAAGTTTTCTTATCCCAAGGAATTTTTCTACAACTTGTAGTATAGGTCAACCATGTTGCCTATCTCATTGTCATCTTCTTCTGTCTACTCTCTAACTCCTGATTTTTCTTCCTTAATTTCTTCTTCCTCCACGATTGTTTCTATTTTTCTTCCCCTTGATCATTTTTCTTTTCACCATCTCTAATTCCTTTCCAATCTTCCCTAATATTCTTGGTCATATCTCTTATCTGACCATCTGAATAGTTTTCTCACTGTAAATCTTCCTGGTAATTCTCTCCTTCTGAACGTTCCTTCTTCATATTCTTGTCTTGCTATATCTTCCATATCTCACCAATATTCTTTCTTAAATTCTTTGATTGCTTCTTGTGCATTTTTCAAATTCTCCCTTTCTTCCCAGGTATTAGACTCTGCTGTGAATCCCTTTCAGCATACTAGGTATTTATTCTTTCCTCTTACTTGTCACTTATTCAATATCCTTTCTACTTCCTACTCTTCCTCTCTCTTGATTATGACCAGAGCTGGTTGCTCCTTCTTCTGACCTTTTACTTGCCCTACATATTTACATATCCTACTAACATTGACTACTAGATGTATTTTTACTGTATTAGGTAGTTCCAATTCTATTGCATTCAATGACACAATTTTCTTTGTCTTATAAGGCCCTATAAACCTTTCTGTCAGCTTTTCTATTCTCCTCCTGACCATCTGGTACTTCAGATCCTTAGTACTCAACATCACTAAGTCTCCTACTTTGTAGTCATCGACTTCTCTCCTCTTCCTATCTATGTATTTCTTCATCTCTTCTTGTGCTTTTGCCTCCTCCTAGATTTCTTTCATTTTCTCAATGAACTTTTCTGCCCCCTAGTACTTTCCCTTCTTTCTACCCTTGAACCCCATCCTGGGATCTTGTCTGTAATTTGCTTTGAAGGGCGACGTTCGAGTACTCGAGTGCATTTTATTATTATATGCAAACTCTGCTATTCCCAACCATTCTGGCCACTGCTCCTGCCTATGGTTAACAAACATTCTTAAATACTGTTCTAGTTCTTGATTCACCCTCTCTATTTGTCTGTCTATTTGAGGGTAAAATACTATCAACAATTTACTTTTGATCCCCAACATCCTGTTCAGTTCTCGCATTAATCCTGCCACAAACTGGGGTTCTTTATCCAAAATAATGCTCTCTAGTAACCTATGCAGTTTCCACATGTTATCTCTAAACAATCTTGCCAATCCTTCTGCTAACGTTTTCTCTATAGTAGGTATGAAATGTACCATTTTAGTTAATCTATTGACTACTACTAAGATCAAGTTGTATCCCTGAGCTAACAGCAATTTAGTGATAAAATCTGCCAATATGTATGTCCAAGGTTTTTCTAGAATAGAATTAGGCATTAATTTGCTGGCTGGTTGCTCTGTGTGATTTTTGTTTCATTAGCAAGTGTTGCATTCTTTCACATACTGTTTCACTTCCTTTGTTACTTCTGGCCACTAGAAGTTTCTAGTAACCAATTCTACCATCTTCTACTATCCTCCATGGCCTCCAATTGGTATGTTGTGATGTAGTCTGATAATTTCTGCTCTCAATTTATTGTCTTTTGGCACATACACTTTTCTTTCTTTGTACATGATGCCATTGACTTCTCTTCACTCTTTATCTCTTAACATCTTTACCCTTGCTCTTCTCATTTCTTTTACTGCTTTTACCACTTTGTTGTCTTTTACTTTTGACTTCCTTACTTCTTCTAGTAGATCTACCCTGTCTACTATTATTTCTACTATCTCTGTTCTTCTTACTTCTAGTCACTCTGGTTTCACCAATGTCTGATCCTCATTGTCCTTTTCTACTCCAATTTCCTAGTCTGGTCTCCTGCTCAGACTGTTAGCCTTTCCTATCTTACTTTCCAGAACATGCTTTCATATAAAACTAAATCTAAATAGGTATAATATCCATCTTGCTTGTCTTTGATTCAATTTTTGCACCTTCATAAAGTATTCGAGATTCTTATGATTTGTCCAGATCTCGAACTTTTCTGTTACTCCTTCCAAGAAGTGCCTCTATGCTTCCAGGTATCTAATGACTGCTAACATTTTCTTGTCATGTATCTTGTAGTTTTGTTTTGTATTGCTAAGAGACTTGGAAATGAAAGTGACTGGTCTCCACTTTTTGTCTGAGCACTTTATTGACAGTACTCCTCTAGTAGTGTAATTTGATACATCAGCTTTTAGTCTGAATTCCTTATCTAAGTCCAGTGCTGCTAATACTAATTTCATTGTAAAAACTTGCTTTAGCTTGTCAAATGCCTTTTGCTGCTCTTTTCCCTACTACTATCTCTTGTCTTTTCTTGTCAGCACATTCATTGGTCTTGCTACTTGAGCAAAATCCTTAATAAACCTTCTGTAATAATTGGTAAGGCCTAAGAATTTTCTATATCTTTCATGTCTTTGGGTTGTGGCTAATCAAGTACCCCTTCTACTTTTTCTGCTTTCATCTTTATTCCATTAGGTCCAATGACGACCCCTAAGAACCCTATCTTTCTTGCCTTCTACACACATTTCTCTGGCTTGATGTACAAGTCATTTTCCTCTAGCCTCTTCAGTATTTCTTTCACAATTTTATTGTAGTCTTCCTCTGTTTCAGTTCCCATCTGTCAGTGAGCCAAATCCTGAGCTGGAATTAAGCCAACTGCTCTTTTATCAGTGTTTGACAAAGAGAACTCGATAGAGTCCCCATTAGATTTGCTATACTATATATACAATTATTGTCATAGCTATGTGTCTTGTCTTCCACAGTCCTCATGTCTATTAGCTGACTTCTTTGTCACATGCTGTGACTGTGACTCCATGTGACATGACCATTCTGTGACTTCTATTACACCTTTGTGACTCTGTGACAGTCATGTGATACTTTCCTATACTCTATCCTAGTAATAAAGAAAAGAAAAGAAAAGAAATATTAAATAATGACTTAGCCATTTTGCCAAGTCATGACAGGTGGAAGGAGTCCAAAGAAAGAAAAGGTCAAAAGGGTAGTAACCCTAGAGGAAGAGAAAATTGTCAGATAGGCAATAGATGATAAAGAGGACTGGGGAAGAGAAGAGAAAATTGAGGAGAACCACAGGAAAATTGAGAAAATAGTTCCAAAGAGGTTTTTGAAGTAAAGAAAGGTGTTTGGGAAGGTAGAGTCAGAGAGGATGCTGACCAGGAAAACTTGGGATCATGCTATAGATCTCAAGGAGACATTCAAACTGTGAAAGAGAAGAATTTACCTATTATTGAGAAATAAAAAGAAAGAAGTCCAGAAGTTCATGGAAGATCAACTGAGGAAGGGGTATATTAGATCTTCAAAATCACCTCAAACATCACTGGTGTTCTTTGTAGGCAAAAAGGATGGCAGTAAGAGGATGATAATAGACTACTGTAACCTGAACAATTAAATAGTAAAGAATAACTACCCACTCCCATTAATTACAGAGTTAATCAACAACATGGGGAGTAAGAAAGTGTTCACTAAAATTGATCTTAGGTAGGGGTTCAACAATATGAGGATAAAAGAGAGAGATGAGTAGAAGGGAGCATTTACAACACACATAGGCTCCTTTGAGCCAACAGTAATGTTCTTTGAAATGATGAACTTGCTAGCTATATTCCAGGCAATGATGAACAAAATCTTAAAGGATTTAATAAACAAAGGAAAGGTCACAGCATTTGTAGATGATATATTAGTAGTATCATGACTTGGCAAAATAGCTAAGTTATTATATAATATTTCTTTTCTTTTCTTTTCTTTTCTTTTCTTTATTACTAGGGTGGAGCATGGGAAAGTATCACATGACTGTCACAGAATGGTCACATCATAGGTCACATCACATGGAGTCACAGTCACAGCATATAACAAAAAAGTCAGCTAATGGACATGAGGACTGTGGAAGACAAAATGCATAGCTATGACAGTAATTGTATATATAATGTAGCAAATCTAATGGGAACTCTATCAAGTTCTCTTTGTCAAACACTGATAAAAGAGTAGTTGGCTTAATTTTGGCTCAGGAGTTGGCTTACTGACACTGCCACACAGGAGTGGGCATCTTATCATTTTAACTTCCCTGTCTCCCAGTTTATTTCTGGATTATGTGCTGCCAACTACAGCATTCCCAGAATTACTTCTATTTTCCTTAGATCACATACATCTATTCTTATTTTCTTTATGTAGTCTTTGTAGTACACATTGCACTCTACTTGGTGTGTAATGGCCCTTCCACTATTATTTGTTCTATCTACGTTTCTGATGGCTATTGGCCTTTCTAGTTTCTACAGCTTAAACCCATGTTTTGTTGTTGTCCTCTTGTCTATGAACATCTCCATTGTGCCACTATCCAAGAGTGCTTTTACTATTATGCCTTCATATGTATCTATCTTTTCTATCCTAATATTTAACCACACTTCTCTCAGCATTTTGAAGATTCTCCTAATCTTCTTTTGACTATCCCTCTCCTTTGTTGTGCTTTCTGACTCTCCTGGTTTTGTGCCACCTTGCTGCACTTTTCTCTCTATGGGACACACCACTTTCCTCTTTTCTTTTTTCTAATATCCACACTATTTCTGCCTGTCCTTGATCACTGCCTGTCTTCTATTTTCTTTCACATGACATTCCTTCTCTCCACACCTTTTATACTGCATATACATCACTATCACTTCTTCCATGCACCATCCTAATTCTAATAGGTATACTCCCTTTGGCATCCTTTTGCCACAATACTCCTCCACTCTCTTTCTTAACTCTGCCTCTGAGCTCCTCCTCCACTCTTGCTGTACTTCTCGTGGCTTAGCTATGTGTGCCATCTCTTCCTCTGTTCTTCTCAACCTCTTTTCTCCTTCCTGTGCTTTTCTCTTTATAGGGTATGCTGGCTCCCTCTGTTAGTGTGCCTTTTGTGGCTTCGCTGTATGTGCCACCCTTCCCTTTTTCTCCCACAACAGACACTCCCTACATTTGTGCCCTTTCTCCTCACACTTAAAACATTTGACTACTACCAACTCCTACTTCCTAATTACTCTCTCCTCTACTCCACATTGCATTACTCTACACCTTAATGCTTCAAACTTATTTTGGGGAGCAACTATCCTCTTCTCTCCCTCCCTTTTATTTCTGCAATTATAGGCCAGGTGCTTGAACCCCTTGCAGTATTGACACAACTTCCCTCTCCTCCCTTCTAATTCTGCTCTTAGTTTAGCAAGGGCATGCTTTTTGTTGAGCATGTTGCTTATGAGAGATTTATATTGAGTTTGAGATATCATACTGACATCTCAAGGATACAGAGTTAATAGTGATCTTACTTAGTACTACGTCTGTTGGGGCACAAGATCTTCACCTAACCAGACATCTACTTCCTTACTGACTACTGCCCTAATACTATGGTTAGACTATCACACAATAGATGAGATCCCTAATCTAGACAGCTTCTTAAGAGATAACTGTCACTTCTCTATGTGTACCTAGTCACAATAGACTGCAACACAAGGTTTATACCAAGAAAAAGAAACAAGTACTCTATGTAAACACCACCTGATTATGAGGTTAGGTCTCAGTAATAATACCCAGACTTGGTGCTATACTTCTACCTACAATCTCTAACTGACTGCAAAGTCCCCTTAAGCCAAGGGCCTGGCTATGTATAGAGGTGGCTACTGATCAAAAGGATCAGCAGCCGAGGGTTGATATGATAAGATAAGAGATTAAGCAAGGTCCAAGGCAAACGATGCTTGGATATAAATCAAGTTCTAGTATCAGTAAGCTAACTCCTAAGCCAGAATAAAGCCAACTGCTCTTTATCAACATTTGACAAAGAGAACTTGATAGAGTTCCTATTAGATTTTGTATACTATTTATATATGAAAAGTAACCCTAACCCTTTTCTTTTATCCTGTACTTCCCTATGAGTCACTTTCCTCTTGCACATCTATCAATAAGAAAATAAAATAAAATAAAATAAAATAAAAATAATAATCAAAAAAGAAATATAAATATTGACTTAGCTGTTTTTGCCAAGTTATGACAGTTCATCCATATTTCTACTGGATGTTTTGCTCCTTCTAGAAAATGCCTCTATTCCTCTAGTATACAAATAATGGCCAGCATCTCCTTATCATGGATCTGGTAGTTTCTCTCTACTGGTAACAAGGACTTGCTATAAAATATAACTGGATGCCATTTCTCATCTTCTGGTAGTTGCTGCAAGAGAACAGCTTCTGTGGCGAAGTCAGAGCTATCAGCTTCTATGCAGAAGGATTTTGTGTCTCAGGGTGACATAAGGACTAGGGCAGTGGTAACTGCAAGCTTGAGTGCTTCAAAGGCATCTTGTTCTTTGGTATTCCAGGTCCAAGGCCTTTTAGACTTTGTGAGGTCAAATAGGGGGTAGGCTATTGCAGAGAAATCATGGATAAACCTCTAGTAGAAGTTAGCAAAGCCTAGAAAGGCTTGGACATCTGTTCAACTCTTAGGTGTGGGGGTTATTGATGGGCTATGATAGCTCTTAGTGATTACCCTAGATGGATGTTCAGAAAGAACTCGATGGAGTTCTTCATTAAATTGGGCTACTACTTATACTATTCTACAGTGGCTGTACAACTACTAGTCCATGATCACATGTCCTTCCAGAATGTTCTATGATCACCTGACCTGGTCACATGATCTGATTATCTAATCTCCTATGTTATTTATATCTCGATCCCATTGTATGACTTGAGATTATAGATCAGATGTTTAAATGCATGAAAAGTTAGTTCCTTTTTGGGGCTCTCATAACAGTGGACTACTCACAGACTCCTGATACTTTGACAGGATCTATGGATACTTCATTTTCAGAAATTATTAGTTCCAAGTATTTGATCCATGTTTTCTGGGATTTGTACTTCTCTGGGTAGAGAAATAGCTTGTGCTCTACAAGAATTTCTAATACTCTCCAGACTACTTGTGCATGTTCTTCTATTGTCTTTGTGAAGATAAGGATGTTGTCTAGGTACATGACTACAATGTCTTCTGCTATGAGATCTTGTAAGATATTATTCATTATGGTCTAGAAGATAGCTGGGCTATTAGTCATTCCAAAAAACATCACCAAGGGTTTAAAGAGTCCATGGTTGGTCTAAAAGGTGGCCTTCCACTTGTCTCCAGGTTTAATTCATATGTTGTTAAAATCCTAGCAGACGTTCAGTTTCGAGAAGTACTTAGCTTCCTTAAGTTGGGAGATAAGCTCAGATATAAGGAGAAGGGGATATTTGTTTTTGACCGTTACTGAGTTCAAAGTATGATAGTCCTATACTAAGTGGAGTGAGCCATCTTTCTTTTTGATGAAAAAGACTAGGGCTGCCATTGGTAACTTTGAGGAGCAGATATAACCAGTACATAAATTCTCTTCTTAGAAGATGTCTAGCTCTGATTGTTCTACTGGAGACAAGGGATACACTTTTAATGACTTGGTTTCTGACCTAGGGATCAGTTCTATTGTGTGGTCCCAATGGTGATATTCTAGGAGTACATCAAAACTATCCTTAGCAAAAATGGACTCAAAACCTTGGACATAGTTGGGTAGCTTAATCAGAGGATCCCAGGCTTCTATGCTGCACTGGGATCCCATAGTGAGATATTGGAAACTAGTAAGCATAGTTTGGATGTTAGCTACTATAGGCTCTAGAAGTACTCTTGTTACAAACAGACAATCTCCGAGTTCCTAGTCTCTTCTATCAGTGCCAGAGGGGGAGACTCTGTCTTTCTCATCATCTTATTTCTCTGAGAGTAAGAGAGAGAGTCTATGGTGATATGATGTGAGAGCATAGGTCTCTGTTCTCTTGTATCAGGTTTGTTCCTTCCATAGGGCTCAGCTGTCTTCACAGCATGGGGAATATTAGGTCATCTCTACTTTGCCAGTTTCCTAGTTGATCCTAGGGTTATGGTCCTTTAGCCAATTGTAGCCTAGGATCAAGTCTTGTTTTCCAAGGTTTGAAACAGCAAGGAGTATCCTTTCCAAATGAGAGTGGTATCATAGCAATACATCTATTATCTCTGAGACTTTACCTGCTTCATTGGAGGAACTATCCACATTAAAGACCAGGATGAGATGGGAGATAGCCCTAGTATTCAGCTTTTTTGCATAAACAAAATCTCAGTTGATAAAGCTACCTATGGCCCTACTGTCTAGGAAAGCCTTTACAAAGTGAAGTTTGTCTGTGTTCATAGTGCTTAGCTCTACAACAAGGTGTAAAGAGGTCCCGATAATAGGAATCAAAAGGTTTGATCATGAAACAAAGATAAAAGCAAGGTCAGAGAGATGAAATCTCCAAACTACTTCATAATTGTGTACTAAACAAGTAGGCACTGGGGAGATAAATCAAATAATAGAGAGCTTACTAAAGGTGAATGTCCAAAGAATAACCAAAACATATTTAATAGAAACCTAAGAAAGAAGAAATGTTTTTAGTATCCACTCGAGCAAACCCTCACCATAATAGAATCCCTAAGGCATGCATTCATCTCATGCCGTGACACTACTGCCCTTACCTAGTTTAGTAGCCTAGCTTACCATCAATACAGCAGTACTACCTAGAACTCCTGTGCTGTCATGTAGGCTCTACTTCAGCTAACTGTACAACTGGAAACCTACTCCAAAAACACATAGCAAGTGGTTAGCTCCTAGCATAAGTGAATACCCAAGTCTGATGAGGCTTAAGTCTCCCTGCAAGAGAAGTTTTATAGAGTTTTCATAAAGCAAACACAAAAGAAAACCTCAAATCACTCAAAAAGCCTTTCAGCTCTAGAACAACAGAGGAAGAAATAATAGGGGAAGAGCATTTTTTTCTCTTTTCTGTGTCCTAGAGTATTTTATTAGGATTACAAAGTAATGATACAACAAAAGAAAAGAAACAAAGTAAACTTCCAAATTCCCAAAGATAGTAATAAGATGGCATCTCTCCCAATCACTTGGCTACCACTCCCCACTCCTCTAATCCTATTCCTAGGGTTCTTCTCTAAACAATAGATGGCTCTTGAGCCTTTTGATGGGCTGTAGAGAGAGGTGGCAATCTTGAGTTGTCTTGCTCTCGAGCACATTATCTTCATCAAATATCTCTTCTTTTATCTCTCTATCTGATCTCTCTGCCTAACCTTACTAGTTCTTCTACTACTCCTTTATACCTCATCGCATCTTCAAGCCTTAGTCTTCTTCTGTTAGGTTTGTAATGCAGTTCTTGAGAGGACTTATCTTGCTAATTCTTACTATAATTGTCATAACTTGGCAAAATGGCTAAGTCATTATTTATATTTCTTTTGCTTTTCTTTTTATCTTGGATTTACTACACAGAAGGGAGTGTGGGAAAGTATCATGTCACAAGTGTCATAGTCACATGACAGGAAGTCACAGCATCACATCATATGACATCACATGATGGGTCACATGATAGGCATGGAAAAGTAGTGTATAGACTATGTAGCAGTTGTATAAGTAGTATAGAAAATCTAACAGGAACTCTATTGAGTTCTCTTTGTTAATTGCTGAACAAAGAGCAGTTGGCTTTATTTTGGCTTGGAGTTTAGCTTTCTTACACTAGAACTCAATTCACATCTGAGCACTGTCTGCCTTGGACCTTACTCAATCTCTTATTTCATCTAAATTAACCCTCAGCCACTGATTATCGCAATCGGTAGCTACCTCCATATATAGTCAGGCCCTTGGCTTAAGGGGACTTCACTGTCAGTTAGGGACAATGGGTGGAAGTGTAGTACCAAGCTTGGGTATTACTATTGAGACCTGACCTTGCAATCAAGTAGTGTTTAGTAGTTTACTTGTACTGCTTCCTAGTATAAATCTTGTGCTATGCTCTATTGTGAGTAGTATATGCAGAGGATTGATGGTTACTCCTAAGAGGCCATCTAGAGTAGGGATCTCCTCTGTGGAGTGATCATATAACTATATTACTAGGACAGTAGTAAGTAAGGCAGTAGGTGTCTGGTTGGATAAAGATCTTGTGCCCCAACAGATATAACATTAGTAAGATCAATCATTAAATCTGTACCCCTTGCAGAGACATAACACCATGTCTTTGCAACAATACAATTCACTGATGAGTAACTTGCTCAAAGAAAAATGCTCCCTCACCAAACTGAGAAAAGAACTTGAAGGGAGGAGAGGAAAGTTGTGTTTCAGTTATAAAGGGTTTGGGCACCTGGCCCATAACTCTAGAAATAAGAGAGAAGAAGAGAAGGGGACAGTCATTCCCCAAAATAAGTTCAAGGTGTTGAGAAGTAGGATAATGCAGTATAGAGTAGAAAGGAGGATGAGAAGGAAAGTAGGGGTAGTAGAGGTTGAGTGTTTTAAGTGTAGGAACAAGGGGCACAAATGCAAGGAGTGTCCATTGTGAGTGAGAAAGAAAAAGGCAGTGCGTGTGGCAAGGTCACAAAAGGCACAGCAAGAGGAGAAACCGGTGTGCCCTGTAAAGAGAAAAGCATAGGAAAAGGAGAGGAGGTTAAGGAGAGTAGAGAAGAGAGAGGCAGTACATGTGGCTAAGCCACAAGAAGTGCAGCAAGAAAAGTGGAGGAGGAGTTCAGTAGCAGAGTTAAGAAAGAGAGTGGGGGGTATTATGGTAAAGAGGTACCAGAAGAAGCATACCTACTGGAGTTAGGATGGTATACAAAAGAAGTGATAGTGACATATGTGCAGTACAAAAGGTATGGAGAGAAGAGGTGTTATGTGGAGAAAAATATGAGGCAAAGGATGATCAAGGATAGACAGAGATAGTGTGGATGTCAAAAGAAAGAGGAGAAGAAAGCGGCATACCCCACAGAGGGAAAAGCGCAGCAAAGCAGCACATGACAAAGAGAGTTGGAAAGTATAGCCAAAGAGGGGGATAGTCAAAGGGAGGTCAGAAGAACCTTCAAAATGCTAAGAGAAGTATGGATGAGTATTGGAGTAGAAAAGTTGGATACATATGAAGGCGTAACTGTAAAAGCACTCTTAGACAGTAGTGCCACTAGGATGTTCATAGACAAAAGGATGGCAGCTAGACATGGGTTCAAGCTGTAAAAATTAGAAAGACCAATAATGGTCAGAAATGTAGATGGAACAAATAATAGTAGAGAAACCATTACGTACCAAGTAGAGTGCAATGTGTATTACAAAGGCCATGTAGAAAGACTAAAAATGGATATGTGTAACTTAGGGAAGATAAAAGTAATTCTGGGAATACTATGGTTGGTAGCACACAACCCTGAGATAAATTAGAAAACCAGAGAAGTCAAGATAACAAGATGTCTACCCCTATGTGGCAGAAGGAGTCAAATAAAAGAAAAGGTCAAAAAAGTAGTAACCCTAGAGGAAGAAAGAATTGTCAAATAGGCAATAGATGACAAAGAAGATTGGGGAAAAGAGGAAGAGATGGAGGAGGACCACAGAAAAATTGAGAAAATGGTCTCAAAGAGGTTTTTGAAGTGGAAGAAAGTATTTGGAAGGTAGAGTTGGAAAGGATGCCAACTAGGAAAATTTGGGATCATACTATAGATCTCAAAGAGATGTTCAAACTGCAGAAAGAAAGGATTTATCTGTTATCTAAAATGGAAAGGAAAGAAGTTTAGAAATTCATGGAGGACTAGCTAAGAAAGGGATATATCAGACTATACAAATCCCCTCAAATATTACCAGTTTTCTTTGTAGGCAAAAAGGATGGGAGTAAGTGAATGGTGATGGACTACTACAATCTAAACAACCAAACAGTGAAAAACAACTACCCATTACTATTGATCACAGACCTAATTGACAATATAGAGAGTAAGAAAATATTCACTAAAATAGATCTGAGGTGAGGGTTCAATAATGTGAGGATAAAGGAAAGAGATGAGTAGAAAGGAGCATTTACAACGCATGTGGGCTCCTTTGAGCTAACAGTGATGTTCTTTGGGATGACAAACTCACCAGCTACATTCTAGGCAATGATGAATGAAATTCTAAGGGATTTGATCAACAAAGGAAAAGTCACAACATTTGTGGATGATGTACTAGTAGGGACAGAAACAGAGGAGAAACATAATGAGATTGTGAAAAAAATATTGAAGAGGTTGGAAGAAAATGACTTGTATATCAAGCCAGAAAAGTGTGTGTGGAAAGTATAGAAAATAGGGTTCTTAGGCATTGTTATAGGACCAAACAGGATAGAAATGGGAAAGGAAAAGGTGGATGGAGTGTTGAGTTGGCCAGAGCCAAAGAATGTAAAAGATGTCAGGAAATTTTTAGGCCTTGTAAATTACTACAGGAGGTTTATCAAAGATTTCGCTTGAATAGCTAGACTGATGAATATGCTCTATCACAAAAAGTCACTTACTAATTTGTAATGGGGGTTTTGATACTTGAATAGTTCAAAAAAGTGAAGTTTAGACAATGACAAAAGATGTTGTTAAGTCTGAGGTCTAATCCTCAGACTATGAGTTCTTATATATATAATTGTGATAGCCTGTGTACTAGGACAGATCATCACATGCTACTACCTATTGTTCTACATATGGTAGTGCCTTTGTGCTAGAAATAGTGATAACCTAACCATATGGAGGCTGTTCATTGTTCTAAGAAAAGGACAGATGACTATCTATGGGTAATTAATGAAGTCTATGTGCAAACATTGAGGCCTTCATATCTCCACTAATATTAATTGCCTTGAGGTTTTTTTAGACTCATTCTGAGTGTTATGAAGAAGGCTTCTGCTAAGCCTAGAACCAAAGTATCAATCATGGCAGTTTTTGAGATATTAGCAATTTAATAAACAGTAACATAGTAGTTACCAGTTGATCTGCTTAATATCTCAGCCAATATTGATTGCCTCATAATGTGACTTGCATCAATTGAAAGGTCTTTTTGAGGGCTTTCCGTAGCTGTTAAGACTGTGAAAATCGTCAAAGAATTGATTGAGATATGAGCAAATGAAGTTTGTGACACTCACCAGGAAAGATGTAAAGTGGATATGGGAAGAAAGCCAACAGAAGGCATTTGATGAGTTAAAAGAAGTCTTTACAACAAAACCAGTATTAGCAGCACTAGACTTGGACAAAGAGTTTAGGGTAGAAGCAAACGCTTTAAATTATGCAAATGGAAGAGTACTATCAATAAAGTGCTCAGATAACTTGTGAAGACCAGTTGCTTTCATTTCAAAGTCTTTAAGTGATACAGAGAGAAACTACGAAATACATGACAAAGAAATGTTAGCAGTAATCAGATGCTTGGAGGTGTGGAGACACTTCTTAGAGAGAACAATAGTTAAATTCAAGATCTGGACAGATTATAAAAACCTTGAATACTTTATGAAAGTGCAAAAGTTGAATAGAAGACAAGCAAGCTAGGCCCTATACCTATCTCACTTCAATTTCACTTTGAAGCATGTTCTAGGAAGTAAGATGGGGAAAGCAGACAGTCTGAGCAGGAGACCAGACTAGGAGATTGGAGTAGAAAAAGACAATGAGAATGAGACATTGGTAAAACCAGAATGGTTAGAAGTAAGAAGAACAGTGGTAGAAATAATAGTAGATGGGGTAGATCTACTAGAGGAAGTAAGAAAGTCAAAAGTGAAAGATAATGAAGTAGTGAAAGCAGTAGAAGAAATAAAGAAGGCAGGGGTAAAGATGTTAAAAGACAAAGAATAGAGAGCAGTTGAGGGCATCATGTACAAGAAGGAAAAAGTCTATATACCAAAAGATAATAAGCTTAGGGCAGAAATAATTAGGCTATATCATGGTATGCCAGTAGGAGGACATAGAGGGCAGTAGAAAACAGTAGAACTGGTCACTAGAAACTTTTGATGGCCAGGAGTTATGAAAGAAGTGAAGTGGTATGTAAAGGGATGCAACATCTGCCAGCAAAATAAAAATCGCACAGAATAACCAGTAGGCAAACTAATGCCCAATTCTATTCCAGAAAAACCTTGGACACATATATCAGCAGACTTTATCATGAAGCTACCTTTAGCTCAGGGATATGACTCAATCTTGGTAGTAGTCAATAGGTTAACTAAAATGGTACATTTTATACCTACTATGAAGAAAACGTCGGTAAAAGGATTAGCATGGTTGTTTAGAGATAATATGTGGAAGTTGTATGGGCTATCTGAAAGTATCATCTTAGATAGGGGGCCCCAATTTGTGGCAGGACTAATACAAGAAGAAATGAAGAAATATGCAGATAAAAAGAGAGCAGAAGTCGACAACTACAAAGTAGGAGACTTAGTGATGCTGAGTACTAAGGATCTGAAGTATTAGATAGTCGAAAGAAAGATAGAGAAATTGACGAAGAGATTTGTTGGCCCTTACAAAATTAAAAAGATCATATCATCAAATGCAGTGGAATTGAAATTGCCTAGTATAATAAAAGTACACCCAGTAGTTAATATTAGTAGAATACATCGATACATAGAGCAAGTGGAAGGACAGAAGAAGGAGCAACTGGCTCTAGTTATAATCAAGGGAGAAGAAGAGTGGGAAGTAGAGAAGATATTAAACAAGTGACAAATAAGAGGGAAGAATAAGTACTTGGTGCATTAGAAGGGATTTACAGTAGAGTCTGATACTTGGGAAGAAAGAGAGAATTTAAAGAATACAAAGGAAGCAATCAAAGAACTCAAGAAGAAATATCGGCAAGACATAGAAGATGTGACATGGCAAGAACACAAGGAAGAAATGTTTAGAAGGGGAGAATTACCAGGGAGATTCACAGCAAAGAAATTATTTGGATGGTCAGACAAAAGGTACAATCAAGAATACTGGAGAAGATTGGAAAGAAACTGGAGACAGTGGAAAGAGAGACAATCAAGGGGAAAAAAAATGGAAATAATTGCAAAAGAAGAAGAAATTGAGAAGAAAAATTTAGGAGCTAGAGAATGGACAGAAGAAGACAATAATGAGATGGGCAACATAGTTGACCCATATTACAAGTTGTAGGAAAATTCCTTGGGACAAGAAAACTTAAGAGAGAGGTGGTGTCATGACTTGGCAAAACGGCTAAGTCATTATTTAATATTTCTTTTTCTTTTCTTTTCTTTTCTTTTATTACTAAGGTGGAGTGTGGGAAATATCATGTGACAAGTCACAGACTCACAAAGGTGTGACAACAGTCACAGAATGGTCATGTCACATGTCATGGCACGTGGAGTCACAGGTCACAGTCATAGCATGTGACAAAGAAGTCAGCTGATGGACATGAGGACTGTAGGAGACAAGACGCATAGTCACGACAGTAATTGTATATATAGTGTAGCAAATCTAATGGGAACTCTATTGAGTTTTCTTTGTCAAACACTGATAAAAGAGCAGTTGGCTTTATTCTGGCTCAGGAGTTGGCTCACTGACAAACACAGAATTAGTAGAGGGTTCTAGATGGGCCAGAGGCCCAGATGAAAACCTTGTAAAAAAGTACAGAGCTTGTTATACAAATGATGTCACATGATGGAGTCACATGATGAGTGTGGGAAAGTAGTCCACAGACTATGTAGTAGTTGTATAAGTAGTGTACAATAAAATCAAGAACTCCAATGAGTTCTCCTTGTTAACTTGGACTAGGAGTAGATCTAAGTTGTCACAGCTAAGGTCTTACAATTATTTGGTTAGAATGGTGATGTGGAATATATATTGGTAGTCTCATTCTTATGTTATGAACTCTCCAAA
>Ga0153991_1000042_pt1 | contig 26452 bp, 23 predicted proteins | sample TSNC075MetaG_FD_104681 | JGI IMG/M metagenome (GOLD analysis project Ga0153991, IMG submission 104681) | Attine ant fungus gardens microbial communities from North Carolina, USA - TSNC075 MetaG | ecosystem: Host-associated > Fungi > Mycelium > Unclassified | place: USA: North Carolina, Jones...
AAGCTTGGATTTAAAATCCGGTGAATAAGTTTTTCGCATTGGGTCACACTCCTTTAATTTAAGTATTGGTGACCTAACGATAAATTATGAAAAATTTTGTCTGAAATCCTTAGTCCATTATACTAAGATGCCATGCCGGCTTTCGCTTTAAATGTTTTCTTAATTCAGCGCCCTTGAATCAGACTCTTTCTTGATTTTATGCATTCTCATCCTTTAACGCGTCAATGGTATTTTCCTTCTGTATCTTCCCCATTGCATACAGCATCGTGGCAAAGATCACCAGGAATACGCTGGCTACGGCGACGGCCACACTGTTCCAGGGGAGGAAGAAGCTCATGGAGATTCCTTCCAGGATGGCAAAGTAGATGAGCCAGCAGAGTCCAAAGGCCACGGGCAGGCCGTAAAGCAGGCTCTTCAGACCGTAGAGCAGGCACTCGAAGTTCATCAGCCTCCGGAACCCTTTTCGGGTCATTCCCACCGACTTCAGCATGGCAAATTCCCGGCGGCGCAGCTGGATATTGGTGGCAATCGTGTTAAATACGTTCGCGGTAGCGATTAGTGAGATCAGGATAATAAATCCATAAGAAAACACATTCAGTGTAAACAGGACGGCCCGATTCGTTTCCATCGATTCACTCAGGTCGTACAGCTGGTAGGTGGAGTAGCCATTCAGGGAGAGCTGGAGGTACATGTCGTCATACACAGCCTGATGGTCCTTGGCCCGGAAGCACATATTATAGTCGGCGGCTGCCTGCGGCTGCAGTGCTTCCGGCAGGGCCGGCAGTGCACTCTCCGGATAGATCAGCAGGATCGCACCTCCATAGAGGGATTCTGCTAACAGGGGTAGAGTGTCGATCCGCTGTCCGAGAGGAAGGGAGGTGTAAAGGAGAGCCTCCTTAGCCGTCAGGACTTTTTCCTTCCTGGTTTCTGTATTTACATAGTAGTAAAACGTTTCCCCCTCGGGGGTTTCTTCCATTCGTTCCAGGTAATAGCCTTCGATCACAATGGACTGGGTGGTGGTGAGCTCTTGAATACCGTTTTTCAATCCCCGCATTGTATAATATTTTTCCTCCGCAGGGTTATAATACTTGAGGTAATCCGTCCATAATGCCGCTGGGAGGCCGTCTGCCGAGATCCCGGGTGCGGAAATCCCATTCTGTTCCAGGCATCTTTGATAGCTTTCCTCGTCCAGTATCAGCAAAAAGGCCGACGCGGACGCCGTCGCGGAACTCTCTTCCAATTGGTTCTGGTAATTCCGGTATTCTTCCGATTGTAGTTCCTCCGCCATAGGCACCGACACAGACAGCTCGGTCTGCCAGGAGGATTCCTGGACACCATCCACTTCCTTCAAGAGAGAATAGATCTTGTGGCGTTCCTCTTCTGAATCGCAATAATAGCTTAAGTCATAGCTGGTCTGATCCAATATCTGATCGGCACTGCTTTCCAGATAAGCGCAGAAGGCACTGGTGGAGATAAAAAGCACGACACTAAGGAAGAGTGAAATCACAGTCGCCCGGTACCGTCTGCGGTTCCGGCGGAAATTCTTCGAAGCCAGCATTCCTTCGAAGCCAAACAGCCGGTAGACCAGAGGAGAGGTCCGCACCTGACGGGCCGGAATGCGGATGTCCGCGGACTGACGAAGTGCTTCTACGGCAGATTGGCGTGAAGCACGATGCGCCGGAATCCAGGCAGAGATCAATACGGTGACCAGTCCGACGGCAGCGGCTATGCCGATGGCAGGCCAGGAGAGTACCAGGGTGCATTCCACCTCCTGCCCCAGCTGTCCGCTAAAAAGCGTACCCACCGTGCCGCCCAAGAAGTTCAGGGTAATTCCAATACCAAGCAGACCGGAGAGAATCCCGAGGGGGATCCCGATGCTGCTGAGGAGAAGAGCCTCAAAGTAAACACTGCGGCGGAGCTGGCGTTTCGTCGCGCCGATGGAGGACATCAGTCCGAATTGCCGGGTCCGCTCGCTCACCGAGATAGAAAACGCGTTATAGATCAGTGAAATAGAAGCCAGCATAATAATGCTCATCAGAATCAGTGCCAGGTTCCGCACCACGTTATTCAGGGAAGTTTCGTTCGAGGAGCCCTGGAAGCGGAGCAGATCCGAATGGTAGGTACAGCCGTTTGTGGGATAATTCTCTGCCAGCGTATAGATCTCCTTCGGATTTTCCATCCGGACGAAGGGGTTCCAGCGCAGCGGCTGCTCCGGATCGGCAGGAGTCAGCAGTGCATAGCCCGGTGCTCTGTATGTCTCATAAATAGAAGCTTCGTAGGTACCCACCACGGTAAAGGTTCTGGTTTCCCGGGCGGTAAACTGCTCGGACAGCCGGTCACCTTTAAAGATACAGGGGTTGTTCTGGTCCAGGGTTTCCCCTTCATATCGGCGTTCTCCCAGGGTCAAGGTCAGTTCGGTGCCAAGAGGATAAAAGACACCGCCACGGTTCGCGAGGCTAGTAGGAAGGAGGACTTCGCCGGCATTCACCGGCATTTGCCCGGTCACTAAGCGGATCGGCATGGAGTCAAAGAAATTTTCTTCATAACCGGATACATACAGGTAGGGTCGGCTGGGGTCATCGTACTCCTCCAGCATGGCATAACCCAGCTCCTGGAGGGCGGAGACCAGTTCGACTCCATCCTGAGACCTCAATTCCGCCAGACCGGTATCCTCGATACCGAAGAGCTGGCCGTGCCAATTCCCTTCCCGGGCGATAGTATCCTCCAGGAGGAAATTCTGGAGACTGGCGATAAAGCTGGTAACGGCTGTCAGCATGGCTACCGACAATAGAATGCCGACCAGGGTGACCAGGGTGCGGGTTTTGTTCTTCTTCAACGTATTCAGAGTATAACGGGAGAAGATGTTCATACGCGGATCACCTCATCCCTTGTGATCCGGCCGTCTTCAATTGAGAGAACCCGGTCAGCCTGCAGTGCGATATTTTCATCGTGGGTAATAATGATCAGTGTCTGCTGGTAGGTTTTATTGGAGTGCTTTAGCAATTCGATAATTTCGTGGCTGTTTTTGGAATCCAGATTACCGGTGGGTTCGTCAGCCAGTACCACAGCCGGAGCATTCATGAGCGCCCGGCCAATGGATACCCGCTGCTGCTGACCGCCGGAGAGCTGGTTTGGCAGATGCTGCTCCCGCCCGTTCAGATTCAGGAGCGTCAGCAGCTCGTCCAGGCGCTTCTTATTGATCTTCCGGCCATCCATCAGCACCGGCATAGTCATATTTTCCCTTACATTTAATACGGGGAACAGATTGTAGAACTGATAGATCAGGCCCACCTGCCGCCGCCGGAAGATGGCCAGCTGTTCATCATTCAGATGGTACACGTCGGCGTCGTTCATAATTACCCGCCCCGAGGTAGGGGTATCCACACCGCCCAGCATGTGCAGCAGAGTGGATTTACCGGAGCCCGAAGGTCCGATGATCGCGATAAACTCGCCTTTTTCTACGGAGAAGCTGACATCGTCCAGGGCACGGACTTCGTTGTCACCGGTGCCGTAGACCTTGGTCAGATTTTCTACTCTTAGGATTTCCATAAATTTCCTCCTTGTCACTGTGTTAATTTGCTGTTGTATTCTGGCTTTAGTATAAAACGGCAGGGTGACAGGCGGATGACTTAGAAGTGACAAATCTGTCATTTTACACAATTCCCTTATAAAAGCGGATTGTGAAGCATGCGCCGCCCTGAGGGCGGTTCTCTGCCTGGATGGTTCCGTTCTGGATGGTCACAATCATGCGGGCCAGGGCCAATCCAACGCCGACGCTGGACTCGTCGGCATTCTTTCCTTTATAAAAGCGTTCAAATAGGTGGGGCAGGTCTTCCGGCAGAATTCCGGAGCCATTATCCATGATCATCAGTTCTGTATAGATGCTGTTCTCCGAGGCGTGAATCTCCAGGGTTCCACCGGCTGGTGTATGTTCCATACAGTTCTTCAGCACATTTCCCAGAGCTTCGGAACTCCAGGACAGGTCTCCCAGGAAATGCGCGTTCTCTTCCAGGTGCAGGGTCAGGTACTGGTTCCGCAGCTCCAAGGGAATCAGCAGGGGAGCAGCAGCCTTATTCACCAGTTCTGTGACCGATACTTGATCCTGCCGGAGGTAGGCGGTGCCGGCATCCAGCTTGGAGATCTTCAGCAGCGCCCGGATCTGCCAGTCGATCCGGGCCAGCAGGCGGCTCAATTCCTGGGTCAGTTCCCGCCGCCGCTCCTCTGTCCGTTCACCACGGCTCATCATAGATACGATCAGGTTCATAGAGGTCAGTGGCGTACGGAGCTGGTGAGAGATGTCGGTGATGGAATCCGCCAGATAGCGCTTGTCCTGAAGCAGTGCTTCCGACTGAACTTTCAGACGTATCGTCATCTTGGAAATTTCATTCTGCAGAATAGCCAGTTCTCCTTCTGCATAGGCCTGCATGCGGTCGGTTTCTTCGCCATGGAGGATCCGGTCAATTTCCAGGCTTAACTCCGCCAGCCGCCGGTAACGGCGCCGGGCTGTCAGAAAGTGCAGCAGTATAAACAGCAGTGACACACAAATTACCAAAATGCCACAGGCAGGCGATAGCCAGAAGCCGATCCCACTAAAGAGTACGGTCAGCAGCAGGGCAGTCAGGAGCTCCGTTTTCACTTCCCGGTTACGAAAGAAGTCCATATCAATCCCCCATCCGATAGCCCAGTCTCCGGATGGTCTTAATAATCTCCGGATTCTGAGGATCTCGTTCAATCTTTTCCCTGAGCCGCTTAATATAGACCGTGAGGGTATTGTCATTTACATATTCTCCGGCAATATCCCAGATCTCTTCTAACAGCTTGCTGCGGGTCAGGACCATTCCCGGATTATTCAGAAATACCAGCAGCAGCCGGTACTCCAAGGCAGAAAGGAAAAGCTCCTGCCCGTTCCGGGTCACGACCCCCTTCACCATATCGGCTCGCAGTCCCTGATACTCCAGGGCAGTCTGGGTCTTACCGCTTCGCCGGAGGGCGCTGCGCATCCGGGAGAGCAGTTCCCGGGGGCGGAAAGGCTTAGTGATATAGTCGTCCGCCCCCATATCCAGGCCGGTAACCACACTGTATTCGTCATCCGATGCCGTGAGAAAGATCACCGGTGCATCGGTGTTTTCCCTGGCATAAGAGCATACGGCGAAACCGCTGCCGTCGGTCAGGGAAACATCCAACAGAATCAGGTCATAGCTGCCTTCTGACAGCAGCCGGATGGCCTCCCTCTGCCCGGCGGCATTTTCGGTCTGATAGCCTTCCCCCTGCAGAAATTCGCTGAGGGTATTCACAATACTTTTATCATCTTCTACAAGTAGTATTTTGGTCATAACTACACTCCAATCCCTGGATATCAGGGCCAAAAACCCTTTTGGCCCCAACCTCATTATAGCATAACTCCGGTAATTGGGAAGGACTTTCCGAAAGGGAGTTTTACTTGCAATCTCACTGGTGCAGGTCTATACTGGAAGTAACAAAGCCTTACAGGAGGTTACAATATGCTGGGAATCATAGGGGCCATTCCGGAAGAAGTCCAGGCTCTTAAAGAAAAGATGGAAATATCAGCGGTCTGCCGCAAGGCGGGTATCGAGTTCTGCCAGGGAAGCCTCTGCGGCGTTACGGTGACGGTGGCCTGTGCCGGAGTGGGCAAGGTGAACGCAGCGATCTGTGCACAGATTCTGATTAGTGAATTCCAGGTGGAAATGCTGATTAACAATGGTGTGGCCGGAGGACTGGCCCCCGGAATCCATGTGAGAGACGTGGTGATCTCCACCGATGCCATGTACCACGACTATGACACGACTGCGCTGGGATTTCCGTTGGGACATGTTGCTTATATGGAGACACCGGTTTTCCCGGCCGATACCGTGCTGCGGCAGCTGGCTGCGGAGGCCTGCCGGAGAGTGCTGAAGGATTCTGCTTATCATGAAGGGCGGATCGTCAGCGGCGACCAGTTTATTACGGGCAAGGAAAGGCAGAAATGGTTGTATGAGACATTTCAGGCCAGCTGTACGGAGATGGAGGGAGCGGCTATCGCCCACACGGCTTTTTTGAATGGGGTTCCTTTTTTGATTCTCCGTACGATTTCCGATGGCGCGGACGATACGTCTCCTATGGATTACCGGGAGTTTAAGCCGCTGGCGATTGAGACCGGAACGGCATTGCTGTTTGATCTTCTGGAGCATGGGATCGCGAAAATGCCCTCGGTGTCAGGCATTTAAAATTTGTCTGAAAATGCCGTCGAAGGCTGGGGAACGATTCTCACTTAAGGATCTTTTCAAAATCTCCAATTCGTTTTATAATACAAATGTGGCAAAAGCTTTTGCCGCCGATGAATTTGTATGAACCGCTGTAAGACAGAAAGGAGATTCATCCATGGTAGTGTTCCTGGAATCAAACCTGGTACTAGCCATTCTTGCGGGGGTTGCCTTCCTGGGAATCCTGATGAAGTTAATGGTTGGCCGCCGTTACCGCCGCATTATGCGCCAGGTGGAAAAGATTGACACTACAAAAGACAAATACGTAAAATCGTGGAAAAAACAATTTGAGGAACTGTCAAACATTCGCAACGGAATCAGTAATGTGGCAATTTTTTCCGAGAAATGTCTGCAGCGTTATCGGAAGTGGGGGCTTTCTCTGCGAGGATGGAATGCCCTTTCAAACCTGATGGTAATCCTGACGCTGTTCGGCGGATTACTCGGAGGCTTCGGCGCTTACTGGTATGCGCTGGATTATCGTGTCATGATTCTGCACGGCTCAGCCGGAGTGGTATTGGCCGGAGCAGCATTAGTGACGGGGGTACTGGTGGATTCTACCGCGAAGGAGGATCAGGCGTTGGTGGCATTACAGGATGTACTGGAGAATAATCTTTTGCCCAGGATTGAGGAGGAGCGGTATCATACCAGGGGTGTACTGACACCACAGCCCCTGCAGACACCTACGATTACCCTTGATCCGGAGGATGAGAAGATTTTAGAGGATGTTTTTAGGGAGTATCTTACATAAAGGAGGAAAATCATTGAAGAGAGTTCGGTTTGATTATGGAAAAGCGGCACAGTTCTTGCCGGAGAAGGCATTGATGGAGATGGAGGCCCGTGTACTGCAGGCGAAAAAGACCCTGACAGAGAAAAACGGAGCCGGAAGCGATTTCCTGGGCTGGCTGGATTTGCCGGTGGACTATGATCCGGAAGAGTTTGCGCGGATTCAGAAAGCGGCGGCGGCTATCCGGGAGCACTCAGAGGTGCTGATTGTCATTGGCATCGGCGGCTCTTATCTGGGAGCCAGGGCAGCCATTGAGTTCCTGCGCCACAATTTCTATAATATGGCATCATCCGAGATCCGAAAAGGTCCGGAGATCTATTTTGCAGGCAACAGCATCAGCAGTACCTACCTGAAGCATCTGATCGATGTGGTGGGAGACCGGGATTTTTCTGTTAATGTAATTTCCAAATCTGGTACCACCACGGAGCCGGCGATTGCATTCCGGGTATTCAAGAAGATGCTGACGGAGAAATATGGACGCGCGGAAGCGGCAAAGCGTATTTACGCTACCACGGACAAGGCCCGCGGCGCATTGAAGAAGCTGGCGGATGAAGAAGGATTTGAATCCTTTGTAGTGCCGGATGACGTAGGCGGACGTTTTTCTGTCCTTACGGCCGTGGGCCTGCTGCCGATCGCGGTGAGCGGCGCCGATATCGAAGCCTTAATGGCCGGTGCGGCTGAGGCCAGGACCCGTGTGCTGGAGACTCCGTATGGAGAGAACGATGCCCTGCTGTATGCAGCAGCTCGGAATTACTTCTATGACCAAGGCAAAGCAGTAGAGATTATGGCAAACTATGAGCCAAGCCTTCATTATGTGTCCGAGTGGTGGAAACAGCTATATGGAGAGAGTGAGGGGAAGGACCGGAAAGGGATTTTCCCGGCTTCGGTAGATCTGACCACGGATCTTCACTCCATGGGGCAATTCATTCAGGATGGCTCCCGGATTATGTTTGAGACGGTTATCGAGGTGGAGACTCCTGCCTGCGGTTTGACCCTGGAGGAAGAAGAGACAGACCTGGACGGCCTGAATTATCTGGCCGGCAAGACGGTGGACTTTGTAAATAAGAGTGCTATGAACGGTACCGTGCTGGCTCATACAGATGGCGGTGTGCCGAACCTTATGCTGCACCTTACGGCTCAGAATGAGCATACCTTGGGAGAGCTGTTCTATTTCTTCGAGTTTGCCTGCGGTGTCAGCGGTTATATGCTGGGAGTGAATCCCTTTGACCAGCCGGGTGTGGAAAGCTATAAGAAGAACATGTTTGCGCTGCTGGGCAAACCCGGCTTTGAGAAGGAGCGGGAAGAGCTCTTGAAGAGGCTGTAAGGATAGAAAGAGGGGTTGGTCGCGAATAAGGATTCAGAAGAACTAGTGTGCTGTCCAGTTCATCTTTAGTAAAACTGTGCTTCATATTTTGTTAGTCTGCAAGGCGGAAGAAGGAGGCGTAGCGGTGGCTACGTCGACTGATGACAACGTCGCAGATGGCAAAATAGGGAGTGCGATTTTACTAATTATGAGCCGGACGGTACACTGGGTCATGTAATAAGGATGAAAAGGGAATGGGATTGACAAAGAGTGAAAAATGGAAGCGGGCATTTATCGTGCTTCGGGTCATGTTCAAGGTGGGCTTTTTCACCTGGGGCGGAGGCTGGAGTATTGTGGCACAGCTTCAGAAAGAGTTTATTGAGAAACGGGATTGGCTCTCACAAGAGGAGCTAATGGATATTATTTCAGTGGGACGGTCGTTGCCGGGCATCATGATCATAAACATCGGCGTAATTTTTGGTTATCATATCGGTGGGGTACCCGGGGTGTTCTGTTCCGTGTTAGGAATCGCGTCTCCTTCGGTGATCGTGATGTGTATCGTTACCGGATTTTATATGCAGGTCAGAGACAATATATATGTAGCAAAAGCACTGGTAGGTGTCCGCGCGGCCGTAATTCCGATTATCGGGGGAGCTGCGCTCAAGATGCGGAAGACCGCCTGGATCAATTATGGCGGTTACATCATTACGGCGGCTGCCTTTTCGCTGTGTGTGTTTACCGATCTGCATAATATCATTATCGTAATCGGAGGTGCCGTCGCCGGCCTGATCCTGAAGGGAGGGAAGCGTAATGGCACTGTATCTTGAGATGTTTATCGTATTTGTCCGCATTGGCTTCTGCAGCTTCGGCGGTCTGTCGATGGTGCCGGTGATTAACCAGGAAATGCTGAGCCATGGGTGGATGAATTTGCAGGAGGTTACGGATATCGTGGCAATTGCAGAGATGACACCGGGCCCTCTGGGAATTAATTGTGCTACCTTTGTGGGTATGCGGACCGGCGGTATTATCGGCGCTTTATGTGCTACCTTGGGTGTGCTGGTTCCCTCGCTGACGCTTTGTTTTCTGGCGGCGGTCTTTATTGAGAAATTGAAGGGCAATCCGGTAATGGCGAATGTAATGTACGGCATCCGGCCGGTCTGCATTGGCCTGGTGCTCTATGTGCTGTATACTTTGTCCGCATCGAACTTTCTGCCGGAGGGAAGCTTTTACCTGGTACCGGTAGTGATTGCCTTGATTGTGGGTTTGATATCCTGGAAATTCAAGTTAAGTGTGCCGGTGCTAATTTTGATTGCTGCGGGACTGGGGTTGCTGCTGGTATGAAGTTTCCCTTTGGCGGAACAACTTTAGAGAGGCATGTCTGGCAGGCAATGTGCCGGAAAAATACATTATTGATGAAAGAGGGGTAAATGGATTTGGAAAAATGGATCAATGTAACAGAGACATTTTCAGAAGATCAAAGACATTATCGGAACACTTATCTGGAAATATGCGAGGTATATGATGACAAATTAGAGGCAAGTATTTTTTCTTCAAAATTTGAGTCATATGAGATATACTTTTCATATGGAATATTATACGGAATTATTTACGTAGACAAAGAGAATGCGGTTTTAAAATATGAAGAAGTGAAAAAAGAACTTGAATTAGAGTATCATCAACACGAAGAACCAACAAATGTATTTATTAATGAATTTTGTAAAAAACATAAGGTATGTTTACCATTTTGATAACAGACAACAATAGGAGAACGGACGATGGAACGATATGATTGTCTGATTGTAGATGATGAGGAGGCACTTTCCTTAAGTACCTGCGAATATTTCAACATGTTTGGCGTTAAGACCTTCTGGGCCGCTGGCGCGGAGGCCTGCCTGGCTTTCCTCCGGGATCATCAGACGGATCTGATTCTCCTGGATATTAATCTGGGAAATGCTTCCGGCTTTGAACTTTGTAAAAAGCTGCGGGAAAGTACCAATATCCCGATTCTCTTTATCAGCGCGCGCTCCAGTGATGATGATGTACTGCTGGCACTGAATATCGGCGGGGACGATTATATTGCTAAGCCTTATTCCCTGAGTGTGCTGCTGGCGAAGGTCCGGGTGGTGCTGAAACGCTGCCAGGTTAAGGAAGAGCCGGAGGTTTCCTTCGGAGCGTTTACCTTGAATCTGGAGCGTGAAAGACTGTGGAAAAACGGCGGCGAGATAGTGCTGAAAGCAATGGAGTACCGGTTGTTAGCATATCTGGTGCGGAATGCGAACCGGACGATTTCTAAGGAAGAGCTCTTTGCCCAGGTATGGAGGGACGCGGTTACGGGTGATGGCACCTTGAATGTACATATCCGCCGTCTGCGGGAAAAAATTGAGGATACCCCTAACGAACCTTATTTTATCCGAACGATCTGGGGAACGGGATATCTGTTTAAAAAGGACGACGCGGTTGTATGAAGATCCGAAAACTGGTGATGATTACCCTGCTGTTTCTGCTAATCGGCCTTGCAGGAGTATACCTGGGACTGGGAGGCGGCAAGGTCTCCGGTCTGGATCCGGTGTCGGTGAACGACATTGTGCAGAGCATTACGGAACAGTGGGACAGGCTGGCAGAGGGAGAGCTGCCTGGCCTGGAGTATGGCATGCATTATACGGTGCTGGATGCGGATGGCCAGGTGGCTTGGACGACTGCAGAGCACCTGAGTACCAGCCGAAGTGACGCCATCCGGAACCGGGATACGATTCTGGAGCTGGAGCGGGACGGAATCGCGTTGGGAACGCTTTTGATTGACAACGATCAGGCCGAAGGTCTGGAGCAGCAACGTGGGCGGCTGATAATGGGTACGGCTGCTCTTTTACTATTGGTAGCAGCTTTTGCAGTAGTCTATGGCATCTATTTGGATCGGAGGATTTTTGGACCCTTCCGTAAGCTGGAGGATTTTGCCAGACATGTAGCGGTCGGAGATCTGGATCTGCCGCTGCCGATGGATCGGGGAAATGCTTTTGGTGCCTTCACGGAGAGTTTTGACCTGATGCGGACTGAGCTGGCAGAGGCCAAGGCAGGTGAGCAGCTGGCGACGAAGAGTAAGAAGGAGCTGGTGGCTTCCCTGAGTCACGATATTAAGACGCCGGTGGCATCCATTAAGGCGGTAACCGAGGTGCTGCTGGTTAAGGCACAGAATGAGGGCGAACGAAAGCAGCTGCAGATTGTAAATACGAAGGCGGACCAGATTAACACGCTGGTCAGCAATCTTTTTAATGCCACGCTGGAGGAACTGCAGGAGTTAAAGGTGAGTGCGGTTCCTCAGACCAGTGAAATTCTCTATGGCCTGATCCGGAGCGCGGATTACAGTGGATTGACAGAAGTTTCGCCCATCCCTGCCTGCCGCATTCTGACGGATCCCCTGCGGCTGGGTCAGGTGGTGGACAATATCATCAGCAATTCCTATAAATATGCCGGGACTGCCATCCGTGTGCACAGCAGGATGGCAGAAGCATTCCTGGAGGTGGAGTTCCGGGATTATGGAAAAGGGGTTACCGAGGAGGAGATCTACCTTTTGTCCCATAAATTTTACCGGGCTGGCAACGCGGAAGGTAAGAGTGGCGCAGGTCTGGGGCTTTATATCTCCCGCTATCTGATGGAGCAGATGGAGGGTGGGATTGATTGTGAGAACATGCAGGACGGATTTTTAATCCGGCTCTATGTGAAAGTTTGCTAAAATACCGATTTAAGAATCAGTTAAGAACCAGGTAAAGACCGGTTAAGGCCAGAGGAGTAAAATCACCATTGTAAACGCTATTTAAATTCCAGGGAGGAAGTATTTAAATGAACCAGGTGATTTTATCAACCGATAAACTATGCAAGACCTTTTCTACCGGCGGTGTCCAGCAGCATGTGCTGAAAAATCTGGACATTGCGATATACGACGGAGATTTTACCGTTATCATGGGAGCTTCCGGGGCAGGCAAGTCCACGCTGCTCTATGCCTTGTCCGGCATGGATAAGCCGACTCTCGGCTCCATCTGGTTTCAGGATCAGGAGATCGGAGACTTAAGCAATGACCAGCTGGCTGTATTCCGGCGGCAGAACTGTGGCTTCGTGTTTCAGCAGATGTTCTTGTTAGACAATATGAGTGTACTGGATAATATTCTGGTAAGTGGGCTGCTGGTGTCCCGGGACCGTGGAGAGATTCTGAAGCGGGCAAAGGACCTGCTGCGGAAGGTAGGCCTGGAAGAGCCTGTCTGGCGAAAATTTCCTGCCCAGCTCTCCGGCGGTGAGATACAGCGGGCGGCTATTGTGCGGGCATTAATCAACCAGCCTAAGATCGTGTTTGCCGATGAACCTACCGGCGCGTTGAATTCATCAGCGGGAAAATCAGCCCTGGATGTGCTGACGCAGGTTAACGAGAATGGGCAGAATATCATCATGGTGACCCATGATCTCAAATCCGCCAGACGGGGGAACCGCATCCTGTACATCCGGGACGGCGTCATCTGTGGAGCCTGCGACCTGGGGGCTTATGTGAGTGGAGACAGGGCCAGGCATGACCGTCTGAATGCCTTCCTGACGGAAATGGGGTGGTAGTATGCGGAAAATCTGGATGCTGAGCCTCGCGAATATCCGTAAGACGAAGAGTCACACGGTATCCCTGTTTTTGCTCTTTGGTATTACGACGCTGCTGCTGAGTCTGGGGCTGCTGGTACTTTTGAATTTTAGCAGCTATTTTGATAAGCTGGCAAAGGAACTGAACACGACGAATACCTATTATCTGATGACAGAGCACTTGTATTCGAATGAGGTGGAGTCTTATTTTGAGAGCAGCGAAAATATTCTGGAATGGGAGAAAGAGGAGACCCTGTACTTAGAGGCTGAAATGCCATACAACACGAATTCGCGGGAGTCCTTTTCCGTCTTGTTAAAGGATGCCGATGCAGTGCGAAATCTGTCCCGCTGGAAATTCGTCGGAGAGCATTTGCCAGCGGAGGAAGAAATGTCGATCTACCTGCCGGTCATGTACCAACTGGTGGGTGGCTATGAGTTAAACGACACGATTTCCATGAAACTGGCGGACCGGACACTGGAGTTTACCGTTAAGGGATTTATAGAAGATGTACTCTTCAGTTCTTCGGATACGGTGGTGATGGGCTGCTATTTGCCCCACGCCGCTTATGAACGGTTGTGGGAGGAGCTGGAGTCCGGCCGGTTTTTGTTAGTCTATGCAAATCAGGCGCGGGTTGGTAAGGATACGGAAGGTGAGATCCGGGAAATCAATCATGGGGAGGCCATCGGCGGCGATACAGCGAATCTGTTCTATGGGCTTCTGCTGGATGACATTAAACTTTCCCGCACCATGATGGCGAATATTATTTCCGCGATGACCGTAGCCTTTGCCGCGATTATTACGGGTGTCTGCCTGATCGTGGTACGGTTCCGGATTGGCAATAGCATCGAGGAAGATATGACGAAGATCGGCTCTCTGAAGGCCGTGGGCTATACCAGTTGGCAGATTGTCTGCTCGATTGTGCTACAGTTTTCTATCATTGCCATAGCGGGCAGTATTCTGGGGATTGGACTTTCCTATGCTTCTGTACCGGCCCTGTCTCATGTCTTTTCCATTCAGTCCGGTCTTATTTGGACCCAGTCCTTCGATGGAGGCATCAGTTTTGCTTCGTTAGCAGCGATTGCGCTGGTCGTGTCGGGAACGGCCCTCTTGTCCGCCCGGAGCATCTATCGGCTCAGTCCGATTATCTCTCTGCGTGGCGGGATTACGACCCACAGCTTCCGGAGGAATCCGCTGCCGTTGGAGAAGAGCAGGGGCAATTTGCCGCTGCGTTTAAGCCTGAAATCGATCTTACAGAATGGACGGCAGAGTCTGATGGTGGCACTGATTCTTATGGTAATTGCTTTTACCGGCAGCTTTGCGGTGCTGATGTTTTACAATACGGTGATTGACACGAGTACCTTTGCGGAAACGCCTGGATTTGAGCTCTCCGATGTAGTGGCTTATATTAGCCCGGCGGAAGATCCGGATCAGTTTCTGCAGGAGCTACAGGCAAAGGAGGAAGTGCGGAAGGCTCAGTATCTGGACAGCACGGTATTGGGAGTCGAACAGAGTGAGGATTATGTGTCTGTCATGGAGGACTACTCTGCTAAGGAAACCAATAACGTCTATGAGGGGCGTTACCCCATTCACGCAAATGAAGTGACCGTGCCTGGCAGCATGGCCAGGCAGTTAGATAAGAAAATAGGAGATGTGATCCGCCTCTCCTATGGAGATGCTTCGGAAGCGTATCTGATAACAGGCCTGACCCAGGGAGCAAGTATTAATGTGAGGCTTTTTATAACATTGGAGGGGGTCTGCCGGCTGCGGCCGGATTTCCGGCAACAGGGACTGCAGATTTATTTGCGGGAAGATGTGGATACCGGGCAGTTTATTGAGAAAATCCAGGATGAATATGGAACCAGGATGCTGACAGTGGTCAATGAGGAGAAGGAAATTGAACAAGGTATGGGCGCGTATGTTTCGATCGTGGCGATGGTTGGAATTGCCGTTATGGCAGCTTCCGTTCTCGTAGTGGTTCTGGTATTATATTTCGTAATCAATTCCACGGTGATTCGCCGCAGACGGGAACTGGGCATTCAGAAAGCCATTGGATTTACGACCGGGCAGCTGATGCGGCAGATGTCGGTAAGCTTTATGATTCCGATCGGGTTTGGGGTCGTGGCAGGATGTCTGCAGGGGGCTTTCCTGACCAATGCCATCATGAGCCTGGCCCAGAGATCTATGGGCGTTATGAAGGCCAATTATATCGTCGATCCCCTGTGGATTATCGGGTGTGGAATTCTGATTCTGCTGCTGTCCTATGGCACATCCATGCTGATCACCTGGCGGATCCGGAAGATATCGGCTTATGCACTGGTGACCGAGTAATGTCTCAAAGACCGCGGATTTGAACGCGGGGAAGCCAGGGGAGCAGAATGTCACGCATGTGTGCCATCCATTCCGGTGACGGTGCGGTAAAGCGTTTCTCATATACCTGGTCCGATTCCTGATAGGCCTGCAGGTAATAGGGAGAAGGGCCTTCCAGCCACTTGCCGATGGCAAGAAAATCCTGCTCCTTATGGAGCTCAGGCATTACGGTAGTACGGAATTCATGGGGAACCGAGCCTGTTTTTAAGAAGGCAGCACTTTCTTCAATTAGGGGGAGCCGAATGGCAGGCAGGCCGGCGGCTTCCCCGTACTTTTGCGGAGCAGACTTAATATCCATGGCCACATAATCGACAAGGCCGCTGCTGCAAAGATCCTTTAACACCGCCGGGCGGTACCCGTTCGTGTCCAGCTTTACCGCGTATCCAAGTTCTTTCAGCGTATGCATGAGATCCGGAAGCCCTGCCTGAAGTGTCGGTTCACCGCCGGTAATGCAGACGCCTTCCAGCACGCCGGCCCGCTTACGCAAAGTGTCGATCACTTCCTCTGTCGATAACAGGCTTTCGGGCTCAAACAGATCGCTGTTATGGCAAAAAGGGCAACGAAAATTACAGCCGCTTAAGAATATCGTTGCGGCCAGATGCCCAGGGTAGTCCAGTAAGGTCAGTTTTTGAAATCCGGCTATTTTCGTCATGGGGAAATTATAGCATAAAAGGACAGATTTTACAAATTCGCCAGGGAGTAAAAAATTTGTCCAGAAAAAATTGTAAAATGTGTGATACAAGGATAGAAATTTTTATTTGTTTGTGATAGGATGAGACTAGGATTGCGAGAGCATAAAGCGCGTAGCAATCCGTAGGTATCAGAACATAAGCAGCATGCAAATACGAGGCCCTTTTGGTTTGTCTGGGTACTTTTAGGGGGAAGCACATGAGAAGAAAGATGTATATAAAATGGTTAGCCTGGCTCCTGGCCGGACTGATGATCTTACCTTCTGTGGCACCGGCATCGGTGACGGAGAGCCCGGGGACGGATATTGCGATAGAAGAAACACAGGAGGCAGAGACACAGGAGACTGTGCCGGAGACAGAAGCGCTTCCTCCGATAGAAGAAACGCAGACGGGGAGTGAAGTTCCGGCTGCCGAAGAACCGGAGGTTCCGGCAGGGCAGGATGCTGAAGAGGCACTACTTGAAATTCTGCATAAGGATGAGATACACGATATCCTCACTTCGGATGAAGAGTATTATGCTACGCTGGAAAACTTCAGACTGCGTTCCGCCCGCACGAGTGCAGGCAGCTTTTATCAACAGCTTGCGGCACAGGAAGCCGTCTTTTATGAGCAGTTGGAGGAGGGTGACCTGTTGGCCTGCGCGAAGGAAGATACCAGCTTTGTATTTATGCAGGGGACAGACATGGTTGTTGAAATCGCTTATCAGGATATGAACACTTATCTTGGCTCTGAGGAGTATCGGACAAAGCGTGCTTCCGGCATGTCGATGATTGCACGGGCTTTTGACGCCTATTTAAAAGACAATCCGGAAGAATTTTGGATGAGGGGATTTTCCATTGGAAGTCAGTTGTCTTACAACCCCAATCGTCCAGTGGATGAGATTCAGACAATTACGATTCGGCTTTTCTTGAAGTTTACCAATTCCCTGTATTATGAGGGAGTTCTGGATGACATCGAAGCAGTACAAAGTGCGCTGCAGACAGCGGAGGATACGATTCGGGAACAGCTAAACGGTCAGACAGACCGTTATGTGATTGCATCGAAAATCCATGAGTATATTACAGACTTGATGAGTTATCCCTTAGATTATTCACCCGGTTACGGCTATTGGCATACAATTTCAGGACCTCTGTTGGAGAAATATAACCACCAGGGTGTATGTGAGGGATATGCCAAGCTCTTTAAATACTTCTGTGATCAGTTTGATGTTCCCTGCATGATCGTCATAGGAAGTTCAAGCAGCGGCGGTGAGGTAGATCATATGTGGAATTATGCACAGATGGAGGATGGTGCATGGTATCTCGTGGATGTTACCTGGGATGATGGAAGCACTCCGAGATGGACCTATTTCATGAAGAAAAAGCAGACTTCTAGCCATGTGCCTTACGGTGTTTTCTCTGGAGGGATCAACTACAGTGCTTTTACTTATCCGACACTTTCCGACACAGACTATACATATACACCCACGACTGTACTACAGGGCATTACCCTGAAAAAGAGCACACTATCACTGAACAGAGGGAGTACCGGAAGCCTGACGGTGTCCTATCAGCCCAGTCAGCCGTCTGGTGTAAGCGCCGCCTGGACCAGTTCGAACAGCAGCGTGGCTACGGTTAACAGCAGCGGAGTCGTGACGGCAGTCGGAGAAGGCACTGCCGTGATTACCGCTTCGGCAGGCGGATTTAAGGCCACCTGTACGGTGACGGTCACACTTACGAGCCGGATGATGATTGAGGACTTTGTGACCCGGCTTTATAAGCTGGTTCTGGGGCGGACGCCGGATGCGGGCGGATTGACTTACTGGGCGGATCTGCTGGAAAGTAAGAAGAAGACCGGTGTGGAAGTGGCGTATGGCTTCTTCTTCAGCGACGAGTATATCAATAAAAAGGTAAGCGACAGCACTTTTACAGAAGCCCTGTATCGTACGCTGCTTGACCGGAATTCCGACGCTTCCGGTAAAGCGTATTGGCTGAACTATTTATCGACGGGTGTGACGAGACATTATGTTTTTGCGGGCTTTGCTAATTCGACCGAGTTTGCCGGTATCTGCAATAAATACCAGATTACGAGAGGCAGTTACCAGAGTACGGCGATTGCCGATCAAAATGTGAAGGTTACAGCCTTTGTAAGCCGCATGTATACGGTGTGTCTGGGCCGCAGCTTTGACCGTGTCGGACTGGATGACTGGGTAGGCCGCCTCTTAAGGGGGGAGACCACCGGTAAGGGAATTATCTATGGATTTTTCTTCAGTACGGAGTTTAAGAGTAAGAATACCTCGAATGAGACGTTTGTGACGCTGGCCTATAAGACCTTATTTGACCGGAATCCGGATACGGCCGGTTATAACGACTGGCTGGCACGCCTTCGCAGCGGTCAGAGCAGGGAAGCGATTCTGAATGGATTCATTGGGTCTGCAGAGTTTACCCGTCTGTGTGAGAACTATGGAATCCGTAAAGAATAAACCTTTTTACATGTAATGAAGGGCTGTCCTGAAAATGCTTCCTTGCAGTAGTGAACCACAGGGAGATGTTTTCAGGACAGTCCTGTTTTGTCCCGGATTAGTCTTCCTCGATCACCTCGAATTCGAGGAAATCAAAGCCGATGGGTTCCATGAAGGAATCTTGTGTAAAACGAGTCTTTGCGTGTTTCTGGAAGTCCCGGATGTTAACGTCCAGCCAGATGGGAATGCCCAGATCGAATTGAAGGCAAAGTGCGTCCAGTGCGGACAGTACCTTCGCTGTACGAGTCTCGGTATTTTCGTTAATAATTACGGCGTCTTGCAGGAGGCGGTTATCCTTTACTAATTTGCCCCAGATTCGGAACATGTGGTTTCTCCCTTCGGGCGAATTTTTAAAAAGCATTTATATATAGTATACGCAGTTTAAAAGAAAAAGCAAGCAGTCTAAAATAGCAAACAAAAGATTTACTGCCGTCATTCAGGCTATCATTTCCTGTCGGAGGCACTGTACTTTTTTGGGAGCCTGTGGTATAGTAAATAGAAATAAGCTGCTATAAGAAAGAATACATAGGAGATATATATGGAGAACATAATCCCTGATAATATCACTTTCCTGCGGGATGCAAAGGAAGCCATTGCCAGGCTGAATGAAGCGAAGGCGGTTGCCGATGAGCAGGATCTGCAGACCAGGCGTTTGGAGAAAAGTCTTGCCTCAGAGAAGAAAGCTGTGCAAGATAGTATTGATATGACCATCCGTAAGCGGAAGACAGAGATTGCGGACAGCTACGATACACAGATTGAGCAGACCCAGGCTCAGTTGAAGAAGGCCCGCTCCCGGAGGGAGAAGGCCAAGGAGCAGGGGGTTAAGGAACGAATTGAGCAAGAGACCGCCGATATCAAAGAGGAGAACCGCAAGCTGGTGACCGAGATCCGTACTTTGTTCCGGCAGAACCGGGTGCCTGGATACTGCAATTCCCTGTTCTTCTACGCTCTATATTACACGAAGGGATTCCGGGAAGTGCTGGTATTTCTGCTAATGCTGGTGACTTGTTTTCTGGCGGTCCCGGCCGGCGTATATTTTCTGATTGGATCCCCTGGGGCCTTGTTTCTAATCTTGATTTATGCGGCCGATATTTTTCTGTTTGGCGGACTATATTTCATGGTGAATAACCAGATCAAGGTCCGGCATCATGAAACCCTGCGGGGAGGAAGACAGATCCGGAATTCCATTGCGGCAAATCAGCATAAGATGAAAGCAATCCGCAACAGTATCCGGAAGGATAAGAATGAGGCCATGTATGGCCTGGAGAAACACGATCAGGAGATTGAGAAGCTGGAAGATGAAAAGGCGGAAATTGCGGCACAGAAACAAACAGCATTAACAAATTTTGAAAACAGCGGCAGGATTTTAATCACAAAGGAAATTACCGATAATAACAAAGAACGGATTGACCAGCTGGAGCAAGAGACCGAGAAGGCCAATCAGATCCTGAACGATTTTCAGGCACAGGTTAAGACTTTAACCATGCGGGTGACAGAGAAATTTGAACCGCTCTTGGGGAGGGAATTTCTTAATACGGATAAGATTGACCGCTTGTTAGAAGTTTTGGAGCATGGATTCGCTGCTAATATTACGGAGGCGCAGGAATTTGTCCGCGCGGGTAAGAAGATACCGGTGCCGGAGGAACCTCAGGCAGAGGCGGCGGCGGATGCAGGAGCGCCAGAATCTGCCTTAAAGAGTAAATGACTTTCCTTTTACGTAAAGAGTATATGACTTTCCTTTTTCCGGTGCTTGACATCTGCACAGGGAAAATGTTACTATATAACGGCGGGGCGTATGCCCCCTATGACAGCCATAAAGTTTCCGCGCAGCCGGGGAGTTAGCGGTGCCCTGTACCTGCAATCCGCTATAGCAGGGGTGATATTCTGCCGAGGACTCTTATTGTGGGGCTGCCCTTTGAAAGTGACGTTGACGTCTTGGTCTTACGCAACGGGAATTCGTGAACCGTGTCAGGTCGGGAACGGAGCAGCACTAAGCGAAACCTTCCGTGTGCCGTGAGGGCGCCTGGACTGAGTTAACTGCAAAGGTAACGCTCATGGTGAGTTTTCGAAGCAGAATGCGCGGAATTTATAATTTGGAGAGGAATATGGCATATACAGCTCTTTACCGAAAATGGAGGCCCTCGTCCTTTCAGGATGTAAGAGGACAGGAGCCGATTGTGACTACCCTTAAGAATCAGATCATGACGGATCGGATTGGCCACGCGTATCTTTTTTGCGGAACCAGAGGAACGGGTAAGACCACAATCGCCAAGATATTTGCGAAAGCGGTAAACTGTGAGCTGCCGGCAGGAGGGACACCCTGCGGTATCTGCGCTTCCTGTAGGACAATTGAAGCCGCCGCCTCCATGAATGTAATTGAAATTGACGCCGCTTCTAATAACGGTGTAGACAATATTCGTGAAATCCGGGACGAAGTACAATATTCCCCTGCGGAGGGAAAGTACCGGGTATATATTATTGATGAGGCCCACATGTTGTCGACGGGGGCCTTTAATGCATTATTAAAAACATTGGAGGAACCACCTTCTTATGTGATCTTCATTCTGGCTACCACAGAGCCTCATAAGATTCCGATTACCGTGCTGTCCCGCTGTCAGCGGTATGACTTCAAGCGGATTACCACAGATGTACTGATCGAACGTCTGGAAGAGCTTACGGAATATGAACAGGTAGAGATCGAGGACAAAGCGCTTCGTTACATTGCAAAGAAAGCAGATGGCGCCATGCGTGACGCGATCAGTCTGCTGGATCAGTGTATCGCCTTCCATATTGGGCAGAAGCTTACCTACGAAAAGGTATTAATGGTACTGGGGGCAGTAGACAATGAGGTGTTTAGCCGGTTTTTGCGCCATACGCTGGAAGCGGATACCACGGCTTGTCTGCTGCAGATTGAAGAGATTGTGATGAGCGGACGGGAGCTGGGACAGTTTGCGCAGGACTTTGTCTGGTATATGCGTAATCTGCTTTTGCTTAAGACCGCCCAGGCCGGCAGTGAGATTCTGGATTTAACGGAAGAAGACTGGATCCGGCTGCAGGAAGAGGGAGAAAAGACAACACCAGGGGAATTGACCCGTCTGATCCGTATTTATTCCGAGCTGTATAACCAGATGCGGTATGCTGTGAATAAACGTGTACTGCTTGAGGTAGCGGTGATTAAAACCACCCAGCCGGCCATGGAGACCAATTTGGAGGCTGTTCTGGCCAGACTGGATGCAGTGGAGGTAAAGCTGGCACAGGGCGCCCTGTCAGTGGGCACTTTGGCTCCGGCGGCGCCCGTGCCGGTTCCGGCAGCCGGAAGGGGAGAGAAAGAACCGGTGGTACTGCCCCAGGCCGAGTGGGAGGATCTGAACCTGATTCAGCAGGAATGGGAGCGGATTCAGAACAGTATAGAGCGAATTGCGAAGCTGTCCTTAGCAGGCACTCGGGTAGAACCCAAGGGGCCGGGTACACTTTGTGTGGTATTTTTTGATAATTTAAATTATAATATGAGTAGAACCATTGGTTCACTGGATCAGGTAAAGCATTTTGTAGAAAGCAGCTATGGCAAAACGTTAGCATTTGACACACGTCTGGCGGCAGATTCGGCAGAGCAGGCAGTGTCCTATTTGAGTGATGAAGATTTGTCGGCATTTCATACAGAGATTGAGATTGAAGAATAAGGAGGAAGACAAGTGGCAAAAAAAGGCGGCTTTCCCGGCGGGATGCCAGGGAATATGAATAATCTGATGAAGCAGGCGCAAAAGATGCAGCGCCAGATGGAAGAGACTACAAAAGAGCTGGAGACGAAGGAATATGTGGCTGCCGCCGGTGGCGGAGCAGTAGAGGTGAAGGTATCCGGTAAAAAGGAATTGGTGTCTGTGAAGCTGGCGGAAGAGGTAGTGGATCCGGAAGACATTGAGATGTTAGAGGATTTGATCATGGCAGCTGTGAATGAGGCTTACCGTCAGGCAGAGGCTGAATCTCAGAATGCTATGAATAAGCTGACCGGCGGTTTGGGAGGATTAGGAGGCATGGGCTTCTAATGGATTACTACAGCAGCCGAATTACTTCTTTGATAGAAGAATTATCCAAGCTGCCCGGTGTAGGAGCCAAGTCGGCCCAGCGTCTGGCTTTCCATATCATCAATATGCCGGAGGAAGCGGTTGCGAAGCTTGCGGAAAGTATGACCGAGGCCAAGCGGAGTGTCTGCTATTGCAGTAAGTGTTTTACGCTGACGGATCAGGAATTGTGTCCGATCTGCAGCAGTACATCCAGAGATTCTTCTATTATAATGGTAGTGGAGAATCCGAGAGACCTGGCCGCTTATGAGAAGACCGGCCGGTATGAAGGCATCTATCATGTACTTCACGGTGCCATATCCCCGGCTCTGGGGATCGGGCCCGGGGATATCAAGCTAAAAGAACTCATTCAGCGTTTACAGATGGAGGATATAGCCGAGGTGATTATTGCTACAAACTCCAGTCTGGAGGGGGAGACGACAGCAATGTATATTAGTAAGCTGATTAAGCCTGCGGGGATTAAGGTGAGCCGCATTGCCAGCGGCGTACCAGTGGGGGGAGATCTGGAATATATCGATGAAGTGACATTGCTGCGGGCTCTTGAAGGGCGTGTAGAGTTATAGAATCTTACGTATGGGGTGAATAAATTGGATAAATATACCTATAACATCAAGGCTGAAAAAATACAGAAGCTGGTCGACCGAGGCGATTATGAAACGGCAGCAAGGGTTTGTGATACGATTGATTGGAGTCAGATCCGCAGTGTGCGCATGCTTGCCACAGTAGCTGTTGCTTATGAAAAAGTGAAGAATTATGATGCGGCCATTGATATCCTGCTTATGGCTTATGAGGAGGCCCCGGTGGGACGCCGGATTCTTTATAAGTTAACCGTACTGGCAATTGCGGCAGGGAATCATAAAGAAGCAGAAGAATTCTACAAAAGCTATCTCAAGGAAGCACCGCAGGATAATGCGCGCTTTCTTTTACGGTATCTGTTAGCAGATGTCAAGGGAGAATCCCTGGATAAGAAGATTGCAATTCTAGAGGCCTATAAGCGCCAGGAGTTTGAGGAAGAGTGGGCTTATCAGTTGGCAGAGCTGTATCATAAGGCCAATTTGCGCCGGCAATGTGTTTCTCTATGCGATGAGATTATTCTTTGGTTTGGTGTGGGCTTCTATGTAGACAAAGCAATGGAATTAAAAGAGTTCTATGAACCCCTGTCCGCAGAACAGCGGCACAAAAGAGAGCAAAAAGCTCTTTATGAAGAGAATCTTAAGAAGATTGCCGCCGAGTCAGAGGCGAAAGCGGCTGCAATTTCGAAGCCGAAGCGTACTGTCCTTAAGGCAGACGTGAAAGAACAGGAAGTAAGAATGGCAGAGGAATACAAAGACGAGCTTCCTAAGGTAGAGATTTCCGATGAAACGGATGGTTTATATGTGCGTGACTTTGATGAATCTGCTTTTGTCGGAGAGGAAATAGAAGAAGAGTACCATGACGGTTCAGAGCAAATGGGGGAGACCCGTGAAGTTGTCCCTCAGAGGATGGAAGAAACCCGGATTTTCCAGGCTGTGCGGCGGAATACGGTACCTGTACCGGAAGCTGGGGGAAACCCGTTTGCCGAGCAGGAAGAAGAGGCTGCCGTCGGTTCACTGACGGAGGAACTGCCGCCAATTGTTTTTACTGAGACAGATAATACGGCACCAGAAGAAGCAGATGAGGATTTGCCGGAAGGCGTCGAAGAGACTTTGCCCGATGGGGCTGAGGCGATTGAACCAAAACCGGAGGACAATATCTTGGAGGAGTCTTTTGCGGAGCCGCCTGCGGAAGAGGAATATATGGCAGAACAGCTGAAGTTTGTCTGGGAAGATTCCGAAGCGGAAGTTTTCGAGGATGTAGCGATGGAGCCGGAGCCAGAGCCGGAAGTGAAGCCGGAACATGAGTTTTTATTTGTGGGAGCGCCTTCCTCCGCAGAGGGCATCAATATGGCAGTGGATGCATTGCGGAAGGCTTATGACGTTTGGGGAGGAGAAATTTCCCAGGTTGCGAAGATTTCCGGCAGTAAGTTAAATCAAAGAGGCCTGATCCGTTCTCTGCCGAACCTTCAAGGGAAAGATCTGATTATTGATGGTGCGAATGCACTGTCCGATGAGATCCTTGATGAAATTGAACAGGTACGGAAGGAAATTGACCCGGAGAAATACTTTGTGCTGCTGGATCGTCCGGTGGAGATCTATCGGTTAAAGGAGCGATTGGGGCAAAGCCCTGCGGGATCAGAGGCGAAGAATCTTTCGGATGATTTTTGGATTACGGAACCGGAAGAAGCGGAGCCGCAAGATATTCCGGAGCAGATTCCTGAGGAAGAAGCACTTCCCCAAATTCGGTTTCAGGAGCAGCCGGAACCGCCAACGCTGAAGAAAGAAACGAAAAAGGAAGCAAAACCGGAACAAATGCCGGTAGTAAGCAAACCTGTACCGAAACCGGAGAAGGCAGGCGCACCGACTTGGACAGAGGAAGAGGAAGACCGGGAGCTGTCGGAGGAGGAGTTTGCCGCACATGTCAAACTCTTTGCGGCAGAACTGGAATGCGTTATTGATGAACTGGGAATGCTGGCTGTCTATAAGGAAATGGAAGCCATTAAGGAAGAAGGCGATCCGCTGACGAAGAGCGAAGCGGAAGAACTTATAGAAGATGCGGCAGATGCGGCAGAGAGATTCTCCTTCGCTAAATTATTCCGCTCCGGCTATGATTCGGAAGGAAGACTGATTCTAAAGGAAAAGCATTTCCGATAAAACAGCATGATACCAGAGGCAAAAAGTGCATAGCAATCCGCAGGTTTCAGGACATACAATACCATCATAGTATAGAAGAACAAATGAGGCCGTCTGCAGGATTTTTTCAGCGGCCTCCTTTATGGTAAAAATCAGAAGGGGGATGTATGCAATATTTTCTTATCATTATCGTGGCAGCAGTGCTGTTAGCGATGACATTTAGCGGCTTTCACCGGGGATTGATCAAGACTGCTTTGGGAATGCTGGCGCTGATACTTACGATTGTACTGGTCTGGCTGCTCAGTCCCACCGTCAGCTCGATCCTCAAAAACAATACTTCGCTCTACCAGAGCTGTACGGAAGCCATACACGAGTCTCTGGTGGATTCTCTGGAGCCGTCAGCCGAAGAATCCAAGGAGGCACAGGAACAGGTAATCCGCAACTCCTTTCTGCCTGCTGTTATACAGGATGAGTTAATCAGCCATAATGAAGAGGGGACCTATGCTGTGCTGGGAGCCGATACCTTTCTGGATTACCTGAGCGGTTATCTGGCAGGGATTGTGGTGAATATTTGTGGATTTCTTTTGACCTTTCTCGTTGTGTTTATCGGAATCCGTCTAATACTGGCACTTTCTGGTGTTATTGGCATGATTCCGGGTGTACATTTACTGAATAAAGTCGGCGGGGCACTGTTTGGGTTCTTACAAGGACTGGTGATCGTGTGGCTGCTCTGCTTTGTGGTGATGCTGCTGTCTCCTACTGCTTTTGGGCAGGGGCTGGTGCAGGCCATAGAGGGAAACTCCTTCCTGAATATGATCTATAGCGGTGGATTATCCATTGGGAGTTTCTTGAAAATAGGTAAAATTTTGCTGTAATACAAGAGAAACACAACTTTTTGGTGGCGTTTTTTGACAGACCACAAGAGCGTTTGAAATTTTTTGGGGAAAATAAAAAAATTGTGTTGACAAACAAAATCGGACATGATAGTATGTAGAAGTTCCGCTTATCGGAACGGCGAAAAACGCCAAGAACCTTGACAAATGAACAATGTATCCAACCTTGAAAATTCTTTAAAGAATTATTCAGAACGAAAACCTTTAATAAAGGTAAAACGGAAAAAAATTAGCTAGCAAGTTAGTTTTGGACCACA
>Ga0153991_1000044_pt1 | contig 25791 bp, 25 predicted proteins | sample TSNC075MetaG_FD_104681 | JGI IMG/M metagenome (GOLD analysis project Ga0153991, IMG submission 104681) | Attine ant fungus gardens microbial communities from North Carolina, USA - TSNC075 MetaG | ecosystem: Host-associated > Fungi > Mycelium > Unclassified | place: USA: North Carolina, Jones...
GACCTTGAAAATGCTGTGCCGTAAAGCCCATACCGCCGCCAAAGCTGCACCGACAGGGCCTCCTGAAGCTGTACCGACCGCAATCTCCGACACGGCTGAGCCGGCCTGAACACTGGCGTTGACTGCATGCGCGGCGGCGTTGCTCGCTGCCTCGGCGCCGGCGGTAGCGGCTTGTTTTGCAGCTTCCTTACCGGCTTCCTTTCCTGCCTGCATACCCGCCTGAGCCCCTTTTTGCGCTGCCTGCGCATAGTTATCATTACCGTCGCCGGTATATTGCTTATCTTGCTCTGCCATGGAATCACCTCCGTATCGGCATATAAAAAGACACAGCCGGGCGGCTGTGCCGAATATTTGTTAAGAGAAGAACCGGGAGCATGCAAGAGCATGCCCCTGTGGTTCTATTTACGTCTCGGTGGCCTGAAATCACCCTGATCCCGTGCGGAAGGCTCTCCATAAGATCTGAGTTCTCCACGGTACCGGACCGTTTCCACCGTCTGTGTCTGAACATTGCCGGAGTTATCATAAACCGGCTGCCCATTTTCGTAGACGGGAATGCGGTCAACCGCCGCGGATCCTCCGACCGCATACCACTGGTTTCCGTTTTTATCCTCGTAGACGGTATAATCCCCGCGGGGCGGCTCATATTGGGTATAGTCATAGAACCGGGTGCCGGATCCGTCTTCATGGCGTACTTCAATGACGCCGTCACCGGAACGGCTTGCATCTACCTGGGATACGGAATTTTCATATCCGGGCATGTAATCGCGGAACTGCCCCTGGTTGTATTCCTGCGCCGCGTCTCCGGATTCAAACTGCGGAGGAGAGGCGTGCGGATCCATGGTATACCAGCCAACACCGTCACTGGTGGAAATCGTATTATGAGGAGCGTTCGGCTCATCGTAAAAAGCGCTGTTGTACCATGTACTGTTGCTGCCGTCGGGATAACTGGCTTCAATGACGCCTTCATCCACTGACCGGAGCGAAGTGCCATCGGGCGCTCCCGGGAAGGTTCCGGCGACTTGCGCCGCTTCTGAAGCGTCGCCGGTGAAATTTGGGGTTCCATAGAAAGAACCCATCCCATCGCCGGTTGCCATCTGGTACCACTGGCTGCCGTCCTGGGCTGTCACCACAGAATGGGGCGCTGCCGGCTTCTCAAACTGGGATGCGCTGTACATCTCCAGGTTTGCGGTTTTGCCGTCCGGACCTACCGCAGTGGTGCTGATCCGGCCGCCGCTGATATCGGTATTACCCAGTTTCGTGCCCTGCAGATGGGGCATATAGTTTCCAAGGCTTCGGTCGGCAATGTCTCCGCCAATCCTTCCGGATACGGCTCCCGGCCGGGCCGCCACAGAAGCAATAGACTCTCCTGATAAAGAGGCGCCGTTTCTGGCCGCCATCCCGCCGAACATACGGCCAACAACACCAACGCCTCCGCCCATGCCCATCTGGCTGCCGCCTTCGACGACGGCGTCCCGGACAAAGGAATTGGGCTTAATTTTTGCGGCCATGCCTGCGGCAAAACCAGCGCTGCCTGCTGCAGAGGCTGCTGCGGAACCGCCGCGGAACATACTGCCGGCACTTTTCATTCCACCGCCGCCAAAACCGCCGATTACACGGGCTGCCATGAGCAGTTCCATGCCCATACTGGAGCCTGTTTGCGCGACAGATAAACCCATGGAAGCTAAGTAGCTATCAAATTTTTGGGCTGTCTTGAGGAATGCTAATGCGCAGAACATCCACAGAAAGACGTTGCCGGCACCGCTTGTCAGGGCGCCGGCGTTTGTGACGTAATGACCGACTGAAGAATTAAATGCCCGCAAAAACCAGACATTGAGCACCAGCAACAGAAGCTGGCTTCCGACCATGCGGCACCAGCTTTTGAATATTTGGTTTGTGGATTTACTGCCGCCCATGGAGAATGCTAAGGGACTGGTATAGCATAAGACGCCAACCACGATATAGCGCTCAACAACTTCGAGTAAGAGCTTGAAATAGTTCCACCCTATGGCGATCATAAATATCAGCATGAGGATGGTACCGACTACGGTAATTGCGGAAACAAGTGTGACAATGCCATTGCTAAGCACATTTTCAATACCCGCAAAAGTAAAGGCCTCCGCCCCCATCTGCAAATCGGAGAGTGCCGTATAAGGCGCCCGGGCGATATCCAAGGCGATCATAAAAATCGGCTTGGCGTATCCAATCAGTACCGCAAATATTGAGCTGCGGGCTAAAAGCTGCAGCGGGTGTTCTGACTCTGAGAGAGGACCACCGAACACTTTGAATAATTGCCATACAGTTACGAGGAATAAAAGCGACCAAGCCATGTACTGCATCACAGTATAGGCCTGCGTTATAAACGGGAAGTACTCCTCCATCGCAGTCATATCGGTTCCGAGAGCCGATAGAAAAATATTTGAGATTGAGTCCATCACCGAGGTCACGATTGACGCAAGCCAATTTGCGATGCCCTCAAAAATCCAATCCAGCAAAATTCTCACCTCCTGAAAACGCGGATTGTGACCGGCACCCGCTTACTTGTACATACCACCTTCAATCAAAGGTTGTAGATAAGCAACGGCAAAACCAAGTGTGTTTAATATGACCCAGGTTATGATGATACGCTTCAACCATGAGCTTGCCTCATCCACGGCCCGCTGGTTGCGGCTGATCATCCTGACCAGCAAAGCCACGGCAGCGGCGGTAACGCCTACAATGGTGGAAATACCAACAAGCTGGCCATAAACATCTTTCATAATCGTGCTGAATCTGGTCCAAATCGTGTCGGTGGCCGCCAGTACGGGTTGCAGGGAAAAGATAAGTGCCGAGGCAACGGCCACTAACGACCAATAGTTTTTGGTCAGCCGTTGCCCCCACGTTGACAATTTGTGTGACATTCGGGGATCCTCCTTATTTTTGAATTATAAAGCAAAAAAACCGCTTCTACGACTGGTTGAGAGCCGTTTGAAAAGCGGTTTTTTCGCTGTGCCCAGTTTCGGACAATACCAAGTATAGCCCTTTTCCTTTTGCATGTCATCGGCGGCACTGTGCAAGTTTTTTGCCACTGTTTTTGCAGTTAGAGAACCTGCAGCAGGGACAAAACCTCCAACCATGTGTCAAGATCTCCGGAAGGCGCGGACCATAGGCGGATGGAAAGCAAATTGATGGCCTGCTGGCGGATTCGGTAGTAGTTCCTTGTAGACATATCCAGCTTTTCGATGATCTCCAGATGCGTCAGCCTGTCCGGCGTTATGTAGGTATAGTACAGCACATTGTACATCCTTTCGCCATCAACAGGTTTTTTCCGGATTACCGAAACAGCCTCATTAAGCCGGTCTAATAACAAACGTGTCTTCTGGAGACTCAATAAACGATTTTCCATTTTTCGGTTATTCATTCCCAGTTCTGTATCTACCAAATCCAGCAGCTGATCAACTCCTTCCATCGGTACCTCTAGCTCCTGGGCCACTTCTGACGGGAAACTCTCCACGACCCAGACAATATCGCGGTAATGGCGGAGTAGAAGAAGAGTGTTATGGTACATGTTCCTGGTTTTTTCCTTTTTTGCTTTTCTCACATTTTCATCGTGGATTTCCTGATCCGCAAGCAAGCCGCGTTTTGTCAGCAGTTCCAAAAACGCACTGGACTGCTGGGAGAGCTTTTTTTCCTGGGCTTCATATATCTCATGGGGGTTATGTTGGTTTTTCATTGGGTTTTCCTCCTTGTCGTTTATAAAAAGAGCCTCTGCAGCAAAAACAGCAGGGGCCGCGAATATTAGTGCTATTCTCAGTTCTGAATTTGAACGGAGTATCTATATCATCCTTCCAGACCATATCGTTCTTATATCGCTTACATGCTGGAGAAAGATACGCGCGTATATATAGGCCACAAACTGCAACACGGCTATCGTGTTCTGGGACTATAGCCTGATCAGCTGCTTCAGGGGCTGTGTTAAAGGTGATCTTACTGCTGGTCCAGGCAACCATCTGGTTGATACGCTCGTGATCTGTTCCAGTAAAATGTGTATTCTTGCTTTGAATGCGCATTTTTTCGATTATACACATAGACAGAGCTGACAGGTCTTCTATGCTGGAATCGAAGGTGGAAGGGTATTTTACATTGTAAATCAGACATCCATAGGAGCCTGGGAGCTTTTCAAGGCGGAAGGTATCCGCATATTTCTGAAAGAAACGCCAGGTTTTCGTTTTCTCCCATCCCCAGCGCCGCCCCAAAGTTTCCAATGTCAAGACCGCGCCATACCGGCCATACTGAACGACCGGAGCCAGGCACGAGAAGGCATTTTGAGCATCGTTCCATATCGTGTGACACCACAAATCCAGCCAGGCATCGGAATCGCTAAAAGTCTTTCCGGCATCTATCAGAGGCTGCGTAATGTTTCTGGGAAGGCAGAGAAATCCGTATCCATCGGTGGCATATACGGCGCCATCGGCACAGGCTTCGCCTGAGCACTCTACGACCCAGTCGTTGATTTTGTAAGTAAGCTTTTTGGTTTTTGGGTTCAGTGAATACTCAATATAACCGAGATCGGAAAGCTGATCCATGATTTCAAGGACCCTGCGGCGGTCTTTGATTCCAAGAATGCTTTTGAGTCCGACGATACCGCCTGCCCAGGATCCGGCGCTAACATCGTTTGTGAATCCACAGTACCGGGCCTGTCCCGGACGGAATGCTGCACGAGATGCCAGTCTTGCCCAATGGCCCATTAACCCCTTGCCCGCGGGTAGGGTGGATCTGTTGAGTTTGACCCATCGGTATTTTCGCAGACATTTCATGGCGGCACTCCTTTCCTTTGGATATAAAAAGAGGGCGGCCGTTAAACGGTCGCCCTGGCAACAAAAGCACTTTATATTCTAACCTGTAAACCTTGAATATCCTTTGTTTTGATTCCTATCAGATACCACTCCTCAGCTTTTTCAATCCGTGATGGTATCCAGCGGTCCTCAATTAACACCTCAAAGGTATTTCCGCAATGGAGCCCTCCGTAATATTCCTCCAAGCCGAAGCGAATATCACAGCGGTCTGCATAAGAATCGTATATCAATATTCCTGTTTTCACTCTATACCTCCTTTAACTTCTCGTTCTCAGAATTTTGAATCAGGCAGCCGCAGCGCCATCCCAATTGAGGTTATTTTCAGTCTTGGTTGGTACCCATCAGCCGCGATTCGTTCGTATTAAAGATCAAGGTACTTCTATTTGAAGCACCTTGATGTCTGTATTTAACTCTGCACACATTTCTGCACACATTTTTTAGCGGAGATTGTAACTGCACACATTTTTTGCACACATCTGCACACAAGCATTAACCAGCGGTATGATGTACGAATTGCAAAACTCGGTTCTATGTGCATGTAATCGTTGCAAAATGAGTGCTTTTCTTCTGTAACAGCACTGTTTGCACTACGGCTCTGTGGCTACGGATCAGAAGGCCGGGAGTTCGAATCTTCTCCGGCGCATGAAGGAAAAGCTGCAGATAAAAATATCTGCAGCTTTTTTTTGACTAAAATATTACAAAAAGTCATTGACAAAGACAAAAAGTAAGGTATAATAAGATCAAACAAACTATGAAGGCGGTACTGGGTTTTTGGAAGAAACTTTCGTTGCTCAACAAGCTTTTGATTGGTATGGTTCTTGGTGTCATTCTGGGAATTGCATTCGGAGAGTCCATTTTAGTCATTCGTCCTTTGGGAACTATTTTTCTTAATTTACTTAAGATGGTAGCCTTGCCTCTAGTGGTCTGTAGCCTTATTTCAGGCATATCTTCGGTAAATGATATGGGCGTTTTTGGTCGTTGTGGTTTGAAAATTATTGTATATTATTTTACCACAACTATGGTGGCAGCCGCAGTTGGGCTTTTACTGGCCACTATACTCAAGCCGGGTGAAGGATTTGTCTTGGATGGCAATTATGAGGCAGCTGTTGCGGAAGTCCCTGGTGTCTTAGATACTATCGTTAATATGGTTCCTAGTAATATTTTTAGTTCCCTGGCCAACGGCTCTTATGACCATGCAGTAGTCTTCAGTATTCTTGTAGGTGTTGGTATCATCCTAATGCCGAAGGAAAAGGGCAAGCGTATTCACGATTTCTTTGATATGATTGCAGAAATGCTAGGCTATGTGCTTAAGATTATTTTTGGCTATGCTCCCATCGGTGTGGGTGCATTAATCGCCTGCTGTGTAGGAGAATATGGAAGCATGTTCTTCAGCTTTGCCGTTAAGTTCTTAGCCACGAATTACCTGGCAGTTTTTGTTATGATGGCAATTTATTTTGTAGCACTGTCAGTTTTCTCGAAGCGAAGTCCCTGGAAAACGTTAAAGGGAGCTCTTCCTTCGATGATGACAGCCTTTGGCACGCAGTCTTCTGCAGCGACCCTCCCAGTTAATATGCAGTGTGCAGAGGCCCTGGGGGCTGATAAGAGTGTTTACGGTTTTACCCTTCCACTAGGGTGCCAGATCAACAAAGATGGCACAGCGATACTTTTAGGCGCTTCTTTCCTCTTTGCAGCACAGGCAGTTGGGGTTTCCGTCGGCATTGGGACGATGATCAAAGTGATTCTTCTGGCTTTGCTATTAACCACTGGTTCTACAGCTGTGGCTGGTGGCGCCGTTATTGTAGTGACGATTCTGATTGAGACGTTTGGCCTTCCGGTCGAGACAGTAGCAGTCGTATCCGGAGCACTGGCATTAATCGATGGAATTCTAACCACTGGTAACACTCTGGGTGATCTGGTGGGAACCCTGATTGTATCGGATTCGGAGAGGAAACGTGAAGGCAAACAAGTGAAGAGTGAGGCACAGTAGAATGAATCCAAAGCAATGGGAAGAGGAACGAAAAAATTATCCTCTGTTGAATACAGAAATATACTTGGATCATGCCACTACGGGACTTCTGGCAGAGTACAGTTATGAGACTATGAAGGCATATTTGGAAAACCGGCTATGGAAGGGTATGAATATTGAGGAATACTTTCAGAACTGGACATTCTTAGATGAGCTGCGAGAGGATTTCGGGACTATGTTTCGTTGCCGGGCCAAAGAAATTGTATACGGTGCTAGTTCCAGTCATTTGTTCAATCTTTTTGCAAATGGAATCCGATTATCGGAAGGGGATAATATTGTAACCACAGATATTACATATCCGGCGGATTCTTATATCTGGCTGAACCAAGAGAAACGCGGCATTGAACTGCGTTTTGCTAAAACATGTGAGGGGTACATTTCAGCAGAAGAGCTGCTGGCCTACTCCGATGAGCACACAAAAGTGGTGTGTATCTGTATGGTAGAAAGCAAATCTGGGTTTCGGCATGATCTGGAAGCGATTGGAGCGTATTGCCGGCAAAAGGGGATTCTCTTAGCGGTTGATGCTACTCAGGCGGCCAATGTACTGGAAATTGATGTACAGAAAATGCAGATAGACTTTATGGCCACATCGGGCTACAAATGGTTTCAAAGTGTAGTCGGCGTGGGTGTGGCTTATATGCGGGAACAGTTACTCGCAGAGTTAGAACAAAGTCAGGTTGGCTGGGTTGGTACGAAGGATCGGCGTCATAATGACCCGGGACGGCTAGATCTCAGTGAAGAAGCGAAACGGTTTGAAACAGGAGGACTGAATTTTGTTGGTTATCATGGGATGGCCCAGGTCGTAGGGCGATATCGGTTACTGGGTGGCACAGAGATAGAGACATATATTATGTCCATTGTGGATTATGTATATGAAAAAGCAAAGGAGCTGAAGCGAATACGGATTTATGGTGATTTTCCGAGGAAGAATCGTTCGCAGATCGTCACCTTTCTGGCACCAGAGGAGTTAGGCGTTACTACGGAAAAGCTAATGACTTTGGGTTTAAGATGCCGATGCTTCGAGGGGAAGTTAATCCGTGTTGGATTCCATTATTGTAATACGGCAGCTGATGCAGATTACTTATTAGAATGCCTGAAAAGGCTGGAAGAAGGTTGAGGAATTCAATATGGGTTTAGAAGACAAATTGGCAGTGCTTGACGTGGAATTACCAGAAAGTATTTACCCTGCCGGGAACTATGTTCCAGCAGTATGTGCCGGCCAGCTAATCTTCACGTCAGGTCAAGTGCCACGGGTAGAAGGCAAACTCAAATATAAGGGAAAACTGGGGCGAGACTTGGAACTGGAAGATGGTTACCAGGCAGCCAGATTATGTATCCTGAACTGCCTGGCAATTATTAGACAGACAGTAGGCAGCTTGAGTCAAATTTGTCGAGTAGTCAAGATGACCGGATACGTTAACAGCACACCTGATTTCGAGGGACAGACACAGGTAATGGATGGTGCGACGGATCTGCTTCGGGAAGTGTTTGGAGAAAGCGGCATTCCTGCCCGAAGTGCTGTCGGAGTTGCCTCCTTGCCGGATGGTTCACCTTGTGAGGTGGAGTTAATTGTACAGTTAAAGGATATGTAAAGACGGGTAAGACGAATTTTAAAGGCTGCCGAAAAATACGGATAGATCATTTTCGGCAGCCTGTTTTAGTTTGTATCACGTGTATTTCTGGCTTCTTCCAGATAGTTATATAATGTATACTTAGATACCTGAAAAGCTTCACAGAGCAGTATACTGGCTTTGGTAATTTTAAATACGCCTTTTTGATCCAGATAATCTAATGCTCGGATTTTCTCGTCTTTGTTCATCAACGACATGGGCTTTCCGATAGTCTGCTCAGTCTCCTGCATATAATAGGAAAGTATTTCGTCGACGTTTTTCGTTAAGATATTGTCGTTGTCCTCTTTTTGTTCGTTCCCAGAGGGGTATTGGAGGAGTCCTTGGATTGCATTTTGAGCCATCAAAAAATCAGAGACTTCCAGGTTGAGACAAATGGAGCCAATGATTTTGTTATTTTTATCGGCAATTAAGGTGGTACTGGACTTGAAAAGCTGCCCTTTTTCGCCAGGATAGAAAAAGAGCATGCTCTCGCGCATAGAATCAATGTCCTTATTTAGATTGGCGATCATTCCGCCCCGGGGGGAGTCCCCTAGGTGGCGTCTGCTTAATTGGGCATTGAGCTCATAGACGATGGAGTGGTCATAGCCTTTTCGAAAATCATGTATCAAGATCTCACATTTATCCCCCAGAAATTTCTGTAAGCCTTCTAAAAAGCGCTTTAAAACATCGAAATCAACACATTTAAATATTGTCATGGAATTATTTCCTTTATCAATTGAGTGAATGGTTCCATAGACAAGTATACCATTCAAACAAACTGTCTGTCAAGCGAACAAAATATCCTTCAATTATGACTCCTTACCGCGGAAGGAAAATAAAAACACTTGTCAGATAGATGAAATTGCGGTATAGTAATAAAGCATATGCGGATATGGCGAAATTGGCAGACGCGCCAGATTTAGGTTCTGGTGGGCACCCCCCATGCAGGTTCAAGTCCTGTTATCCGCATGACAAAACCCACATTTTTATGTGGGTTTTTTATTGTCGTGTGAACTTTCGTGTGAACTATTGCCCTGGAATAGACTTTTAAAATGCTCATTTGCTATGTTGTTCATTCGCTTTTCTTTGTCCTGCATGGTATGCCTGTATACTGCTTTTAGTACAGCATCAGAACTCCATCCGCCGCGCAGCATAACATATTGATCCGGTATTCCCAGGGCGTGGGAGATGGATGCGTTATAATGCCCTTATGGTATAATAAAGAAAATCCGGAATAGCCCGCAATATCAAGGGTTATGAGGTTTTGAGTGCTCTTTTCCCCTATCGTTTCTAGTTAAAAATCAGGCTCAAAAACCATGCCAAGAAGGGAGATGTTTCGTTCACACTAAAAAATAGAATAGCTATTGATAGATAGCACCCAAAAGTAGAAAGGGCAGCTGCAGCTTGATTAATCGAGCCACAGCTGCCCTTTTTGCGTTTCATAACAAAAAAGATCGGAGGTGAAACCATATGGCAGTATTCAGAGTAGAAAAAACGCGGGATTATACCGTGATGTCAAATTATCATTTGAAGGACAAAAGCCTTTCTCTGAAATCCAAGGGGCTGCTGACCATGATCCTCAGCTTACCGGACGAGTGGAACTACACCACGCGGGGGCTGGCGGCCATCTGCAAGGAGGGCGTGGACAGCATCGGATCTGCGCTCCGGGAATTGGAGGGCGCAGGTTACATCACACGCCGCCGGCTTCGGGATGCGAAGGGCAAAATCACCGATACGGAATATATCATTTATGAGCGTCCGCGAAAACCGGATACGGACGGTCCATGTACAGGCCAGCCGGATACGCTTCAGCCATATACGGAAAACCCGTATGTGGGTACCCCGGATATGGATGGGCCGTGTACGGATAACACCGCACAATTAAATATAAATCAAGTAATCCCTAAAAAATCAAATACTTATAGATCAAGTATCCATCCATCTATCAACCCTGCGTATGAAGCCCCGCACCCCTATCAGTGCGGCAAGCCTGACGGGATAGATAGGATAGATGAGGAAAAATCCTACCGTGCATTGATTATGGACAACATTGAGTACGGTATTCTGACAGAGCGGTACGGTACCGGGCGTATGGATGAGGTGGTGGAGCTGATACTGGAAACAGTCCTGTCAAAACGGGAATATATCCGCATCGCCGGAGACGATTTCCCGAAGGAGGCGGTCAAAAGCCGGATGCTCAAAATCACATCCGGGCATGTGGAGTACATTTTTGACTGTCTGGATAAGAATACCACGAAAGTCCACAACATCAAGGCATACCTCCTGGCGGCTTTGTATAACGCCCCCGCCACAATGGACAGTTATTACCGGGCGGAGGTAAACCACGATCTATGGGGAGGTGGTGTCTGAATGGACAAGGATGATATCCGGGAATGGGAATACCGTGCATTTGTGAAAGCAGCAAACCGTGAGCGCCCATATCCCGATGAATACGGCTCCCTCGCCGCCCACGACGCGCTGACGGAGGCTTACGGTCTTGATGGGTATCCCACTGCGAAAACAGAGAAAAAATGCGGACAAACCGCAACCGCCGCCCAGCCGGGCGGCATTTTTGTTACATGCGAAGGAGGTGAGCCGCCATGCCGGGAGTAAGCAGGGAACAGGTCGAACGTGCCAGGGATATTGACCTGCTGTCCTACCTGCAGGCATATGAGCCTCACGAACTCAAACGGGACGGTCCAGGGCGTTACACCACGGTCACCCATGACAGCCTGGTCATATCCAACGGCAGGTGGATATGGAACAGCACCGGCATCGGCGGCGTGTCAGCTCTGGATTATCTGCTAAAGGTGCGGAACATGGGCTTTGTGGAGGCGGTGGAGCTTCTGACCGGTGAGCAGGCGGCATCCGCACGCTCCTATCCTGACATGGCAAAAAAACAGCCGCCGCCGAAAAAGCGAGCCTTTGTTCTGCCGGAACCTTCCCGTTATGCTGCCCACGCAGTCGCCTACCTGCAAAACCGCGGAATCAGCCCGGAGGTTATCAACCGGTGCATGCAGGCCGGTATCCTCTATGAAAGCCGGAGATATCAGAACGTGGTGTTTATCGGCAAAGACGAAACCGGCGCGGCGCGGTTCGCCTGTATGCGCGGCACGAGGGACGATTTCAAGGCGGACGCCGCGGGCAGCGATAAGCGGTACAGCTTCTGTCTGTCTGCCACAAATCCGAGCAGCCGCCATCTGGCCGTATTCGAGGCACCCATTGACGCGCTGTCTCATGCCACACTCCAGCAGCGGGACGGCTGGGAATGGGACGGCCACCGGCTGTCGCTTGGCGGTACGTCAGCTGTCGCGCTGATTGCCTTTCTGGAGCGAAATCCGCAAGTAAGGCGCGTCATCCTGCATCTGGACAACGACGCGGCGGGACTCACTGCCGCCCGGAGGATCCAGGCGGTACTTGCCGGGGACAGGAGGTTTCCTCACCTCCGCGTGTCGGTCAATCCACCACGTGGGGCAAAGGATTACAACGAAAAGCTGCTTCACGATATCCGTCTGGAGCGGGAGCAAAAACAGCAGCGCCGTGAGGCGGTTGTTTTAATTTGAAGGGAGATCCATCATGAAAAACCATTTGCAAGTTTTTGAAAATGAAGAGTTCGGCTCACTGGAGCTCTACTTGATCGAGGGCAAAACATACTTCCCCGCCACCGAGTGCGCGGCAATCCTCGGATATTCCAATCCACAAAAAGCCGTCCGCGACCATTGCCGTGAAGATGGGTGCACGAATCGTTCAGTCATCGACAGATTGGGCCGGGAGCAGAAAAAACGATATATCAATGAAGGCAACCTCTACCGCCTGATCATCCGCTCCAGGCTGCCCGCCGCCGCTCGGTTTGAAAAATGGGTATTCGACGAAGTGCTTCCGTCCATCCGCAAACACGGGGCCTATCTCACCGACGAAGTGCTGGAGCAGGTGCTTCAAAGCCCCAGGCTGGCCTTTCAGCTTTTTCAGGAACTGAACGCGGAGAAGCAGAAAACCGCCGTCTTGCTTAACAAGCTGGAGGAGACCGCGCCCAAAGCCCGGTACTGTGACCTGATCCTTCAGAGCGGGGACGCGGTGTTAGTCAGCGTGATCGCCAAGGATTACGGCATGGCCGCCGTGACATTCAACCGGCTTCTGCACGGCTTTAGGATCCAATACAAAATGGGAGGCACATGGCTCCTGTACCAGCAGTATGCAGATCAGGGCTATACAAAATCCCGGACATATCACACACCCGGCGGCTCCTGCTTGGTCCACACTTATTGGACGCAGAGGGGACGCCTGTTCCTCTACGATTTCCTGAAGGAGTGCGGCATCCTGCCGCTGCTGGAAGCCGCCCATGGCGGCTCTGCATTATGAAGTGGAGGTATTTTAAATGAGCGATAACATACCGCCTATCCAGGCATATATCGAAAACGCCCATGATGACAGCATTGGCGGGTTCACCATCCCGCTGCCGACAACGAAAGAAACACTCCAGCCATGGCTTGCGGCCATAAAGGCTGACGGTTTCCAGGAACCGGATATTGCCATCCGTAGGGTGAAATCATCCATGCCGTGGCTGGATAAGGTTTTCCGCTCTTTGAACGAGGGTGATACCACTTTTGACGAACTCAACTACCTGGCTGTGAAGATCAATGAGATGAACCCCCATGCCAGGGATGTGCTCACGGCGGCGGCAGAGGCTGGATGGGACTGTAAGACCGTCAGGGACCTCATCAATATGAGTGAAAACCTCAGTGATTTCGATTTACAGCCTGCATTCAGCGAGGAACAGTATGGTGATTTTCTAGTCAACATGGCATGCCGGGACGAACACGCCGGGGTGTTTAACCGTCTTGCAAGATCGGAAGACCCCGCCGAGCGCGCTCTCGCTGCCTACATCGAACGCCTGGAAGCACATATCGATTTTGAAGCCTTCGGACGGGACGCCGCCAAGGAGGAAAACGGCCGTTTCACTAAGCGGGGCTATCTGACCGGAGGCAGTGATTTTCAGGAGGTTTACCGCGGCCCGGAGGATATCCCCGACGGGTACCGGATATTCACGGCGCCGGAGCCGCTCCTGATGGCGGCGGATGTGGATCTGCCGGTGTTTCTAACAGAGCTCCATGCCACAGCCGGGGACTATATACGCGACGCTGAACACACCCTGGAGGTGCTGTCCCGCTTACGAAGCGCCGAATACCTGCTCCTGATGGACGGCGGCGGCGCTTATCTTACGGAATCCATGCACGCCTACCGGCAGGGCACGGACGCCTTTAACCGGTGGGCGCATGCGGAGGGAACACCGGACACCAAGGCTTTCGCTATCCATATCACGGAGGTTCACGGGCGCATCGCCGGGGATGTGGCGCAAATTGATGTTGCCAGGCGGCAAAGGGATATTCTGGAGCATAGTATCAAGCCCATCCGGATGGAGGCCACCCTGAAAAACGGCAGTAGGCAGACGCATACGCCGGAGGAATGGGATGCGCTTGACCCGCTGGAAAATGACAATATCCGGGAATGGCGGCGGGAATTTCAGGACGGGGATCATGCAAAAGTAAGCCGCCACCTGGAGGCTCTCCGGGATAAGGACGATGCTTCCTGCAAGCCTGTGGCTGCCGGAGAATTTCTCACCTATGTGAACGCCGCCTACATGGATCAGGCGCTGTACCCCCAGCCAGATATGCTCCGGGTATCTCAAACAGCCGCAAAGGAAATGCTTGCGCGCGGCGATGCCAACGTATACCGGCTCCTGCCGGAAGGTCCTGAAAAGCTGTCGCCGATGGACGCAGTAAAATGCGGCCTGTGGTTTTCAGTGCACCGTGAGTTCGCCATCAAACGGGAGGATGCAGGCGGACTTGCCAAATGGGCGGAACGAAACGCCGGGGATATGCGCAGCCGCTTAAGAGAACACGGCGAACAAAATCAGCAGCATGGACCGGAGCTATGACTTCGGTCCGCTTTAACGTATGAAAGGAGATACACATCGAAATGAATTTGAATATCGACCAAAGCTTTACCGGAACTAAGATCATCCACGGCGACGTGCTCCATGTCCTGCCGATGCTTCCGGATGGCCTGTTTGGCGGGATCATCAGCGACCCGCCCTACGCTTCCGGAGCCGCCACCCAGAACGGGAAACAGCAGTCCACCGCCGCCAAATATTCCAATTTAAAAAGCAACTGCCCCTTCCCCGATTTTGAGGGAGACGCAAAAGACCAGCGGAGCTGGACGCACTGGATGGCCGAATGGCTGACCGAAGCACGGCGCGTGACAAAGCCGGGCGCGCCCATCTGCCTGTTCATTGACTGGCGCCAGCTTCCCAGCATGACTGACGCGCTCCAGTGGGCGGGCTGGATATGGCGGGGAACGTTGGTGTGGGATAAGACCAACAGCCGCCCGCAGATGGGGCGCTTCCGTCAGCAGGCGGAGTTCATCGTATGGGGCAGCAACGGCCACATGCCGAACGACCGCAAGGCGCCGGTACTGCCCGGCGTATTCCGGCAGTCCATGCCGGCGTTTACCAAGCGCCGCCATCAAACCGAGAAACCGCTCCCGGTCATGCGGGAGATGGTGAAAATCGTGGAGCCGGGCGGGATCATCCTCGACCCCTTTGCCGGGGCGGGCACCACCGTGCTGGCGGCAAAACTGGAGGGCTACCCCGCCGTGGGCATTGAATTATCCCGCCATTACGCCGGCACCTCCAGAAAACGCATAGAGGAAACGGATGCCGATACCACGGCCGCCACGGTAGCGAAATGATTTCCGGTCGGCATTTTTACGCGGAAAGGAGTGGATTGATTGCAAGAGGAGTTAGAACAAAGGACCGTTGCCATTACCATTAAAGCAGCCAAGCTGTCCGGCAGACTGCTGGCAAAAGCGATGGCTGCCACCCTGCGTCAGATGCAAAAATCCCATAACAAGGCCAAGCCCGGCCAGCAGAGCATCAAGCGGCTGAACCGGACGGTCGGCGGCGAGACGGACAATATCGAGGTGATGGGCCGCATCCAGTCCTTTGAACGGTTCGCCCGTAAATATCAGGTCAGCTACCATGTGGAAAGGGACAAAAGCACAGTCCCGCCGAAGTGGACGGTGTATTTTAAGACGAAGCAGGCGGGGGATCTGTCCGCTGCGTTTTCAGAATACACCAGGCATACTTTGAAGCGCGGCAGGAAGCCGTCCGTATGGGAAACCATGCGTAAATTCAGGGCGCTGGTGAAAAAAGCCGCCATCGACAGGCCGAAGCAGAGAGAGCGGGGTGGTCCGGACCGATGACCACTGTGAATCTCAAAAAGTACGTTTTACCCCATCTGCCCTACTTGCTCATCTTCTGGTTTTTTAATCAGGTGGGCGAAGCCTACCGGCTGGCGGCTGGCGCTGATTTTGGGACGAAGCTGCTGGGCATGCTGGTAAGCGTGAACACAGCCTTTTCCTCTCCGGCGCCCAGCTTCCATACGCAGGATTTACTTGTGGGATTGGCGGGCACGGCTGTCATCTTCGTCGTGGTGTATGTGAGAAGGCAAAACGCTAAAAAGTACCGCAAGGACGTGGAGTACGGCTCGGCCCGCTGGGGAGCAACGGCAGATATTAAGCCATACATGGACCCAAAGCCGGAAAACAACATCATCCTGACAAAAACCGAAGGGCTGACCATGTCCAGCCGTCCGAAAAACCCCAAGCACGCCCGCAATAAAAACATGCTGGTGGTGGGCGGCTCTGGCAGCGGCAAAACCCGCTTCGTCATCAAGCCGAACCTCATGCAGTGCCAGTCGAAGGACTATCCGGTCAGCTTCGTGGTCACGGATCCGAAGGGCACCGTCGTGCTTGAGACGGGAAAGATGCTGAAACGGTTCGGTTACCGCATTAAAATCCTGAACACCATCAATTTCAAAAAGTCGATGCATTACAATCCCTTTTCGTATGTGTACTCGGAAAAGGACATTTTAAAGCTGGTCACGACGCTGATCGCCAACACGAAGGGCGACGGGAAATCCGGCGATGATTTCTGGCAGAAAGCCGAGACGCTTTTATATACGGCGCTGATCGCCTACCTGCACTACGAGGCGCCGGAGAACGAGCGAAACTTCGCCACGCTGGCTGAGATGATCGGCGCGATGGAGGTCCGGGAGGAGGACGAGGAATTTAAAAACGTCATCGACCTGATGTTTGACGCACTGGCGGAAAAGGATCCGGAACATTTCGCCGTAAGGCAGTACCGGAAATTCAAGCTTGCCGCAGGCAAAACGGCGAAAAGCATTTTGATCAGCTGCGGCGCCAGACTCGCACCCTTTGATATCGCGGAGCTTCGGGAGCTCACCCGGTACGACGAGCTCGCCCTTGACACCCTGGGTGATGAAAAGACCGCCCTGTTCATCATCATTTCGGACACGGACGATACCTTTAATTTCCTGGTTTCAATGGCCTACACCCAGCTTTTTAACTCGCTCTGTGAGAAAGCCGACGACGTGTATGGCGGGCGGCTTCCCGTGCATGTGCGGTGCCTGATCGACGAGGCGGCCAATATCGGTCAGATCCCCCGGCTGGAGAAGCTGATGGCGACCATAAGGAGCCGTGAGATCTCGGCCTGCCTGGTGCTCCAGGCGCAGTCACAGCTTAAGGCTTTGTATAAGGATCACGCCGATACGATCATCGGCAATTGTGACAGCGCCCTGTTTTTAGGAGGAAAGGAAGAGACCACCCTGAAAAGCCTGAATACCGCGCTCGGAAAAGAGACCATCGACCTTTACAACACGTCAGTGACAAAAGGCAGCCAGGAGAGCCATGGGCAGAACTATTCCAAAACCGGAAAGGAGCTGATGTCCATCGACGAGCTTGCCGTCCTTGACGGCGGCAAATGCATCCTTCAGCTTCGGGGCGTCCGTCCGTTTCTCTCGGATAAGTACGACATCACGAAGCATGTGAACTATAAATACCTGTCGGATTACAGCAAGAATAACATGTTTGACATTGAAAAGTACCTGTCCACCCGGCTGAAGCCCCAGCCCGGCGATGCGTTTGTGCATTATGAGTTCGCTGAGCCGGAGCTTGAGCAGGAGGCCCTGTCATAAGCCCGCCGTTTCCTGTGTTGCGTACATGGAAATCAGCGGGCTTTTTCCATTTTACCTGGTGACGATCCCGGCGGCCTATCGCCAGGGTTATCATAGAAAATTCATTTAGGAGGAGACATTTATGTCATTTTTTTCATCTGCAATCAGCACCCTGCAGACCCTTGTTATTGCCTTGGGGGCGGGCCTCGCCATCTGGGGCGTCATCAACCTTTTAGAAGGTTATGGGAATGACAACCCCGGCGCCAAAAGCCAGGGGATCAAGCAGCTTATGGCCGGCGGCGGCATCGCGCTGGTAGGGATTGCCCTCATTCCACAGCTCTCCGGTCTGTTCAGCTAAGTTATGAACAGCCTGTGGGAAAAAATCACCGAATGGATCAAGGAGGGTTTGATCGGCGGCATCACCAGCAACTTTGAGGGCATGTTTGATGAATTGAACACCAAGGTTGCGGATATCGCCGCGCAGGTGGGCCAGACGCCGGAGAGCTACAACTCCGGCGTCTTTTCCATGATCAAGAACCTTTCCGAGACGGTGATCATCCCCATTGCGGGGATCATATTGACGTTCGTGCTGTGCTATGAACTGATCCAGATGATCATTGAAAAGAACAACATGCACGATTTTGACACCTTTATCATCTTCAAATGGATATTCAAGACGTTCTGCGCCGTGTATATCCTGACCCACACCTTCGACATTGTCATGGGCGTGTTTGAGCTCGCCCAATATGTGGTGAACCAAAGCTCCGGGGTGATCTCCGGGAGCCTGGACATCCGTGTCGCGATGGACAGCCTGCAGACGCAGCTTGCGGCGATGGAGTGGTATGAGCTTTTGGGGCTGTATCTGGAATCGGCCATCTTAAGCCTGGCCATGAGAGTGATCAGCATCTGTATCTTTATCATTGTGATCGGGCGCATGCTGGAGATCTACATGGTCACGTCCATCGCGCCGATCCCCTTTTCCACGATGGTTAACCGGGAGTGGGGGCACACCGGGCAGAACTACCTCAGATCACTGTTCGCCCTGGCATTCCAGGGCTTCCTCATCATGGTGTGCATCGCCATCTACGCCGTGCTGCTTCAGAGCATCGCATTTGCAGACGATGTCCACACCGCCATCTGGACGTGCGCCGGGTATACCATACTGCTTTGCTTCACGCTATTCAAGACCGGCAGCATGTCCAAGAGTCTATTCGGATCTCATTGACCTTAATTGAATGGATACCCATTCACATTATCAATTATTAAAATGGAGGATTTCTTATGAACAAGAAACAAGAACCCACCGCGCAGGCGGTCAACGTAGAGGCGCGGGCCTATCCCTTAACGGAGCCGAAGGGCAATACCCTGGCCTACGCCAGCGTCACCATCGGCGGCATGTTTGCTGTGAACGGCATCCGCGTGATGAACGGTGAAAAGGGCATGTTCGCCGCCATGCCCAGCACTAAGGACGCCAAGGGCGAATACCGGGATATCTGCTTCCCGGTCACAAAAGAACTACGGGCACAGCTGAACCAGGCGGTGCTGGGCGCCTACACGGAGGCGCTGGAGAAAACGGAGCCAGAAAAGGCGTCGGTGCGTGACCAGATCAAGGAGGGTGCGAAAACGGCGAAGGAAAAGCCCGCGCCCGCCAGGACGAAAGCCACGAAAAAATCCGGTCCGGAGCTTTAAGCGGCGGTTTGGCTGTCAATGCGAAGGGAGGCTTAAAAAGTATATAGTGGATGAACAACAAAACCTAACGCTTGGATCGCTGTTTGACGGCATAGGGGGCTTCCCCTATGCCGCTTCTTTTTTCGGGATCAGGGCGCTGTGGGCCAGCGATATACTGCCCTGCGCCGTGTCGGTCACTAAGCGCCGCCTGCCCCAGATGGAGCATGTGGGCGATATTACGAAGCTTCACGGCGGCACGCTGCCGCCCGTGGACATCATCACCTTTGGCTCACCGTGCCAGGACGTTTCCACGGCCGGAAGACGCAGGGGGATCAAGGGAGAAAGATCGATCCTGTTTTTCGAGGCGATCCGCATTATAAACGAAATGAGGGAGGCAACCAATGGCAGATATCCAACCTGGGCGCTCTGGGAGAATGTCCCCGGCGCCCTGTCCTCAAATAAAGGGCTTGACTATCAAGCCGTGCTTGAGGCGTTCACAGAAACCGAAGTTCCAGTTCCTCGGTCTGGAAAATGGGCCAACGCCGGAATGGTGCGAGGCGGAAGAGCTGACATCGCTTGGTGCGTGTACAACGCCCAATATTTCGGAACGGCACAGCGACGCCGCAGAATCTTCCTTGTCGCGGATTTTGGAGGAGAACGTGCCGGAGAAATACTCTTTGTCCCCAAAAGCCTGCAGGGGTATTTTGCGGCGGGCGGAACGCCGAAACAAGGCTCTGCCGCCTATGCTTCACGAGGCGCTGACGGCCCAGTCGAAATCTTAAACGACCAGGGCGGCGGCAGCATGAACGTGGAGAGGGACGGAAACGCCCCTACTCTGCGGAGCCAGACCCACGGGCACCTGCCGGTGGTCTGCAAGACAGAAGCACAAGCGGGTGCCGGCTGCCTGACTCCGTGGGATGTGCAAAGCCGCCGTATCCACGATGATAACGGCGTGTGGCCCGCGTTATATGGCGGAGAAGGCGGCGGACACGGATATGTAGCCACAAATGATGGCGAAATCCTGTGCAGAGCCACGGCGCAGACCAACGCCGAGACGTTGGAAAACTTGTCAGCCACGCTGACCTGTTATCATGAGCAGCCCATCATCTGCGGCGCTGTGGGGGTGCACCAGAACCAGGGGGGCAGCATTCACACATCAGATACCGCCTATTCCCTCACTACCACAGGCAGCGCCAGCAGCCGCAACGCGCCGCTGGTAGCGCACCCTGTCATATGCGCCGCAACAGCACAGGCGAATGCGGAAGTCTGCGAGGGGCTATGCCCCACCATCACAGAGGCGGCTGGTAAAAGCGGCAGCAACAAGCCGTCTATCGTGCATCCTGACATTTGCGGCACCCTCTGCGCTTCCGGCGCAGGGCTGTCCCGTCCGGGAGGCATGGCCAGTGAGACGGATTTGTGCGTGGTCCAGAAAGTGCCGGATCCCGAAGCGATCCCCATCCACGACAGGGCCACCAGGTATAAGGGCGGAGGCAGTACCCGCGGGAATGACGGTTCGGGCAACGGCCTTGGTGTTGGAAAAAGCGGCGACCCCGCCCCTACCATTACGGCGGGCGACCGGCATGCCGTTGCCGTCAGTCAACGTCAGACAGACACGCAGAACCTGGATACCGCCTACTGCCTGCAGGGGAACATGATCGGCCGCAAGGATGAAAACGGGCCGCGGGGAAGCGGCGTCAAGGAAGATGTGAGCTTTACCCTGACCGCTGCCGATACTCCCGCCGTCGCTGCCGTGGACTGCCGCAACCTGCGGGAAAGCCCTGAGCTTTCCGGAACCCTGCAGGCCAAGGAGAATGGGAGTTATTCCCTGAACTATCAAAACCCCGTCAGGATGGGATACATCGTGCGCCGCCTGACGCCCACGGAATGCGAACGGCTGCAGGGCTACCCTGACGGCTGGACGGCGTTCGGCCATGATGAAAAGTCCATCAGCGATACCGCCCGGTACATGATGCTGGGCAACAGTGTCGCCGTACCCTGCGTGGCATACGTCTTGCTGGGCATCGCAGAGGCGCACCGGAAAGGAGTGAAATAATTGGCCTATGTAAACGTACCCAAAGACTTGACAAAAGTCAAAACAAAGGTGGCGCTTAATCTCACCAAGCGGCAGATCATCTGTTTTTCCCTTGCCGCCGCCGCGGGCATTCCCACCTATCTTCTCACACGCGGAGCCATCGGCAACGATGCTGCCGTGCTCATCATGATCGGGCTGATGCTGCCGTTTTTCTTCCTGGCCATGTATGAGAAGGACGGCCAGAGCGCCGAGAAGATCCTCCGCAACTTTGTCCGCGCCCGGGTTTGGCCGGGCACACGGGCATACAAGACGGAAAATCTATACAACTATCTGCAAAAGAAGGAGGGACCATCGATTGCAAACCAAAACCAAGCGACAAAACAGGCAGGAGCAAAGGCTGTCGTCAGCCGTCCGGCAGGCAAAAAAGGATAAAGCCGAACTGCGCGCCATGCCCGGCAAAAAACCGGCTCCGAAGAACACGCCGCCTAAAAAAGGCGGCGTGCTGGCTTCCCTGAAGACGCGGTTCTTTGGCAGTGCTGACGCGCCCCAGAGTGTCCAGCAGAGCATCCCCTACCGGGAGATGCACAAAGACGGCGTCTGCAGGGTCAATAGCAGGCTGTACACCAAGACCGTCGTTTTTCATGATATCAATTACCAGCTCGCACAAAACGACGACAAAACACAGATTTTCGAGAACTACTGTGATTTTCTCAACTACTTCGACTCATCGGTCAGCGTCCAGCTCACTTTCATCAACCGCCGCGTCAATGTCCGCGAGTTCCAGAAAAGCATCGACATCCCCGACCGGGACGATGCGTTTAACTCTATCCGGCGCGAGTACGCCGGGATGCTAAAGGGCCAGCTCGCCCGCGGCAACAACGGGCTTGTCAAGACCAAATACATTACCTTTGGGATCGAGGCCGACAACCTGAAGGCAGCCAGGCCCCGCTTAGAGCGCGTGGAGGCCGACATTCTGGCTAACTTCAAAATGCTTGGCGTATCAGCCCGCCCGCTCTCCGGCATGGAGCGGCTGGAGATATTCCACGGCCAGTTCCACCCGGACGGACAGGAAAAATTCCATTTTGACTGGCGGGATATCGTCAAAAGCGGCAACGGCACGAAGGATCACATCGCCCCCTCCGGCTTTGACTTTCGTGACGGCCGGGCATTTCGCATGGCCGGGCATCACGGCGCCGCAAGCTTCGTCCAGATCCTGGCGCCGGAGCTGACCGACCGGATGCTGGCGGATTTCCTCGACCTGGACGAAGCGGTCACGGTGAACCTGCACATCCAGTCCATCGACCAGTCCCAGGCGATCAAGAACGTCAAGCGCAAGCTCAGTGACCTCGACAAAATGAAGATCGAGGAGCAGCGAAAGGCCGTGCGCTCCGGCTACGACATGGACGTGCTGCCGCCCGACCTTGTGACCTACGGAGCGGAGGCCAAGACGTTATTGGAGGATTTACAGTCCCGCAACGAGCGCATGTTCTTAGTCACCATACTGGTGATGAACACGGCGAAAAGCCGGCGAAAGCTGGAGAACGACGTGTTCGCTGCGGCGGGTATCGCCCAGAAGTACAACTGCGCCCTCAAACGCCTGGATTACCAGCAAGAGCAGGGGCTGATGTCCTCTCTGCCCCTCGGCCTGAACCAGATCGAAATCAGGCGGGGACTCACCACGTCCTCGACGGCCATCTTCGTGCCGTTTACCACCTGCGAGCTGTTCCAAAGCGGCGAGGCGCTCTACTACGGGCTGAACGCCATCTCCAACAACCTGATCATGGCCGACCGGAAGCTGCTTAAGAATCCCAACGGCCTGTTCCTTGGCACCCCCGGCTCCGGCAAGTCCTTCGCCGCCAAGCGGGAGATCACCAACGTGTTCCTGCTCACCGGGGACGATATCATCATATCGGATCCGGAGGGCGAGTACCCTCCGCTGGTGAAACGGCTGGGCGGGCAGGAGATCAAGCTGTCGCCCACCAGCGGCCATCATATTAACCCGATGGACATTAATCCTGACTACAGCGACGAGGAGGATCCCCTGACGTTAAAGAGCGACTTCATCCTTTCGCTGTGCGAGCTGATCATCGGCGGCAAGGAGGGCCTTGCGCCTGTGGAAAAGACCATCATCGACCGGTGCGTGCGCTTAGTCTACCGGGAGTACCTGAATGATCCGCGTCCGGAGAAGATGCCCATTCTGCAGGATCTGTATGATTTAATGCGTAAACAGCCGGAGCCGGAGGCCCAGCGGATCGCCACCGCGCTGGAGATTTACGTCATCGGGAGCTTGAATGTATTTAATCACAGAACGAATGTCAATATCCATAACCGCCTGGTCTGCTTCAATATCAAGGAGCTGGGCAAATCCCTGAAAAAGATCGGGATGCTGATCCTGCAGGACGCGGTGTGGAACCGCGTCACCGTCAACCGGGCCGCGAACAAGACGACGTGGTTCTATCAGGATGAGTTCCACCTGATGCTGAAGGAGGAGCAGACCGCCGCGTACAGCGTGGAGATCTGGAAGCGGTTTCGTAAATGGGGCGGCATTCCCAGCGGCATCACCCAGAATGTCAAGGACCTGCTGGCTTCCCGTGAGATCGAAAACATTTTTGAGAACAGTGACTTCATCTACATGCTCAACCAGGCCCAGGGGGACCGCCAGATACTCGCCAAACAGCTTGGCATCTCCCCGCATCAGCTTTCGTATGTCACCAATTCCAATGAGGGCGAGGGGCTTGTCTTTTATGGAAGCATGATCGTCCCCTTCGTGGACCGCTTCCCCAAGGATACCGAGATCTACTCATTACTTACAACCAAGCCCTCCGAAGTGGAAGGCGCAAGGTGAAGAATGGTGTTTTAAAAGGAAGTGGTGAGGGCATTAAAGTATTAGAATTATTTGCCGGGCAGAGATGTATCGGCAAAGCGTTTGAAAGGAAAGGCCATCATGTATTTTCTATCGACCATGACAAGCGCCATGGCGGCATTGATTGGTATGCCGACATTGGGGGCATTAAGGCGGCGGACATATTAGATAGGTTCGGAAAGCCGGATATTATCTGGGCAAGCCCCGATTGTACGTCCTATTCGATCGCCGCCATATCGCATCACAGGATAAAAGAGGCAAACGGAAACCTTTTGCCTAAAAGTGATTATGCAAAATTTTGTGATCATGTCAATCAAAACGTGCTGGTACTGATAAACAGGCTTAGGCCTATCTATTGGTTTATAGAAAACCCCCGTGGCGGCATGAGGAAAATGGATTTTATGAAAGGCTTGCCAAGATATACGGTCACATATTGCCAATATGGGGATGACAGGATGAAGCCTACCGATATCTGGACGAATCATCCAAACCCCGGCTTTAAGGCGATGTGCAAGAATGGTAGCTCCTGCCACACTTCGGCACCCAGAGGAAGCAAGACCGGGACTCAAGGCAGGAAAGGCAAGACCCAGCGTTCTTTGATACCGGATGGATTGTGTGATCATATAGTAGATATCTGTAGTCTGGCAGGATAAAAAAATGACTATACCCAGGCAGCTTTCTATATGCGGATCACCCATTCCGTAAAATTATTTTAAGTAAGGGAGTGTAAAAATATTTATGTATGCGCAGACCTATGGATTGGAGGTAATCAGCCTATGGGCAAAACAGCACAGGCGCCGCTGATGAAAAACCGGCACGTTAAGGAACTGCTCGGCATCATGGAGGCCAACCACATGGATGCCGGCGATCTGATCGCGATACTTAAGAATGTAGGCCAGGTGGAGCGCCAGCTTGAGGCGGCGGTTACAGAACTGCAGGCCATGCGGCGTGAATTGAGTGATATGCGGGAAGCGCAGAGCCATCCCGTCAGGAGGACCATGCAGGGCACGGTCCATGCGATGGAGGGTAAGGTTTCAGAGGCTCTCACTCGGCTGGAGGCCGTAAAGAACAGCATGATCAGCGGCTGTAAAAACGCCGTAGCCGCCTTTAAGGAGAAAGGCATATCTGCGCTGGACAGCCTTGCCGGCTTTTTCAAGATCAAGGCCGCTTTGCAAAGCTTAAGCAACAGTCTGGCAGGCAGCATTAAAACAAACCAAGACGCCATCGCTAAAATCGAAGCGGTCGGCATCGAATACCACGAGGCCGGCCGGCATGTGAAGAACATGGGCCGGACCCTGTCCGGGAGGGAGGCGGTACCGGATGCGAAGCCTATCGGCAGGCTGGCGAAGGCTCTGGAGGCTCCCTTTCGCAGGGCGCTGTCCTGTCTGACGGGCGCGAAGAAGCTCGCGGAAGCCGCGATCGGCAGGCTTGAAAAACTGGAGCGGGCCGCCGAGAAGCCGTCCGTGCTGGAAACGCTCCACAATTTTAAGCGGGAACAGGCTGCCCAGCCAAAGAAGGAGGCGCCGGACCAACAGAAAAAGACGCAGCAGAGCCTGTAAACAGGAATCAACCGCAAGGCAGCGGATGCGCATGATCGTGCGTCCGCTGTTATTGCGCCTACAAGGAGGTGAAAATCATATCGCTGGAATACGACAAACGGGACAAAAAAGTGCATAAGATGACCCGCGACGGGCTGGCGGAGCAGAACCTCGCCACGGGTGAGGAGAC
>Ga0153991_1000045_pt1 | contig 25760 bp, 22 predicted proteins | sample TSNC075MetaG_FD_104681 | JGI IMG/M metagenome (GOLD analysis project Ga0153991, IMG submission 104681) | Attine ant fungus gardens microbial communities from North Carolina, USA - TSNC075 MetaG | ecosystem: Host-associated > Fungi > Mycelium > Unclassified | place: USA: North Carolina, Jones...
CCCTTCAGCAGATTCCGCAGGGCACGCAGGACGATTCCGGAACCCAGGATCAGATAAGCAGCGACCTGTACCGCCGCATAACTCCAGGAATCCGGCAGCAAATGCTCCAGCAAAATTCCGATGACAAACAAGGCAGCACCGGAGAGAATGGCAAGCAGGGATTTTGCGTCTTCGGAAAGTCCCCGTACAGGCTCTGGTTTCACGGGGGGCGCATCTTTTTCGCGGACCAGGACATCTGGTTCGATGGAAGTGCAGATGATCTGGATCTGAGGCAGGTAGGCAGCCGGAGACGGAGCCTCCAGCACCAGCTGCTTCGTAGCAAAGGTCAGGGCAGCATAACGCACCCCTGGCAACGCAGAAATCTTCTGCTCCATCTTAGCAGCACAATTGGCACAGCCCAGATTATCTATTAGAAATACCTTGCGGTCGGCGGGATCGCCGGTGTAGGCGGCTGCCGTCTCCTGATGAGGGGCCGTACACCCGCAGGTACCTTTTTCGTGGTAATGGTGCTCCTGATGGTGTGTATGTTCTTGGTAATGTTTATGTTCTTGGGATTTCATAAGCGCCTCCTTGGGTTGTCTTTATATATGAATAAGTGTTCATATATACATTAAAGCATAATGGAACGCAGTTGTCAATAGTTTTTTATATAAAGCAGAGCGGCAGGAGTACGTCATCGACCGCACTGCTTTAACGGAATTTTTGCTGAGGTCAGGAGAACAGGAGTTTTTTGGAGAGACGTGGTTTTTGGTTGACAAGGGCTGCCCGTCACTGGTAATATAATGAGATAAGGTTAGCAGACCGGCTGTCTTGGGAGGGATATTGATGAAGTTTACGAAAATGCATGGAATCGGAAATGATTATGTATATGTGAATTGTTTTGAGGAGGAGCTGGCATTGGATCCAGGACGCCTGGCGGAGCTGGTAAGTGACCGCCATTTTGGTATTGGCTCCGACGGACTGATTCTGATCAAACCTTCCGACGTGGCAGATTTTTGCATGGATATCTATAACTCAGACGGTTCCCGTGCCGCCATGTGCGGTAATGGAATCCGCTGTGTTGCAAAGTATGTATATGATCACGGCATGACGAATATGACCACGATTCGCGTGGAGACCCTGTCCGGCATTAAGGAGATTGATATGACGGTGAAGGATGGTAAGGTTAAGCTGGCGAATGTGGATATGGGAGTTCCGGTACTGCTCAGCCAGGGCGGGGATATTACCTTGACGCAGGAAGAGCGGGATCATATCGCCGACAGCCAGATTTGGGAGATTTTAGAGGTGGGCGGCAAGGAAGTAGAGCTGGTTCACATTTCCATGGGGAACCCACATGCAGTGATTTTCGTGGAGGATGTAGACGCCGTGGATATAGAGACCCTGGGGCCTGCGGTTGAGCGTCACCCCCGTTTTCCGGATCGTACCAATGTAGAATTTGTACAGGTGACGGATCGGAAGCATGTGAGGATGCGCGTATGGGAGCGGGGCTCGGCCGAGACGATGGCTTGCGGTACGGGCGCTTGTGCAGTGGCGGTGGCCAGTGTGCTGGCCGGTTATACGGAGGAGCAGATGGATGTGCGTCTGCTGGGCGGCAGCCTTCATATTGAATGGGATAGGGAGAATGCCCATGTGGAAATGTGTGGACCGGCCACGGAAGTTTTTACCGGTGAGTTTCATGTATAGAGGAGTTATATGCTGTCGATAGAAGAATTTGGCGAGATATTAGATGAACTCTCCGGCGGGATGCCGGAGGATTTCTTCCGGGAACTGAATGGGGGAGTTCTTTTGATGGAACATGCGAAGCTCCATCCGGCTAGTGCCAGACAGGATTTGTGGATTATGGGAGAGTATAGTGTCAGCCGTTCCATGGGTCGTACGATCTATATTTATTATGGATCGTTTGCCCGGGTGTACGGGTATCTGCCGGAGCAGGCCCTGCGCCGCCGTGTCCGGAAGACACTGGTTCATGAGTTCCGCCACCATCTGGAATCCCTGGCAGGCGAACGGGATCTGGAGGTAGAGGATGCGGTGGCCCTGGCACGATATCGGAGACATCTTGTGGAAGCAGCAGAACATTCAAATACTAATCTACAACAAAATTTTTAAAAGAAAAACTTGACAATAACTTAGAAAAAGAATATGATAGACGATCATAAGCAATTATAAGAAAGTGCGAAGAACCAGACTTTGTGTCCAATGGAAAACGACAGGAATAGGATGTCACCGACTGAGAGCATCCTTGGCAGACCGGACACAGGGAACACTGGGGAGCAGGCGTTCTGAACAGCTGTCAATCTGACACGAAGTAGGTTCGCCCGGTAGCTGCCGTTACAGCATAAGAGGAGGCGAGAGCCTCAAGGCGGGTGGTACCGCGGATTTTTATAATTCGTCCCGGAATGTGCAGTGGCATATTCCGGGTCTTTTTATTGGATCAAAAAAAGCAGAAAGGATGGTGCATAGGATGCAGGAAATACAAAAGGTTACCGGTAAATACCAGAGGCATGGGGTTTCTATAAGAGAGGTTTTGGAAGGCAATTTGGAAGGGAAGGATATCCGGATGAACGGTGTGGCGCACAGCATCCGTCCGATGGGTGAAATGACTTTTCTGATCCTGCGGAAGGCGGAAGGTCTGGTGCAGTGCGTTTGTGAGCAGTCGTCTCTGTCGATTGAGGGATTAAAGGAGGAATCTGCGGTAGAGTTAACGGGAACCGTGACAGCCGAAGCAAGAGCGCCTCATGGCTTCGAGCTTCGGTTAAATGCGCTGCGGATTCTGTCGGAACCGGCAGAACCAATGCCCTTGACCATTAACAAGTGGAAGATGAATACTTCGTTAGAGGCAAAGATGGCCTATCGTCCGGTCAGCCTTCGAAATCCAAAGGAGCGGGCCAAGTTTAAAATCCAGGAAGGCATTGCCAGAGCTTTTCGGGATTATCTGCAGCAGGGGGGATTTACCGAAATCCGTACGCCCAAGATTGTGGCGAAGAATGCGGAGGGCGGTGCCAATATTTTTAAGCTGGACTATTTTCACAAGCCGGCGGCCCTGGCACAGAGTCCTCAATTCTATAAGCAGACCATGGTCGGGGTCTTTGACCGGGTGTTTGAGGTGGCTCCCGTATTCCGCGCGGAAAAGCATAACACAAAGCGGCATTTGAACGAGTATACCAGCATGGATTTGGAAATGGGATATATTGAGAGCTTTCAGGATATTATGGAGGTCGAGACGGGATTTTTACAGGCGATGGTTCACCTGCTGGAGACGGAGTATGAGAAGGAGTTAAAGCTGCTGGAGGTGAAGCTGCCGAAGGTGGAGGAGATTCCCTGCGTGACATTTGCAGAGGCCAAGCGGCTGGTGTCGGAGGCTTATGACCGGGTAATTCGGAATCCCTATGATCTGGAGCCGGAGGAGGAGCAGCTGATCGGACGTTATTTTCAGGAACGGTACGATGCGGATTTTGTATTCGTCACCCATTATCCCTCCAGGAAGCGCCCTTTCTATGCAATGGACGATCCGGCGGACACTAGCGTAACGCTGAGCTTTGATCTCCTGTTCCGGGGATTGGAGATTACGACAGGAGGACAGCGGATTCACGAGCTCTCCATGCTGCAGGAGAAGCTGACAGCCAGAGGAATACAGGAAGAGGGTCTGGAGTCTTATCTGATGATTTTCCGTCATGGAATGCCGCCGCATGGGGGCCTTGGAATCGGGCTGGAGCGATTGACGATGCAGCTGCTGGCGGAGGAGAATGTACGGGAGACGACACTGTTTCCCAGAGATCTGAGCCGGCTGGAACCATAAGGGAAAAGGAGATGTGCAGATGAGTGAGAAGATCACAGAACAAACCATAGAAGCCATAAGCATTCTGGCGAAGCTGACGCTGTCAGAGGAGGAGAAGCAGCAGGCAATGGCAGATATGGAAGCCATGCTACAGTATATTGACCAGCTGAACGATCTGGATACGGAAGGCGTGGAACCGATGTCACATGTATTTCCGGTCTGTAATGTATACCGGGAGGATGAGGTGCAGGAGTTTGGCAGCCGGGAAGGAATTCTTAAAAATGCGCCGGCGGTGAAAAACGATAGCTTTCAGGTGCCGAAGACAATTGACTAGGAGGATAGTATGAGTATCGAAAAATGGACAGCGGTGCAGCTGGCAGATCAAATAAAGGCCCGGAAAATTTCGGTTATGGAGGCTGTAGAGGCCGCCTTGGAGCAAATCCGGGAGAAGGAACAGGTCCTTCACAGTTATATTACCGTAGAGGAAGAATACGTGAGGGCGCAGGCGAAGCAGGTGCAAAAGCAGATCGAGGCCGGCGTGCTGACCGGCTCTCTGGCCGGTGTGCCGATGGCCGTGAAGGACAATATCTGTACGAAGGATTTAAAAACCACCTGCGGATCGAAGATCCTGTACAATTTTGTGCCTCCCTATGATGCGGAGGCCGTATGCCGTCTGAAGCAGGCCGGTGCCGTAATTCTGGGCAAGACCAACATGGACGAATTTGCCATGGGCAGCACGACCGAGACATCCGCCTTTGGCGTTACCAGGAATCCGTGGAATCCGGAGCATGTACCCGGCGGCTCTTCCGGTGGTTCCTGTGCGGCAGTGGCAGCGGGAGAATGCTTTGCCGCCCTGGGATCGGATACCGGCGGTTCGATCCGGCAGCCCAGTTCCTTCTGCGGTGTGACTGGTTTGAAGCCGACTTATGGGACGGTATCCCGCTTCGGGCTGGTGGCCTATGGCTCATCCCTGGATCAGATTGGTCCGGTGGCCAAAGATGTGACCGATTGTGCCGTGATCCTGCAGGCCATTGCTGCCCATGATGCGAAGGACAGCACGTCGATCCGGCGGGATTCCTATGATTTTACCAGCTGCCTGGAGCAGGATGTCAAAGGCCTGCGGATTGGCATTCCCAGGGACTATTTTGGATCGGGACTGAATCCGGAAGTAGGGAAAGCCGTGTTGGAAGCCGCCCATGTTCTGGAGAAGCAGGGAGCGGTTCTGGAAGAATTTGATCTGGGGCTGGTAGAATATGCGATTCCGGCATATTATGTAATTGCGTCTGCGGAGGCCAGCTCAAACCTGGCCCGCTTTGATGGAATCAAATACGGGTACCGTACGGAAGCTTATGATACTTTGCATGATCTATATAAAAAGACCCGCTCGGAGGGCTTCGGAGCGGAGGCCAAGAGGCGTATTATGCTGGGCTCCTTTGTCTTAAGCTCCGGCTATTATGACGCTTATTATCTGAAGGCATTGAAGACGAAGGCATTGATTAAGCAGGAGTTTGATAAGGCTTTTGCGCGATATGATGTGATCCTGGGGCCTGCGGCTCCGGCGACGGCCCCTCGGCTGGGTGAGAGTCTGCAGGATCCGATCCGGATGTATCTGGGGGATATTTATACGGTGGCAGTAAATCTGGCAGGTCTTCCAGGCATCAGTGTTCCCTGCGGCCAGGATTCCCAGGGGCTTCCCATTGGACTGCAGCTGATCGGAGATTGCTTCCAGGAAGGGAAGATTATCCGTGCCGCCCACTGTTACGAGCAGGCATATCGATTGCATATCCCTTCGCAGGCAGAAAGACAGGAGGAGAGAAGATGAAGCAATATGAGACCGTCATTGGACTGGAGGTCCATGTGGAGCTGGCGACGAAGACGAAGATCTTCTGTTCCTGCAGTGCAGAATTTGGAGGAGAACCGAATACGCATACCTGTCCGGTCTGCACCGGTATGCCGGGCGCCCTCCCGGTATTGAACCGGAAGGTAGTGGAGTACGCCGTTGCCGTGGGTCTGGCCGCCAATTGTGAGATTACCCGCTATGGGAAATTTGACCGTAAGAATTATTTCTATCCGGATAATCCTCAGAACTACCAGATTTCTCAGCTATACCTTCCGATCTGCCGGAATGGTTATGTGGAAATTTCCACAGGTGCCGGAACGAAGCGGATCCGGATTCACGAAATTCATATGGAAGAGGATGCAGGAAAGCTGATCCATGACGAATGGGAGGACAGCTCGCTGGTGGATTATAACCGAAGCGGAGTCCCGCTGATCGAAATTGTCTCCGAGCCGGATATGCGTTCCGCCGAAGAGGTAATTGCTTATCTGGAAAAATTGCGTTTGATGATTCAGTATCTGGGAGCATCCGACTGTAAGTTAAATGAAGGGTCTATGAGAGCCGATGTAAACCTGTCGGTACGGGAGGTCGGAGCCGGGGAATTTGGTACGAGAACGGAAATGAAGAACCTGAATTCCTTTAAGGCGATTACCCGGGCAATTGAGACGGAGCGTGCCCGTCAGATCGAACTGCGGGAGGCCGGCCGGCCGGTAGAGCAGGAGACCAGACGCTGGGATGATAATAAGGAATATTCTTATGCAATGCGCTCCAAGGAAGATGCGAAGGATTACCGTTATTTTCCGGAGCCGGATCTGGTGCCCGTCGTCATCGAGGAGGACTGGCTGGAGGAAATTCGGGCGCGGCAGCCAGAGCTTCGGGATGAGAAGATGGAGCGGTACCGGAGGGAATATCCGATACCGGCGTATGATATTGAGATTTTAACCGGCTCCAAACATATGGCAGATTTGTTTGAAGAAACGATTGCCATTTATCCAAAACCGAAGGAAGTGTCTAACTGGCTCATGGTAGAAACCATGCGCTTATTAAAGGAATATGGCCAGGATCCGGAAGAAATTCATTTTTCAGCAAAATCACTTGCGGACTTGCTAGAATTAATCGACTGTGGTAAAATAAACAGGTCGACGGCAAAAGAGGTATTTGAAAAGGTGTTTGCCGAAGACATTGACCCTGCAGCCTATGTCAGAGAGCATGGCCTGGGTATGGTGAGTGATGAAGGACTTCTCAGGGAGACCGTTGAACGCATTCTGAAGGAAAATCCGCAGTCGGTTGAGGACTACCGGAGCGGTAAGCAGAAGGCACTTGGCTTCCTGGTGGGACAGACGATGAAAGCAATGCAGGGGAAGGCAGACCCTGTACGGGTGAATGCGATCTTAACAAAATTGTTATAAATACGTAAGCTTTACCTGATTGCCCTTTTTGCGCCAATCCGGTATGATATTAAAGTACAAAAGACATCATTTTCTCGGCAGAATCGGGACGGAAAGGATGTCATGGGATGGGCAGAAGGAGAAGCCGGCGTAATAAACTGATTTTTATTACGGTGGAAGTAATGGCCTTATTCGTGGTGGCTGCTGTGGCTTTTGGGTTCTTTTATGCGAAGAATCTTTGGGACAAAGTAGAGACTGCGGGTTTTGATGCGGCGGAGGTCGTAACAAATGTAGACCTGGATCAATTGGGACAGAAGGTAAGCGAAACGTATACTACAATTGCCGTGTTTGGGATCGATGCCAGAGATAAGGAAACCTTGTCGAAGGAGGCTCTCTCCGATACGAATATTCTGGTCTGTATCAATAATGATACCAAGGAAATACGTCTGATCTCAATCTACCGGGATTTTTATGTAGAAGATACCAAAGGGGATCACTCTAAGCTGACCGAAGTCTATTACCAATATGGAGCATTGGAACAGATCAATACGATCAATAAAAATCTGGATCTGAATGTTAAGCAATATGTGACGGTGAATTGGAAGGCGGTGGCAGATGCGGTTGATCTGCTGGGCGGTCTGGATATTTCATTAACCGTGCAGGAAGCAAAAGGAATTAACCGATATGTAGACGAGGTAATCGAAGCTACCGGTATTTCTTCCGGACATATCCCGTCAGAGGAAGGCGTACAGCATCTGGACGGTGTTCAGACCGTGACGTATTGCCGTCTGCGGAATACGGCAGGCAGTGATTATAAGCGGACGGAGAGACAGCGGGAGGTGCTGGAGCTGATGCTTGAAAAGGCAAAAGCGGCGGACGTTTCACAGCTTGCCCAGATTTGTAACACGGTCTTCCCGGGGATTTCGACGAACCTGAAGCTGTCCGATCTCGTTTCGATGGCCGGAGACGCCAGCCGGTACACCATTTGTGACACGGCCGGGTTTCCTTTTCAGAAGGACGACCGAAGCGGCGGCGGAAAGGATTATGTCTATTCCCTTGATCTGGAGGAGGATGTAAAGGAGCTCCATTCCATCCTGTACGATGACCAGGAGTATACCGTCTCATCAACGGTTAAGCGGTTAAGTAAGGAAATGAAAGATAAATTTGGCGATTAGCGGAGAGGATCTGCTGACCTGAGATTTGGAGGAACGACAGCATATGAGCAGCAATTTACAAAAGGACGAAAAGGGCGCGCAGCGGAGAAAGCACGGAAGACAGGCCAGAGAAGCCGCAAAAAAGAAGAAAAAGAAGATGGTCACGCTGGTGGTGGTAGAAGTGATAATTCTTCTAATCGTGGCCGGCGGAGCGTTCGCTTATTTCTATGTGCAGAATCTGTGGGATAAAACAGAGGCGGCAGATTTTAGGAAAGAAGATATTGCAACGAATCCGGACCTTCCTGATTCCGTAAAAGAAAGGACCAAGGGCTATCGGACGATTTTGTTCTTTGGTGTGGATGCCCGAAACAATACGGATCTGATTAAGAACGCCAATGCAGACACGGATATTATCTGCACGATTAATGAGGACACCGGTGAGATTAAGCTGGTATCCATTCTCCGCGATACATACCTGGAGACCACCGAAGGAAAGCATGAGAAGCTGACCGATATTTACTGTCACTATGGTGTACAGGAAGCCATTCAGACCATTAACCGTAATCTGGATCTGAATATAACCGATTATGTGACGGTAAACTGGAAGGCAGTGGGTGATACTATTAATTTACTGGGCGGCCTGGATATTGAACTGTCAAGTGCAGAGGCAGGAGCTGTGAACGATTATGTCGGGGAAGTGATCAGTAAGACAGGGCTTGTTTCTGACGGTAAGATTGAGGTGTATGCGGGTGTTCATCATCTGGATGGCGCGCAGGCAGTATCTTATGCCCGCGTCCGAAGCGTAGGTCTTCATGATGTCCGCCGTGCGGAGCGGCAGCGTCTGGTAATCAGCCTGATGCTGTCAAAGGCTAAGAGTGCGGGCCTGGGTACCCTAAATGATATCTGCAATACCGTATTCCCGGAGGTTTCTACCAATATTACCCTGAGCGAAGTAGTCTCCTTACTGACCGATATTTCCTCCTATGAGATTTCCGATAGCGGAATGTTCCCTACGAAGTATCAGGATCAGCAGGGAGGAAGCTATTTTGTATACTGTAATGATCTGATTGATAATGTAATCGAACTTCATCAGTTCCTTTATGAGAATGAGGACTATACTCCTTCTGCAACCGTTAAAAAGATCAGCCAGTACATAGATGATAATAAGGTACTGAATCCGAAAAGCTAAGAAATGCGTTCCGATACACATTTTTATCACAAATACCTGCTACACTAGTTAGAGTGCAGCAGGTGTTTTTTATTTCTTAGGAACGCGCTCCTATGAAATACCCCCCTGCAATTTGTCAGTGGAGGCGGAGATATGAATGAATTTTTTGAAGAAGATAAGCGGAATCGGGAGGATGGAGAAACCGCGCCGGTGGCGCAGGAAGAACGGGAAAACCTACCGGAGGAGTCTTTAGAGGAACCGCAGGAAGAATCAGGGAAAAAGCCGGCAGAGGAAGAACTGCCGAGGATTCAAATGACGGAATCGGAACCGGAACCGGAGCCGATAAGGGAGCCGGAGCCGGTAAGGGAACCGGAGCCGATAAGGGAGCCGGAACTGCCTGAAAAGAAAAAGAGCAATTATGCGGCGAAAGTGGCGGCAATTGTATTCGGTGTTTTACTGCTGGGAGGGATTGTGACCGGATTGGTTTTTGGTATCGGCAAGCTGTTGCAGGGCGAAACGGCTTCCAAGGAACCCACGAAGCAGATCACTGCCGTGGCAGAAACCAGCCGGCAGGAGGAGCCCGCCGGGGAGGCGGCCTCCAATCAGGAGACAACTGCCGGGGAGGCAACCATTCCCACGAATCGTGCATCGGGTTCGGCGGAGAATATTACGATCGTAGATGTGTCCGATGTAGTAGACTTGGCACTGCCGTCGGTGGTGGCAATTACGAACACGATTGTATATGAAAATTATTGGAACCGTTCATCGCGTCAGGGGTATGGCGAAGAGGACAGCTATGAGACCACGGGAAGCGGATCCGGAATTATTATTGGTGACAATGGCAGCGAGTTATGGATTGTAACGAACAATCATGTGGTCAAAGATGCTTCTTCCCTTACGATTACTTTCCATGACGGAACCTCTGTGGATGCTTATGTAAAGGGCACGGACACGAAGGAGGATCTGGCAGTAGTCGGTGTAAACATGGCGGATCTGACGGCAGAAACCAAAGCTTCTCTGCGGGCTATGGAATTGGGTGATTCCGATTCTCTTCGCCTGGGGGAAGGCGTGATTGCGATCGGCAATGCGCTTGGATTTGGGCAGTCCGTTACTACCGGCTGTATCAGCGCTGTGAACCGCACCATTGAACTGTCGGACGGAAGTGAAATGACCCTGCTTCAGACGGATGCCGCAATTAACCCTGGTAACAGCGGCGGCGCGCTTCTGAATACGGAAGGTAAGCTGATTGGCATTAATGTGGCAAAATACTCGAACTATGATGTGGAGGGTATGGGATTTGCGATTCCGATTTCCAATGCCAGGGATATTATTGCGGAGCTGACACAGCGGGAACCGCGGGAAGCGGTCAGCGAGGATCAGTATCCTTATCTGGGCGTTCAGCTTAAAGAGATTACCAGCAGCATGGTAACCGGATATGGAATGCCGGAAGGTATTATGGTGTATTATGTGGAAGAGGGAAGTCCGGCACAGGAGGCGGGAATCCAGTCCAACGATATTATTACTTCCTTTGACGGAGTGACAGTCCGTACGTATGATGATTTAAGTGCACTGCTCCAATACTATGCGGGCGGCACAACGGTGGATATGACGGTGGAACGGATTGAAAATGGGAAATATGTGGAGAAGGCGGTCACGATTACCTTAGGTCTGAAATCCCAGCAGCAGTAAATCGGAGATATTTAGCAGTGGTCGTAAAATGCAGACATGGCATTTTACGGCCGCTGTTTTCTGCTTGTTTGTAAATGGAAAAGCGGCTATAATATATTTATCCGAAGATAAGCGGAGAAAAAGGCAGTTATGGGAGGGATAATGGATGAAAGCATTAATGAAGACTTCGACAGGCAGGATTATTATTGCGGGAAGCTTAATTGTCCTTCAGGTAATTTGGTTCGTTGTATTTGTCCGTAAACTTACTGCATATTCTCTTGTGATTAACCTGAGCCTAAAGACCCTTAGTCTCGTGATGGTGCTCCGGGTGATGGGGACGGAGATGAACCCGGCTTCTAAGCTGGCATGGGTAATTCCACTTTTGACATTCCCTATTCTGGGCGGTCTGATGTGCCTGCTCTTATATCAAAGAAAGCCGACGAAGAAACTGCAGAGAAAGCTGACCTATTCCGAGTCACGGCTGCGCCCTCTGCTCCCGGATTGTCAGGCGATTATGCAAGAAATCCGTATCCAAAGCAAACCGGTAGAAGGCCAGGTCCACTATCTCCTGGAGACCTCTGGCTTCCCGATCTACAAGGACACGCAGACCTTCTATTATCCCTCCGGAGAAGAGACACTGCCGGTACTGCTGGCGGAATTGGAGAAAGCCGAATATTTTATTTTCATGGAGTACTTCATTATCCGCTTTGGAACCATGTGGGATCAAGTGTTAGAGATACTTAAACGAAAAGCTGCCGCAGGTGTAGACGTACGGGTAATCTACGACGATGTCGGAAGCCTGACTTACCTCCCCCATGGATATTACAAAGAGTTGGAAGCCATGGGAATCCGCTGCGAAGCATTTAATCACTTCGTGCCTTTCTTCTCCGCAGTAATGAATAACCGGGACCACCGAAAAATCACGGTAATCGACGGTCACACCGGTTTCTCCGGCGGTATTAATCTGGGCGACGAATACATAAACAAAGAAAGCCGTTACGGCTACTGGAAAGACAACGGCATTATGCTGAAGGGAGAAGCGGTCTGGAGCCTGACCGTTATGTTCCTGACCATGTGGAATGCCATACGGCCGACGGACAGGCATTTTGAACCGTTTACGGCCCATGCTCACCATCCTGGTACTTTCGCTGGAACCGGCTACGTGCAGCCTTATAGCGACTCCCCCCTCGATAATGAAAATGTGGGGGAGAATGTCTATATTAACATGATTAATAGTGCGCAGGATTATATCACAATGATTAATCCTTATGTAGTCCTAGACAATGAACTTATTACGGCAATGACCCTGGCAGCGAAGCGAGGGGTGGATATCAAGCTGATTGTGCCAGGCGTCTCAGACAGTAAGATTGTCAGTTGGCTGGCAGATACTTACTTTCCACAGTTAATGGAACATGGTGTAAAAATTTACCAATACAAACCGGGCTTCCTTCATTCCAAGGTGTTTCTCTGCGATGACAAGGTGGCGACAGTCGGCAGCTTTAACCTGGATTACCGGAGCTTGTATCTTCATTTTGAATGCGGGATTTTCCTGTATCAGGCAGAATCTGTTCAAGCGGTGAGGAAGGACCGGGATGAGATTCTGCGGGAGAGCAGGGTGCTGACGTTGGAGATGCTTCGTAGGCGTGCACCGGTACGTGTGCTGCAGCAGGTGCTGCGAATTTTTGCGCCGCTTATCTAAAACGGACGGAATCCGAAGCGCGGCGCTAGGGCGATAATTTAATCCCGCAGCAATTCTTTCATGACGAAAGCATAGATCCTCTGATTGGAATCCTGCCATTTATCACACATAATCTCGGCCTGTTCTTCTGAAGGAACGGCGACTTCCAGCTTGATCAGTACATTTTTGCCTTCGCGGACCTCGCACTCTACGATATAGTCCTGGCTGGTGGATTTGTAATAATCCGCGACGATTCCGACTTCATTACGGAGGCGGATTTTATTTTCCTTAAGGAAGGTATCGATGTCCTCAATAATTCCGTCCGAAATGGTATTGCCGAAGAATACCAGTGTCTCTTCCCCTTCCCGGGTGATTTCATAGCGGGAACTGTTCCGGATCGTCTCCTGGCGGATCAGATGGGCTTCCAGCAGCTCATTCAGGGCTTGCTGCAGGGTGAAGTAGGTGGTATATTCCTTGTTTAGGAAAAATTCCGAGATCTGTGAATTAGACAGGGGAAATTTCGCCTGCTTCAGCATATATAGGGTCATTAATTTATAGAGTGTCAAAGGTTCGGACAGCATAAGTAATCTTCCTTTTAAATGTATTTTTTAACAGCCTGACTTACAAGCTCGGATACCTGAGGATCAAAGGCTTCCGGCAGGATAAAGTTATCGGAAAGCTTATCAGCCGGAACCAGATCGGCAATAGCAGTCGCTGCTGCCAGCTTCATATCTTCCGTGATCTTAGTGGCACGTCCTTCCAGGGCACCCTTGAAGATTCCCGGGAAAATTACTACGTTATTTACCTGATTCGGGAAGTCGGACCGTCCGGTTCCCACGATACGGGCACCGCCGGCTTTGGCCTCGTGCGGCATAATTTCCGGAATCGGGTTGGCCATGGCGAAAATAATAGCGTCATGGTTCATTTTCGAAACCATTTCCCGGGTTACAATCCCCGGGGCAGATACGCCGATGAAGATATCGGCGCCTTCCATGGCTTCCGCCAGGGTGCCGGTGCGTCTTTCTTTATTGGTAACGTCCATCATTTTTTCCTGCATCCAGTTCAGGCCGTCCATGCCTTTGCATAAGATGCCGGGCTTGTCGCACATGGTGACGTGCTGAAAACCGTAGAGCAGCAGCAGTCTGGTGATGGCTACTCCGGCAGACCCGGCGCCGTTTACGACAATCTGGCAGTCTTCCTTGTTCTTACCGATAATCCGTAAGCTGTTAATGATGCCTGCCAGCACCACGATAGCAGTACCATGCTGATCGTCGTGGAATATAGGAATATCCAGCCGTTCTTTCAGCCGTTCTTCAATTTCGAAGCAGCGTGGAGCGGAAATGTCCTCCAGATTGATTCCTCCGAAAATGGGGGCGATCCGGACGACGGTTTCTACGATCTCGTCTACATCCTGGGTGTCCAGGCAGATGGGAAATGCATTTACCCCCCCAAATTCCTTGAAGAGCACGCATTTGCCTTCCATAACCGGGATGGATGCGGAAGCGCCGATGTTGCCGAGTCCAAGGACTGCGCTGCCGTCCGATACTACAGCGACGGTGTTCTGCTTAATTGTGTAACGGTATACGGCCTCCGGATCTTCAGCGATTACGCGGCAGGGAGCCGCTACGCCGGGGGTATAAGCAAGGGAAAGCGCCTCTCTGGAATCGACCTTGGATTTTGCGTTGGTAGTAAGCTTGCCCTTCCACTGATCGTGGAGCATCAGGGATTTTTCATCTAATGTCATAGTAATTTTCTCTTTTCTATCCGTTTCTATTCCCTATCATAGCAAGTTCGTTTGACGAAATCAAGATTTTTCATTTAAACTCTTCCTATTTTCGTTAATCTATTGTATAATAGCGATAGTCTTACACAGATACTTGTTTGCAGAACGTAAATACAATATTCTATACATTTTTTCAGTGAAGATTTTATCCCGGTTCAGGGGTAGGTTCCCAAAATAGAGAAGAGAAATAAGGAGCTTTAAAATGCAGGAAGATTTTAGTACAAAATCATTAGTTGAATTGAAGGATTTGGCAAAGCAAAAGGGATTGAAGGGAGTTAGTGCGCTGCGTAAGCCGGAATTAATTAAGCGTTTGCAGGAGCTGGAGAAGCCTGCCGATCAGGCGCCGAAATCGGAGAGTGCCCCGGTACGTCCGGCGGAACAGCCTGCTGTGCCTGCCCCGACACGATCGGCGGAACAGCCTGCCACGCCTGCCCCGACACGGCCGGCGGAACAGTCTGCCGCGCCTGCCCCGGCACGTCCGGTGGAACAGTCTGCCGCGCCTGCCCCGGCGCCTCGGAAGAATTATACGACCACCTTCCGTCCGGGCAATGTGAGTAAGCCGGAGAATTTCCGTTTCACCTATAATAACCGCCACGAGAGCCGGCAGGATACCCGGAGTGAGAACCGCCGCGAGAACCGGCAGGATACCCGGAATGAGAACCGCCGCGAGAACCGGCAGGATACCCGGAATGAGAACCGCTACGAGAACCGGCAGGATACCCGGAATGAGAACCGCTACGAGAACCGGCAGGATAACCAGAATGAAAACCGCTACGAGAGCCGGCAGGATACCCGGAGTGAGGACCACACAGAGAGGAATGAGAACCACCAAGAGGAAGGCCGTTCTTCCTATGTTCCGCCTGCGGTGGAAGATCTCAATGTGCTGGACAGCGGAGAGCCGGCTTATGGAATTCTGGAAGTCATGCCGGACGGATTTGGATTTATTCGCTGTGAGAATTATCTGCCGGGGGATAACGATGTATATGTATCTCCTTCTCAGATCCGCCGTTTTAATATGAAGACTGGAGATATTGTCCGTGGTTCTATCCGTGTTAAGACCGGGCAGGAGAAGTTTGCAGCATTATTATTTGTAAGGAGTATTAACGGAGAGCATCCTTCCGTAGCTGAGAAGCGTAAGAATTTTGAGGACCTGACGCCGATTTTCCCGAATTCGAGGCTTCATTTGGAGACGCGGGGGGGGAAGCTGGCGATGCGTGTGGTGGATCTGTTGTCTCCCATTGGTAAGGGGCAGCGCGGCATGATCGTGTCGCAGCCTAAGGCCGGTAAGACTACTTTGCTGAAGCAGATTGCCAAGTCCATTACGACGAATCACCCGAATATGCATATGATTATTCTTCTGATAGATGAGCGCCCGGAAGAGGTGACTGATATTAAGGAGTCCATCGAGGGAGAGAACGTGGAGGTCATCTATTCTACCTTTGATGAGCTGCCGGAGCATCACAAGCGTGTGTCCGAGATGGTGCTGGGACGCGCGAAGCGTCTGGTAGAGCATGGACGGGATGTGACGATTCTGCTGGACAGCATTACTCGGCTGGCCAGAGCTTATAACTTGACGGTAGCGCCCAGTGGACGTACACTGTCCGGTGGTTTGGACCCGGCGGCATTACATATGCCGAAAAAATTCTTTGGCGCAGCCAGGAATATGCGGGAGGGCGGCAGCCTGACGATTCTGGCGACGGCCCTTGTGGAAACCGGCAGCCGGATGGATGATGTGGTATTTGAGGAATTCAAGGGAACCGGTAATATGGAGCTGGTGCTGGATCGTAAGCTTTCCGAGAGACGGATATTCCCGGCCATTGACCTGCTGAAATCCGGTACAAGACGGGATGATTTGCTGCTGTCCCAGGAGGAATACGAGGCAGTCGGCATTATGCGGAAGGCTTTAAATGGCATGAAGCCGGAGGAGGCGTCCGAGAAGATTCTGGATATGTTTATGCGGACGAAGAATAACCGGGAATTTGTCATGATGGCGAAGAAGGTTCGGCTGTAGCGCAAATATAGAATCGGGAGGATGGCAGCAAGCGTTAGGCAGCAAGATTTTCCGTGTATAGTGCTTGCATTTTCGGAAAACCTGTGCTACAATATTTATCGCTGTTCTCATAATTGACAGCGATTACATTGGACTTGAGGGGCAGGGCTCTGCTCCGCCCATAGAAATTACGATAGAGAGGTGACAATCATGCAGGAGAACATTCAACCCCAATACTACCAGGCCAAGGTTACTTGCAACTGCGGCAATGAGTTCGTGACTGGCTCCACTAAGGAGGACATCCACGTGGAAGTTTGCTCCAAATGCCATCCGTTCTACACGGGACAGCAGAAGGCTGCGGCAGCTCGCGGACGTATTGATAAGTTTAACCGCAGGTATGGAATGACCCAGGAATAAGAGTGGACATGGTAAAAGGTTGAGGTTAGCCGGAGTACGGTGTGCCTTGACCTTTTATTTGGTTTATGGAAGGGTACCCTCCTTTGACAATGTACTACACGCCACAGGGGTCGGCATTTTAGGAGAAGAAAGTGTGAATCAAATGAACATGCAAGCATGTTCGCTTGACGCATTAGGAGGCAAAAATGAAATCATCCGGTATCGGTGGGCAGGCTGTATTAGAAGGAATTATGATGAAGAACGGTGACCGCTATGCGGTGGCTGTGCGTAAGCCCGATCAGAAAATTGCGCTGGAGACGAAGGAATACCGCAGTATTGCGAAACATAAATGGATGGATGCGCCTTTGCTGAGGGGCATATTCCGCTTTGTGGATTCGTTGGTTCTGGGGATGAGCTGTCTGACCTTTTCGGCCAGCTTTTATGAAGAGGAGGAAGAGAGCGGGTCTGAGGAAGAACAGAAGAAGTCGTTTCTGGAGAAGCGCTTATCTGCGGAACAAATGGAGAAGCTGATGATGGGGGCTGCCGTAGTGCTGGCGATTGCCCTTTCCATTGGGCTTTTTATGGTGCTGCCGGTGGTGGTGGCGAATTTCTTCCGGCGCGTTACCGATTCGGCTTTTTTGATCGCCCTTTTGGAAGGACTGCTCCGAATTGGAATTTTTATTTCTTATGTCGGTTTGATCTCCCTTATGAAGGATATTAAGCGCACTTATATGTATCATGGCGCCGAGCATAAATGCATTAATTGTATTGAACACGGTCTGCCTTTGACGGTGGAAAATGTACGGAAAAGCTCAAAGGAGCATAAGCGTTGTGGTACGAGTTTTATGCTGATTGTAATGGTGATCAGTATTTTCGTATTTATCATACTTCGCGTGGATAATATCTGGCTCCGCATGCTGAGCCGTGTGGTGCTGGTTCCATTTATCGCCGGTGTTTCTTATGAATTTATCCGGCTGGCAGGCAGCAGCGAGAACGTGCTGGTGAATCTGTTGAGCCGTCCCGGACTGTGGCTACAGGGTTTAACCACGAAAGAGCCGGAGGACGATATGATTGAAGTAGCCATCCGGGCAGTAGAAGAGGTCTTTGACTGGAAGGCTTACGAGAGCGAAGTCTTTGAAATGCATTTCCCGGAGGAAGAGGCAGCCGCTGTATCGGAAGAGGAGGCCGCTGCATCGGAAGAGGAGGTTCTCTCATGACCTATCGGAAGGCTCTGGAGGAGGCGTTCCGGCGGCTTCAGGCAGCCGGCGTTCCGGAACCGGAGATCGATGCCTGGTATCTGCTGGCGCAGGCTGCGGAACTTAGCCGTGCCAGATATTATCAGATACAGGAGGAAGAGATGCCGGTCGCCCTGCAGGAGACTTACGTACTTCTGGCGAACCGGAGGGCAGAGCGGATTCCCTTGCAGCATATTGCAGGGACTGCAGATTTTATGGGGTTTTCCTTTCGGGTTGGCCCACAGGTTCTGGTGCCCCGTTTTGATACGGAGACTTTGGTCGAAGCCGTATTGGATTTTGGGAAGAAGGAGGGCAGAGATCTTAGTCTGCTGGATATGTGTACCGGATCGGGTTGTATTGCTGTCAGCCTTATGAAGCTGGGTAATTTTCAGCCGGTCACGGCAGTGGATCTGTCTCCAGAGGCTTTGGCCTTAGCCAGAGAGAATGCCGAATCGAATGACTGCCGGATTCGTTTCCTGGAAGGGGATTTATTTCTACCGGTTACAGGTGAGAGGTTTGATGTGCTGGTGTCAAACCCGCCTTATATCCCAACGGGAGAAATTGCCGGGCTGATGCCGGAGGTTCGTGACCATGATCCGTGGATGGCATTGGACGGCAGGGAAGATGGCTTATATTTTTACCGTCGTCTGGCACAGGAGGGCAAGAACTATCTTCAGGCCGGAGGACGGGTATTTTATGAAATCGGGCATGATCAAGGGCCCGCGGTAACAGCGATTTTAAAAAAAGAAGGATATCAAAACATTCGCGTAATTCCGGACATGGCCGGAAATGCCCGGGTGGTGACTGGAGAGTGCCATGTTTGACAAATTAGAAGATATACTGATTCATTTTGAAGAGCTCCAGGCGGAGTTAAGTAATCCGGATGTTATTTCCGACCAGAGCCGGTTTCGGAAGCTGATGAAGGAGCAGAACGGCCTGACGCCGATCGTAGAGGCTTACCGGGCTTACAAGGACGCCAAGCAGAACGCAGAGGACTGTGTTGCAATCCTGAATGAGGAGAGCGATGAAGAAATGCGGGAGCTGGCGAAGGAAGAGCTGGCCGACAGTAAGAAGCGGATCGAGGAACTGGAGCAGGAGTTAAAGATCCTGCTGCTGCCAAAGGATCCTAACGACGAGAAGAACGTAATCGTGGAAATCCGCGCCGGTGCCGGCGGGGATGAAGCCGCGCTGTTTTCGGCGGAGCTTTACCGTATGTATTCGCGCTTTGCGGAGCGGAACCGCTGGAAGGTGGATCTGATCAGTGTAAATGAGAATGGGATCGGCGGATTTAAAGAGGTGATCTTTATGATTGCCGGCCAGGGTGCCTACTCGAAGCTGAAATATGAGAGCGGCGTGCACCGGGTACAGCGGGTGCCGGAGACAGAATCCGGCGGACGGATTCACACCTCTACCAGTACCGTGGCCGTAATGCCGGAGGCGGAAGAGGTGGATGTGGAAATCGATATGAATGACTGTAAGTTTGATGTATTCCGTGCATCAGGCAATGGCGGCCAGTGCGTCAATACGACGGATTCTGCCGTGCGTCTGACCCATATTCCCACAGGGATTGTGATTTCCTGCCAGGATGAGAAGTCTCAGCTCAAGAATAAAGATAAGGCCTTGAAGGTACTGCGTTCCCGGCTGTATGACTTAGAACTTGAGAAGAAGCAGAGTGCCGAGGCGGCAGAGCGCCGCAGCCAGATCGGGACAGGCGACCGTTCGGAGAAGATCCGGACCTATAACTTTCCTCAGGGACGTGTAACGGAGCACCGGATTAAGCTGACGCTCTATAAGATTGATTCGGTAATGGATGGGGATCTGTACGAGGTGATGGACAGTCTGATCGCAGCGGATCAGGCGGCGAAGCTTAGCAGTATGCAGGAAGAATAATCGTATTATTTGCCGGAGTTTCGGAATAAGGGGGACGGCATTGTCATGATTAAAGGAAAGATGTTTCGGATTTTAACAGGAATTTGCTTTGTTATTTATCTGTTTTTTCTTATAAAACTTATTATTTTCAAAAATCCGCTGGAACAGACAATGGAAGTGGTGAATGGCTGGAGTGTGGAAGCCGTTAAGGCACATCTGGAGACGGCTAATTTTACGCCGTTTCATACCATCCGTCTGTATCTGCGGTACTGGGACCGGCTGGGTACCATTGCATTTGAAAATCTGGTCTACAATGTGGTGGCCTTTGTGCCATTTGGCATCGCGCTGCCAATTCTGCTGAACCGGAAGAACACGTTCCTGCTGACTTTTCTGGCCGGGACGCTGTTGTCCGCGGCAATCGAAGGTACCCAGCTGGTCACGCTGCTGGGGGAATGCGATGTGGATGATGTGATTCTAAATGCAGCCGGTGTCTTGATCGGCTGGGGAATGTATTGGGTCGGCAGCCGGATCTGCCGGACTTGGTTTGGATAGAAATACTAAGTCCGGCAGATCCGGCACCGGAGGCTTACATCATCTCCGGTGCCTCAAAGCCCAGCAGATGGATGCTGCCGGTCAGGATTTCTTTCGTCAGATCCAGTAGTGCGACCCAGCTCTTTTGGCGGGAGGCATCTTTTTCTTTTAATATACTGTTCTCATGATAGAATCGGTTAAAGGCATTGGATACCTCATAGATATATTGGCACAGGCGGTGAGGGGCATTTTCTTCACAACAGGAGGCAATTACGTCGTTCACCTTAGCCAGCTGCAGCTGCAGCTCCTTTTCTGAATCGTCTGCGGCCGGAAGGATACCTGCGGGCAGCTTGGAGCAGCCTGCGGCTTCCTGATATTTGTTCAGGATGGATTTGATCCGTACAATCGTATACAGGATATAAGGTCCGGTATTTCCTTCAAAGGAGGTAAAGCGTTCCACATCAAATACATAATCCTTTGTGGCCTGGTTGGACAGGTCGCCGTATTTGAGGGCGGCCAGACCGATGATCTCGGAATTCTTCCTGGCTTCCGCTTCATCTACGGTACGATTCTCCTGAATTCTCTGATACACGGCCTCGTTAATCTCGCGGATCAGATTTTCCAGACGCATCACGCCGCCGTCTCTGGTCTTAAAGGGCTTACCATCCTTGCCGTTCATGGTGCCAAAGCCTAGGAAGGTCAGGGTGGTCTCCGGGCGCACGATTCCAGCCTTGCGGGCGGTGCGGAATACTTGGGTAAAGTGCATTTCCTGCCGCTTATCCACCACATAGAGCACAGCATCGGGCCGGTAGAGCTTTTCCCGTTCTACCAGAGTCGCCAGATCCGTGGTGGCGTAGAGTGCGGCCCCGTCGGATTTGATCAGTATGCAGGGGGGGATTTCTTTGGAATCCTGTTCTTCCTGTACGTCCACCACATGAGCGCCGCGGCTCTCGTGGAGCAGGCCGTCCTGCTTCATTTGCTCCAGCATGGCAGGGATATAGGGCTGCGCGTCACTTTCCCCCTTCCAGACATCGAATTCCACATTCAGACGCTGATAGTTCTTTTTAAGATCCACGATGGACACATCCAGAATATGGCGGAACAGGGCCGTGTATCCGCGGTCTCCCTGCTGCAGCTTTACCGTTGCGTCATGGGCAGCCAGTGCAAAGGCCTCGTCCTCCTTGGACTTTGCACTGGCGGTGGGATAGATTTCCTCCAGATCCGAAATGGTAAAGGGTGGCTCTGCGGGGTATTCCCCGGTATAAGCTGCGTCAAAGTAGGGCAGTTCCGGCTGGCGCAGCTTCGTCTCTTCAATGATCAGGCCCATCTGCAGGCCCCAGTCACCCAGGTGAACGTCGCCAATTACCTGATAGCCGTTTGCGCGGTAGATCCGTTTTAAGCTTTCGCCGATAATAGCGGCACGGAGGTGGCCTACGTGCAGGGGCTTGGCCACATTAGGGCCGCCGTAATCCAGGACGGCAGTCTGACCGGATCCGGCAGGCTCAATACCGAAATTCTCCGATTCTTCCAGTTCATTCAGGTATTCTGCCAGATAGGCATCCCCCAGGCTGAGGTTAATAAAACCCGGATTTACGGCTTCGGCCATGGAGAACATCGGGTTCCCCGCCAATTTTGTTACCACTTCCTGCGCAATTGCAATGGGGGCTTTCTTATAGGTCTTAGCGGCTGCCATGGCACCATTGCACTGGTATTCGCAGAGGTCCGGCCGGTTGGACAGGGTGACTTTGGCGAATTCGGTAGAATAACCGCAGGCTTCAAAGGCATTCTGCATGCGGGCGCTAATCTGTTCCAGTATTTTTCTCATATTCTCCTCCAGAAGACGCATTTCCGGGAAGTGCGCCGATTCTTTCTTTGTCAATATATAAAAAACCAATTTTTATTCTAGTATGAAAAATATGAAAAAGCAAGGCTTTTGCTTGCGATCCTCTAAAAATCATGTATAATAGTGAAGTGGAGGTATTAACAAATGATGCGAGTATTTATCTGCCCTGCCTGCGGTAAGGTTCGGGTGGTTTCAAAATTTTTGAAGTCCGAGTGCTATGACTGTGGTGCTCCCATGAAGGCTTGCCGGATTCCCTATGTCGAATGGGTAGACCTGAAGGAAGAAGATCGGGAACGGATCCGCCGGTCCTATATGGCGTAAAATATTTTCTATAACAGATGAGAGGGTGATTTTTATCCCCCCTCTTTTTATTTCATAGAGAAGGCTGGGTTGCGCTGTGTTTCCGCCTGTGCTATAATGCTAAAATAATTACGCTCTGATGGGGAGGAACTTCATGGGGAAATATTTTGGTACGGATGGCTTCCGTGGGGAAGCCAATGTGAATCTGACAGTTGAGCACGCTTTTAAGATCGGTCGTTTTCTGGGTTGGCATTATGGCCGGGATCATAAATGTAGGGTTGCTATCGGCAAGGATACAAGAAGAAGCAGTTATATGTTTGAGGATGCATTGTCGGCAGGTCTTACGGCTTCCGGTGCGGACGTCTATCTGCTGCATGTTACCTCTACGCCCAGTGTGGCCTATGTGGTACGGACGGAGGAGGATTTTGACTGCGGTATTATGATCTCTGCCAGCCACAATGCCTTCTATGACAATGGTATTAAGATTCTGAACGGACGGGGAGAGAAGCTGGAAGAATCGGTTATTCAGGAGATTGAGCGGTATCTGGACGGTGAGATACCGGAAGCGCCGTTAGCCAGGCGGGAGGAGATCGGCTGCACAGTGGATTATGCCGCAGGCCGGAACCGGTATATCGGCTATTTGATTACACTGGCGACCCGTTCCTTTAAGAATAAGCGGGTGGGACTGGATTGCTCCAATGGCAGTGCTTTTATGATTGCCAAGAGTGTATTCGATGCACTTGGTGCCGCTACCTACGTAATCAATAACAATCCGGACGGCACAAACATTAACAAAGACTGCGGATCCACACACATTCATGTGCTGCAGGATTTCGTGCGGGAGCACCGGCTGGATGTGGGCTTTGCCTATGACGGTGACGCGGATCGTTGTATTGCCGTGGATGAAAATGGCAATGTGGTGGACGGAGATAAGATTCTCTATGTCTGCGGCAAGTATATGAAGGAAAAAGGATTGCTCAGTAATAATACGGTCGTGACGACGATTATGTCCAACTTTGGTCTTTACAAAGCCTTCGATACAGAGGGGATTGAATATGTGAAGACGGCAGTAGGGGATAAGTATGTGTATGAAAACATGCAGGAGAACGCGCACCGTCTGGGTGGAGAACAGTCCGGACATATTATTTTCAGCAAATACGCTTCCACCGGAGACGGGATTTTAACCTCGTTGAAGATTATGGAGGTTATGCTGGAGAAAAAGGAGTCTCTCGGTAAGCTGTGTGAGAGTCTTACGATCTATCCTCAGGTGCTGAAGAATGTCCGTGTGGCGAGCAAGCCTGAAGCACAGAATGACCCGGATGTACAGGCAGAGGTACGGAAGGTGGCGGAAGCCATGGGAGAGGAGGGGCGGATTCTCGTAAGAGAAAGCGGCACCGAGCCGGTGATTCGTGTAATGGTGGAAGCCTCTACTCAGGAAGCCTGTGATCAATATGTGGATCAGGTGGTGCAGGTGCTACAGGACAAAGGACATGTAAAGGAGTCATAATGAAACCCTGGATGAAGAATGTCCGGCAGGTAGAGCCCTACGTGCCGGGTGAGCAGCCAAAGGCTCTCAATGTAACAAAACTGAATACCAATGAGAACCCTTATCCGCCGGCTCCTGGTGTGGCAGAGAAGCTGATGCAGATCCAGGCGAATCATCTGCGCCGGTATCCGGATCCCAATTGTGGGGTGCTGGTAAGTGCTCTGGCGGAGTATTATCAGGTGCCGAAGGAGAGGATGTTCGTGGGGGTTGGCTCGGATGACGTGCTGGCGATGGCCTTCATGACGTTCTTTAACTCCGATAAGCCGATTCTGTTCCCGGATATTTCCTATGCCTTTTATGAGGTATGGGCGGATATGTTTCGGATTCCTTTTGAAAAACAGCTTGTGGATGCGGAGTTCCGCCTGGTGAAGGAAGATTATTATAAGGAAAACGGCGGTGTTATTTTCCCGAATCCAAATGCGCCTACTTCCCTATATGTGCCGTTGGAAACTGTGGAAGAGATTGTACGCGCTAACCCTTCCAGTGTGGTAATCGTGGATGAGGCCTATATCGATTTTGGCGGGGAATCTGCGATGAAGCTGACAGAGAAGTATGATAACCTGCTGGTGGTACAGACTTTTTCGAAGTCCCGCTCGCTGGCGGGTATGCGGATTGGCTTTGCAATCGGTCATGAGGATCTGATTCAGGCATTGAACAGTGTAAAATTTTCCTTTAATTCTTATACCATGAATGAAACGGCGCTGCTGTTGGGGGCGGAAGCGGTAAGGGATGAGGCCTATTTCCAGAACACGATCCAGAGGATTATTGCTGCCAGGAACGAGGCAGAAGAGCGCCTGCAGTCCCTTGGTTTTACCTTCCCGAAGCCGATGGGGAACTTTATCTTTGCGACCCATAAGACCTTGCCTGCAGCCGAATTATTCCAGGCGTTGCGGAAAGCGGATATTTATGTGCGGTACTTTAACAAGCCGCGGATTGACAATTACCTGCGCATTACGGTCGGGACGCCGGAGCAGATGGAAGTATTGTACCGGTTTGTGGAGGACTATCAGGCGGCCCGTTAAGGCCGCCTGGAGTATCCAGGCAAAAAAGGCCGCCGGCGCCATTAAAAAATAAAATTATGCTATTAAAAAAATAAAATTAGCTCTTGCCAAACGAAAAAAAATACTGTATAATACCAAATGTTGTTAGTTAATGGGCTATCGCCAAATGGTAAGGCAACGGACTCTGACTCCGTCATTTCAAGGTTCGAATCCTTGTAGCCCAGCGAAGGGAACCCTTGTAAATCTCTTTTACAAGGGTTTTGTTATTCTGGAAAATGGAGGGATGTTCTATGTATTCCTTAGACAGCCGAATCCGGTACAGTGAAGTGGGGCCGGATCAGTGTCTGACCCTGCCGGCATTGGTGAATTATTTTCAGGACTGCAGTACTTTCCAGTCCGAAGAACTGGGCAGAGGAGTTGCCTACCTGGAAGAGCGGAAGAAGGCTTGGCTGATGTGCTACTGGCAGATCCTGATTGACCGTTATCCGATGCTGGGCGAAGAGGTGAAGGTGGAAACAAAGGCTTATGCCTTTGACCGTTTTTATGGACGAAGGAATTTTGCCATGAAGGATGCATCCGGCGCTTATGCTGTCCGGGC
>Ga0153991_1000046_pt1 | contig 25626 bp, 19 predicted proteins | sample TSNC075MetaG_FD_104681 | JGI IMG/M metagenome (GOLD analysis project Ga0153991, IMG submission 104681) | Attine ant fungus gardens microbial communities from North Carolina, USA - TSNC075 MetaG | ecosystem: Host-associated > Fungi > Mycelium > Unclassified | place: USA: North Carolina, Jones...
AATGTTTGTGTAGCATAAAAATTTCAACTTGAATAGCAATCTTGAATGAAGAAGGCATCAAAATATTGATGTCCTTTTTCATTATTATATTATAAACCCATTCAACATAATATGAAACCGTTTGTTCTGGATTAAAAGAACAAGCGGTTTTTTGATTTCCAGAGATACATAGTCGGTTCCTGCCGGAATCGGCTAAATAAATTGGAAGGAGGAAACCAAAATGTCAAATTGCAAGGTTATGGCCGTGTGTAATCAAAAGGGCGGAACCGGTAAAAGTACCACGGCAGTCAATCTGGGCATCGGACTTGCCATGCAGGGTAAAAAGGTACTGATTGTGGATTGCGACCCCCAGAGTGATGCCACCACCTGTTTAGGCTGGCCAGATCAGGACAGTTTACCCGTCACACTCTCCACACTGATGGAAAAGGTCATAAGCGATCAGCCTATTTTGCCGCGGGAGGGCATTTTGCACCATGACGAGGGTGTTGACCTGATACCATCCAGCATTGAGTTGTCCGCTATGGAAATGACTTTGGTAAACGCCATGAGCCGCGAGTTTACGCTTCACACATACCTGAAGGAAGTTAAAAAGGATTATGAGTATTGTATTTTGGATACGATGCCGAGCTTAGGTATGATAACCATCAATGCATTAGCGGCGGCTGACAGCGTTATTATCCCTGTGCAGGCGCATTATCTTCCGGCAAAAGGCATGACGCAGCTTATGAAAACCATTGGCAAAGTGAAGCGGCAAATCAATCCGCAATTAAAGGTGGACGGCGTTTTGCTGACACTGGCGGATATGCGTACCAATCTGGCAAGGGCCACGGCGGAAACAATACGGCAAAATTATGGGAGCGTTCTGAAAATCTATAAGACAACGATACCGCTTGCCGTCAAAGCCGCCGAAACGAGCGCCGCCGGAAAGAGCATTTATGCCTATGACAAAAACAGCAAGGTGGCCGCCGCTTATGCTGAGTTCACAAAGGAGGTATTAGCGAATGAGCAAAGAAATAAAGCTAAATCTGCCCTCAGTCGATGACCTCTTTTCCACGCAGGAGAGCCGTGACGACGCGAAACGGGAAAAGGTGATGGATGTTCCTTTGTCTGAAATTGATGATTTTCCCGACCACCCGTTTCAGGTAAAGGACGATGATGCAATGCAGCATATGGTGGAGAGCATTCAGAAATTCGGCGTACTCACTCCCGCCGTGGCAAGGCAAAAAGAGGACGGACGGCATGAGCTTATCAGCGGACACAGACGAAAGCGGGCTTGTGAGCTTGCGGGCATAGATACCCTGCCTGTCATTGTTCGCCAAATGAGCCGTGATGAAGGCATCATTTTTATGGTTGACAGCAATCTCCAACGCGAGGTTATATTGCCGAGCGAAAAGGCCTTTTCATATAAGATGAAGCTGGAAGCAATGAAACGGCGAGCAGGCAGACCTAGTAAAAATAATTCGTCTCCATTGGAGACAAATTTTCGATCTGATACAGCTTTAGGAGAAATGACAGGTGAAAGTCGAGCACAAGTACAGCGCTATATCCGCCTCACCGAGCTTATTCCACCTATCCTGCAAATGGTCGATGATAATAAAATGGCGTTCCGTCCTGCCGTGGAAATATCCTACCTGCCAAAAGAGGAACAGCAATCCCTGCTTGACACAATGGAGTACGAGGACTGTACCCCATCGCTTGCCCAGGCCATCAAGATGAAGCAGTTTTCACAGGAGGGGCGGCTGAATGGTGATGTGATCCTCTCCATTCTATCGGAGGAAAAGCCAAACCAGAAAGAACAGTTTAAAATTCCAAAAGAGCGTATCAGCAAATATTTTCCCACGGGGACGCCCGCGCAGAAGATTGAGGATACCATCATCAAGGCGCTGGAGCTTTACCGCAAACGGCAGCGCGACAGGGAGCGGTAATGCCCACCAAGGGGAAAGTCTGCCTTTTACCGGACAACGACATCATTGCGCTTTCTCCCCTCTCCATACCTCACCCCTCATTACCAGCAATACCAGCTAAAAAGAAGATGTTATGATCCCTGCCGGATGGATATATACATCCCATATCCGTGAGCCAAAGATATATTTGGTTAATTGATGAGTCCCATGGCTGAAAGCCGATTTTCTTTTTTAGCCGGTAAATTATGCTTTCAACCTCTGTCTATGACAGGGGAATTTTTATGTTCAAAAATGATTTTTAGGGAGGTAAAACACAGATGGTTAAGAAAATTTTTAAAAAGATGACCGCACTTGTACTGGCGGTGGTCACATTGCTATCGCTGTTCCCCGCAGGCACAGTGTTTGCGGCAATCGGCGATGCAGGCACGATTTCATTTGCCCTCACCTATGATTCAGGCGGCAATGCTATAAGGTATAATTCGAGTGCTGTCATTAATGGGTATACGGCAGGCGGAACGGGAAGGGATAAATACCGCATATATATGGACGGGGATACCGCCTTTTGTATCCAGCCGGGCGTACCTTTGCATTCAGGCGATTCGCTGAAAGAAAGCTCATCCGCCACCTGGAGCGCCCTCTCTGCCAGCCAGAAGAAAGCCGTCGGGCTTGCCCTTTTATATGGGTATCAGGGAAATAAAAACAACCTGACAGGAAACGATGATGAAAAATGGGTTGCGACACAAACCCTTGTCTGGGAATTTGTGACGGGATACAGAAATGCCACAGGCCCCTATACGCAGACAGGCACTGATGTATATCAGCTTCATTTTGGCTCCAACTATGCAAACAGCGGTGCAAAAGCAGCCTACGACCAGATTGTTGCCCTGCTGGAAGAACACGACACTATTCCGAGCTTCATGTCGGAGAGCAGGACGGGCATCACAAAGGAGCTTTCCTACAACGGCGGCAGGTACACCATCACCCTGACGGACAGTAGCGGGGTGCTTTCGGACTATACCTTCTCCTGCTCCGACAATAACGTAAGCGTTACAAAATCGGGTAATGCGCTGACGATCAGCTCCACCACTGCTCTTGATGGCTCTGCCAGGATTACGGCAACAAGGAATAACGTGCCTACGGTAAGCCAGAGCGCGAAACTGCTTGCCTATGGCGATGACAGCTTGCAGGACGTGGTGACCGGCGTGGAAAATGCGGACAGTGTGCTTGCCTATATCAATGTGGAAACGCCCACAGGCATACTTGCGCTGAAAAAAACTTCTGAGGACGGTGTGGTATCCGGCATCCAGTTTACCATCACGGGCAATCACTACGAAAAAACAGTAACCACAGGAAGTGGCGGCTCCATCTCTGTGGAAGGCCTGTTCCCCGGCATTTATACGGTGACGGAAGCGGCCTATGACTGTTACGTGCCACAAAAATCCCAGACGGTAACGGTTATCGGCGGTCAGACCTCTACGGTCAGTTTTTCCAATATCTTCAAAAAATTCAGGGTGACCGTGACCAAGACGGACGCAGAGGCGGGCGAAACACAGGGCGACGCCACTCTTGCAGGCGCAGTCTATGGTATCCATAAAGGCGATACGCTGGTAGACACCTATACCACGGATGCAAACGGGCAGTTCACTACCAAATATTATATTTGCGATGATGATTGGTCTGTCCAGGAAATCACGCCATCCGAGGGGTATCTGCTTGATGAGTCCGCCCACCATATCGGTGCGGAAGCCCCAAATTATAGCGTGGAATACAACTCCACGGTAAGCGGTGTGACGGAACAGGTTATCAAGGGCAATATCGCCATTATCAAGCACTCCGATGATGGCTCCACGCAGATTGAAACGCCGGAGGAAGGCGCGGCCTTTGAAGTGTTCTTAAAATCCGCAGGCAGTTATGAAAACACAAAGGAAAGTGAGCGTGATATTCTCACCTGTGATGAAAACGGCTTTGCGCAGACAAAAGATTTGCCTTACGGCGTGTACACCGTTCGGCAGACCAGCGGCTGGGAAGGACGGGAACTTATTAAGGACTTTGACGTGTATATCAGCGTGGGCGGCGAAACCTACCGTTACCTGATCAACAACGCCAATTTTGCCTCATATATCAAGGTTGTCAAAACCGACGCCGAAACAGGCAAAACCATCCCTTATGCCGGGGCGGGCTTCCAGATTTACGACCCGGACGGAAACCTTGTCACCATGACCTACACCTATCCCACCGTGACCATCATCGACACCTTCTATACCAACAGCGAGGGCTACCTGATCACGCCGCAGACTTTAGAATATGGCACAGGCTACACTCTCGTTGAAGTGAAGGCTCCTTATGGGTACGTCCTTGACAGTACGCCTGTGTCCTTTGATGTGATCCAGTCCGATTCGACGGAGGAAAGCGGGATCACCGTCATAGAAGTTGTAAAAACCAACATGGCACAAAAGGGTACGATTACCGTTGCCAAAGTTGGCGAGGCGTTCAGCACAGTCATAGAGGGAGACGGTATCCACCAGCCGGTCTATTCAATTCAGGGGCTGGAGGGCGCTGTCTATGAAATCACTGCCGCCGAGGATATTTACACGCTGGACGGCACTTTGAGAGCGTCGGCGGGCGAGGTGGTTGACACCATCACCACGGACAGCGGCGGCCTGGCTACCAGCAAGGAATTATATTTGGGCAGTTATATTGTGACTGAAATCACCGCACCTTATGGCATGGTTTTAAACAGCGAACCCCATCCGGTAGAGATCACCTATGCCGGACAGGAAGTAGCCGTCACCAATGTCTCCACCGTTCTTTATAACGAACGGCAGAAAGTGGAAATCAGCATGAATAAGGCGTTGGAGCAGGACAAAACATTCGGCATCGGCATGAACGGCGAAATCCAATCTGTACAGTTTGGGCTTTATGCTGCCGAGGATTTGACTGCCGCAGACGGCACGGTTATCCCCGCTTCCGGATTGATTGAAGTTATCAGTGCAGATGAAAACGGCCACGGAATATATACCGCCGACCTGCCCTTTGGCAGCTACTATGTGCAGGAGGTTTCCAGCAATGCGGCATACCTGACGAGCGATACGCAGTATCCGGTGACGTTTGAATATGCCGGGCAGGATGCGGCACTGGTGACGATAGCGGTAAACGATGGAGAGACGATTATAAATAAGCTTATCCACGGCAACATCAGCGGCATCAAGGTTGACGGGGACGGCGAGGCGCTTGCCGGCGCTGTGATCGGACTCTTTAAACCGGACGAAACAGAATTTATAACTGAAAACACTCTTATGACTGCCACCTCTGACAAGGACGGCAGTTTTTCCTTTACGGACGTACCCTATGGGGACTGGATTGTCCGTGAAATCGAAGCGCCCACAGGCTATGTGCTGAACGGGGAACCCTACCACGTTATCATCTCTGAGGACGGTCAGGTAATTGAAATTGAGATAGAAAACACCCTGATCCACGGTTCGGTACAGATTATCAAGACCGATAAATCAGGGAACAGATTAAACGGTGCGACGTTCGGGCTGTATTCCGCTGATGGGAAACTGATACAGGAATTTATCATTACCGAAAACGGCGAAGCCACCCTAGACGGCCTTGTATACGGCGATTATTATCTGCTCGAACTGAAAGCACCGGAGGGATACGAGCCGTCAGAGGACAAGTATGCGTTTTCCATTACGGAGGATAAAGAGGCTATCCAAATCACCGTGGAGAACGAAAAAACCCCTGCCAAGGAAACCACGCCATCCACAACCCCCGGCAGCACCCCGAAAACCGGTGATGAGAGCAACATCGGACTGTGGATGGCGCTTCTGGCGGCTTCCGCTGCCGGAGTGAATGTTTTCGGCGTGGTTCGCTACCGTAAAAGGAAAAAAGCAAACATTGAAGATGAATGGGAGGATTAAAACATGGGGCAGAAAACAATCTTAGGTATCGTGCTTGTCGTATTTATTGCGGGCGCTGCTGTATGGCTGAATCTTTGTAAAAAGAAGAAATAGCGGCGGGCAGAAACCGGGCGGCTGAAAAGCCGCCTTTTACATACCCCGGACAATGGGGGGGGGAAATAAAGGAGGATTGCCTTATGTATCATATTTTGAATACGGGTATTGCCAGACGGTACGGCGTGAACACCGCGCTTGTGGCGCAGTACGTCTGGGAGCAGGTATGTGAAAACGAGTTTCATAACAGACACCACTACGACGGGCGGCGCTGGATGCGGTGCAGCCAGATGATGTTCACGGCGGTCATGCCCTACCTGTCAAGACACGCTGTTCGCTGCGCGCTGGAACGTCTGATAAAGCAGGGCGTACTTATCCGGGGAATGTTTGGGGCAGACAAATTTGACCGCACCTCATGGTACGCCTTTACGCAGTTTGGGCGGCTGTTGATGGAAGAAAGCGAGGGCGATGATTATGAACTATGAAAAACGCATGGAGGATCATTATGAGATTATCCACGCCATCCATATCGGTGACAGGGAGGTTGTCTTTGGCGAGAATGAAAACAGCGAGCCGGACGCACGGTATCTGTGCGCTTATTGTGCCACTAATGAGCTGTTCCAGCGGTATGAGGATTGCATGGTCGGCGATGACTATATTGAAATTATGAAGCTGTTTACAAAAAGGCTGGATGAACAGATGGATAAGGTCATGGCCGACCGTGAGAAAATAACCGCTCCTCTGGAAACCATCACCGCTGAACAGTGCTTTCCCAATGATTTAGGCGAAAGCATTAACGGCAAGGTTGTGGCGATACGGGCTGATGCCCTGCGCCGTGAGTACCAAACTTCGGACAGGCAAATCGTGCTGGTCACCGGCGGTTTCGGTGCGAATGCCAATTCCCGCGGGAACGCCGTTTTTTGTACGAACCTGTACCATGGCAAGCATACCCGCTTTGAGCGATGCGACATACAGGGCGAAATCAAGCCAGAGCATCTTCCCGCATGGGTAGCAGAGCGTCTTGCGGCGGTTCAGACGGAACATGCGGAGAAATCAAAAATAAAACCAGACAAGGGGGCGCGTTAAATGAACGTAAGAATTAATAGCGGATATATCATCACGGACAGCATCCATATGGACGAAGCGGAATTTGTGCTTGGCGTCCATCAATCCATACCGAATAAGTTCGTGACATGGCGGTGCAAGGATCAAACTGACTATATGTGGGGGCATTATTTTTCCGGCGACCGTCTGGCTGCTGTCAAAGACCTCTGCCAGCGGGCGACGGAGCATGTGCAGTTCCTGGAGTCCGTCCGGGGGGATAACGCACGCAGGGAGCAGGCCAGGCAGAAAGCAGGCAGGGATTATGAACGTTAAGAATGAGAAAGAGCCATATGATTGCCAGTTCTGCTGCTACCGCGATAATACCGTTGAATTCTGCGGATTTTGTATGAGACGGATACTGGACGAATGGAATGAGGGAAGAAAGCACGGGCGGGATAACGCCGCCAGGCATAAGGAGGATTCAGATGGAAAAGAAAAATATACGCTTCATTGACAGCCGATACAACGAACTTTTTACCGTGCCGGATGGCGGCAAAATCCAGATTGCCTATTTAGACGGCGGCACGGTTATCCGAGCCTGTGAATACCTGGACGATTGTCATGTCAGGGTTGGAAACACCGCTTTTCATATTCATGAATTTGCCCGGAGCGCGGAGCAAAATGGCGTGGTTTATGCTCCGGATGGCAAACCGCGCGACAGGTATGAGATTTACCAGATTGAGGATGTGGGAAAGGTAGATTACTGCTTTCGTTCTTTTACAGAGGTAGGATCGAGATTCAATCCAAATGATTACCGGCGAGTGTATGCGGCAGCGCTTGCTTCAAATGTGACTTTAGACGATATATACGCCAGACACAACAGGGATGACCGCCCTTTCGGAAGAAATATGCGCTCCCTATCCATGAGCGACGTGATTCTGCTGGCACGCGGTGAGCATGTATCCGCTTTCTATGTGGATACCATTGGATTCAAGGAAGTGCCTCATTTCTTGGGGCATACGCTGCCGTTCAAGGACAACAGGCCAAAAAATAAAGAGCATGAAAGGTAGGTGCGGCAGATGGCGGCAAAATATCAACTGATTACCGAACTGTACGGGCTTACCATCGGTGAAATCACACACAGCCATAATAATTGGACGGGCTTTCTCCGCTCCGCCTGCTACAATTATAAGTGCAGCTTTGACGACCAGGTGCTGATCTACGCACAGCGCCCCGACGCCATCGCCGTTTTGGAGCTGGAACGCTGGAATAAGCAATTTGGCAGATGGGTAAACAAAGGGGCGACCGGCATTGCCGTGTTTGACGGTGAGTTCAACGGAAAAATGCGGCTGAAACATTACTTTGACATCTCTGATACCCATGAGACGCGCCATTCACGCCCGGTGCCCATATGGAATATGCGGGAACACTATGGTGACGAGGTCATTGAAAGTTTAGAGAACACCTTTGGGGAGCTGGAAAACAAGGCAACTCTGGCGCAGGCGATCATCTCGGCGGCGCATAATGCCGTAGAGGACAACATGCCCGACTACCTCACAGACCTGCTGTACTGCCGTGAGGACAGCTTTCTGGAAGAACTAGACGAGCTGAACGTGGAAGTCATATACCGGAACGCTCTCCAAAGCAGTGTGGTATATATGCTGCTGACAAGGTGCGGCCTTAATGCGGATGAATACCTTGACCGGGAGGATTTCCAAGGTGTATTCAATTTCAATACCCGCGACACCGTAAACGCATTGGGTATAGCCGCCAGCGATATTGCGGAGATGGGGCTTTTGGAGATTGCGGCTACCGTGAAAAATCTGCAAATCTCCGAGAGAAAACAAAATCGTATATTTGCGGAGCCTGAAAAAACTTTGTACAATGATGATATCAATAATAAATCTAATCCGGAAAGGAGTCTTGATAATGGAACTGACATACAGCAGCGTGAACGGCTACAACATTCCCGACCTGACCGTGCCGGAGGAACCGGAGATAGTCCTTGGGAGATACGCATTGCTTCGAAAGAGTTATCTGAAACAGCACCGCAGGATACTATACACAAACCTGCTGACATCGGGCAGGCTGAACAGCCACCTGATGGAGATCGAGCAGACGGCGATGGACAGGCTGGAGCGGATGACCGCGCAGATGGCGGCGGCGCAAGGCGTGACGGAGGAATTGAAAGCCTCGGATCAGATGAAATGGGTTCAGATGCTGAACGGCATCCGTCACTCGGCGGAGGAAACGATACTGAACGGCCTTATCTACAGTTAGCACTATTCCCCACGGCAGAGGAACAAATCGCAAACATAGAGAAAGCGGAGGATGAGCGGCAGACAGCCGCACCGGGATCCTCCGCTTTTTCTATTTCGCAGCAGATCATTGATGAAGTCTTATGCAGCGGCAGCAATGAGGATAACAGCCGCCTGCGCATTTGCGCTCTTTACAAGAAAGATAAACCGGTCGCCGACAATATATCGTTCCTGCAAAAGGAATACGGCGTGGGCGGCAAGGGCTTCCGCTTCGGCGGTGAACAGGTGTCGGTCTGGTTTAACGGCGATGGTATCCGCATCGCACAGGGCGACACGGCGCTGAATACTGACAGCGCGACTCTTGTCACATGGGAACAGGTAGCCATCAGAATCAAGGAACTGCTCACCCTTGGGCGGTATATGCCCCAGGGCGAGATTGACAAGGTGGATGATCTGGAAATAAAAGACCTTGCGGCGGGGCTTTGGTATCTCCATCAAGACCGGGACTATGAACGCGAAGACACATTTTTCATGGATGAGGACTTGTTCAAAGGTGGCTTCCCCGACAGTACGGCGCATATAGCCGAGCTGCTTGCACAGCCTGACGAGCGAGAAAAAATCATTGATGGCTTGCAGACCTTTATAAGCGCTTATGAGCAAGACCGCTCCCTGCTCCGCTTCCACTTCCACAGGCCGGAAGAACTGTTGCAGCGTCTTTACGACCTGCGGCTGGAATCCCTGACCTTCACCGCCGACGAATCCTTTTCAAATGCAAGCGTCATGTTCATTACGCAGGACGAGGTGGATGCGGTACTGACAGGCGGCGGTAGCGTACAAGATGGAAAGTTCCGTATTTATTCCTACTTCCTGCAAGGTTACACTGCCAAAGAAAAAGCCAACTTTTTGAAAAATGAATACGGATGGGGCGGCAGCAGCCGGATAGGATTCAGCGAAATGCACGACGGCAAGGGGATTTCATTCAGCCGGGAAAACAACCACATGCCCTATGATAAGGTGGTTCTGCCGTGGAGCAAGGCTGCGGGGCGTATAGATGAGCTGATCACGGACGGCAGATATATGAGCCAGCGTGAACTTGATTATCTCCCTGAATATGAAAAAGGCGTACTGTCCGGGGAGATATATTCGTTTCACCATAACCAGTCGCAGGAAGTTCCGCGCCCGTATCCGTCCGATTCTGATTACCACGACGGCACGAAAATCATCCGGGAACAGCTTGATAATCCTGAAAAAGTAGCGGATATATTAAACATCATGGCGGCGGTACTGGAGAACACCGCCGATTTTGACCGCAATTATGAACGCATGAACAAGGCGTTTGACGACTTGGAAGCATATCAAAACGGCACCTTCTCCCTGTTCACACCAGCCAAAAAAGAACAGCCAAACGCTCCCGTCATCCAGAAGCCGCCTGTAGCCGCAACACCTTCTTTTGTTGCAACGCCCCCGTCCAACACGACGAATGAAAGCGCACAATATGAATTTCATTTAGGCGATACCGTATATATAGGCGCGGATGAGCATGAAATCTATTCGCTGGACGATGAACAGGTTGTGCTGCGGGATATGCGGTACCCCTTGTTTACCAAGGAGCTTGCACGGGAGGAATTTGACCGCAGGGTACGGGAGAATCCGCTGAATGACCATTTGAAAGCGCCTGCCGCAGCCGCGATGCCGGATATGACTGCGGAAGAACCGATTGAAGCACAAATCCGGGATGCACTGGAATGGCGCGGATATATTGTGTCGGATGAAGTGATTGCAGACGCACTGGATGAGTATGACGGCGATGGCGATTACAAAGAGATTGCCGACTTTATCGTGGAAGAATATCTTTCCGAAGTGCCGGAGGAATCTCCTGAGTCTCTTGTCGGCAAAACTTATGAAATTGACGGCAGGACGTTTATTATTGACAGTGTGAATGAGGAAGCCGATACGGTCAGCCTGCGGGATGTGACCTTTCAAAACGGCGTGGGCTTTCCCATCTTCCGCAACGAGCATATAGATTCTATTCGTGGGTATAAAGAAAAAACCGAGGCTGAAACCCCTCTGTTGGATAACCAGCGCCTTGACGCTGCTCCTGTCGAAATGCCTGAACCAGCTAAAAAAGAAGATGAGCCGCTTACTCCCGGTTTTGCAAAACCAAAAAGTCGCACACAGACCTTTGACCCACATCCTGAAATACCCATGTCGGAGCGCCGCAACTTTGTCATTACTGATGATCACCTTGGTCATGGCGGCGCGAAAGCCAAGTTCCAGAACAATATCGAGGCTATCCGGCTTTTACAGCAGCTTGATTCCGATCATTGTTTTGCCACCCCGGAGGAACAGGAAATTCTTTCCCGTTATGTCGGATGGGGAGGGCTGCCCCAGGCATTTGATAAGGAAAATGCAGGCTGGACGAATGAATATGTGCAGTTAAAAAATCTCCTGACCGATGAGGAATACGCTTCCGCGCGTTCAACCACCCTCAATGCCCACTACACCTCCCCCACCGTAATCAATGCCATCTACAAGGCGATTGATAACATGGGCTTTACCACCGGGAATATCCTTGACCCCGGCTGCGGCATTGGCAACTTTCAGGGGCTTCTGCCTGAAAGCATGAAGGACAGCAAGGTGTTCGGCGTAGAGATTGACCTCATCACGGGCAGGATCGCCAGACAACTCTACCAGAAGAACAGTATTGCCATTCAAGGGTATGAGGACACCTTGCTGCCGGACAGCTTTTTCGACCTTGCCATCGGCAATATCCCCTTCGGGAGCTACGGTATCTCCGATAAAAAATACGACAAGCATAAATTCTTTGTTCACGATTATTTTTTCGCCAAAACACTGGACAAGGTGCGTCCTGGCGGTATCGTGGCGTTTATCACCTCAAAGGGTACGCTTGATAAGCAAAATCCTTCTGTTCGGAAGTATATCGCGCAAAGAGCCGACCTTTTAGGCGCGATACGCTTACCAAATACGGCATTCAAGGCAAACGCCGGAACCGAAGTCACCTCCGACATCATATTCCTGCAAAAACGCGACCGCATCATCGACATCGAGCCAGACTGGGTGCATTTGGGACAAACCGAGGATAGAATACCCGTCAACAGCTATTTCGTAGAGCATCCCGACATGATGCTCGGGACAATGTCAAATGATAACGGCGTGAGAATGTACGGCAACGCAAACAGCACATCCTGCATACCGTACCCCGATACCGACCTTGCGGAACTGCTTAACGATGCAATTCAGAATATCCATGCGGAAATCACCGACTACGAGCTTGACGAGCTTTCGGAGGATGGCGAGGATAAATCCATCCCCGCCGAACCGAATGTGCGGAATTTCAGCTACACTGTGGTGGACGGACAGATATATTTCCGTGAGAACAGCCGCATGGCCCCTGTGGAGGTATCGGTAACGGGCACCAGCCGTATCAAGGGAATGATTCAAATCCGTGACTGCGCTCGTACTCTCATTGAATACCAGTCCGAGAACTATCCCGACACGGACATTCAGGCCGAGCAGGCCAAGCTGAACAGGCTCTATGACAGCTTCAGCAGGAAGTACGGCCTGATTAGCAGCCGCGCCAACAGCATGGTCTTTTCCGGCGACAGCGCCTACCCGCTGCTCTGCTCCCTTGAAGTGCTGGACGAGAACGGCAATCTTGCCCGCAAAGCGGATATGTTCACCAAACGCACCATCAAGCCGCATATAGCGGTAACGAGCGTGGACACAGCCAGCGAAGCACTGGCGGTGTCCATCTCCGAAAAGGCATTTGTAGACTTGCCGTTTATGGCACAGCTTACAGGCATGGATGAGGAAACGCTGAAATCCGAGCTGCAAGGCGTGATTTTCCTCAATATTGGCGGTGCCGGCGACCAGAGCCAAACCTATGTAACCGCCGATGAATACCTGTCGGGAAATGTACGGGAAAAATTAGCTTCGGCACGGGCGGCGAATGCGGCGCTCGGTAACGATTCGCTGGCGGCCAATGTGGAGGCGCTTGAAAAAGTGCAGCCGAAGGATTTAAGCGCCGCCGAGATCAGCGTCCGGCTGGGCGCCACATGGCTGCCCCCTGAAATTGTGCAGCAGTTTATGTATGAACTGTTATCCACGCCCAAGTATAACCAGTACAACATCAAAATCCACTATTCCAGCTTAACCGCCCAATGGAACGTGGAGGGCAAAAGCTATGACCGCGGCAACATCAAGGCGAACAGCACCTATGGCACGAACCGGATCAACGCCTATAAAATCATTGAGGAAACCTTAAATTTACGGGACGTGCGTATTTTCGATAAGATTGAGGATGCGGAGGGCAATGAGAAACGGGTGCTCAACAAAAAGGAAACCGCCATCGCCCAATCCAAGCAGGAAGCCATCAAGGCGCAGTTTGCCGAGTGGATATGGAAAGACCCCGGCAGGCGTGAGCGCCTTGTTCGTATGTATAACGACAAATTCAACTGTATCCGCGCCCGTGAATATGACGGGAGCCACATCAAGTTTGTGGGCATCAATCCCGAAATCGAGCTGCGCCCCCATCAGATCAATGCAATCGCCCATGTCCTGTACGGCGGGAACACCCTGCTTGCCCACGTTGTCGGCGCGGGGAAAACTTTTGAAATGGTGGCGGCTGCCCAAGAGTGCAAGCGGCTGGGGCTTTGCAATAAATCCCTGTTTGTGGTGCCCAACCACCTCACGGAGCAGTGGGCGGCGGAATACCTCCAGCTCTACCCCTCCGCGAATATCCTTGTCGCTACCAAGAAGGATTTTGAAACCAAAAACCGCAAGAAATTCTGCGCCCGCATTGCCACCGGCGATTACGATGCGGTGATCATCGGGCACAGCCAGTTTGAGAAGATACCCATGAGTATAGAGCGGCAGCGTGGCATTTTGGAACAGCAGATGAACGAAATCGTTGACGGTATCGCGGAGCTGAAAGAAAACCGGGGCGAAAAGTTCACCATCAAGCAGCTTGAACGGACGAAAAAATCCTTGCAGGTGAAGCTGGATAAATTAAACGATCAGAGCCGCAAGGATGATGTAGTGACCTTTGAGGAATTGGGTGTTGACAGGCTGTTCATTGATGAGAGCCATTATTACAAAAATTTGTTCCTGTTCACAAAAATGAGGAATGTCGGAGGGATTGCGCAGACCGAGGCGCAGAAGTCCTCCGACCTTTTTATGAAGTGCCGTTATCTGGATGAGATGACGGGCGGCAAGGGCGTGGTCTTTGCCACGGGTACCCCCATCAGCAACAGCATGGTAGAATTATACACCATCCAGCGGTATCTGCAATACGGCACCCTTGTGAAAAACGGCTTGCAGCACTTTGACGCATGGGCGTCCACCTTTGGCGAAACGGTCACGGCGATAGAGCTTGCCCCGGAGGGTACCGGCTACCGGGCAAAAACACGCTTTGCTAAGTTTTACAATTTACCGGAGCTTATGTCCATGTTCCGGGAGGTTGCGGACATCCAGACTGCCGATATGTTATCCCTGCCCGTGCCCAAGGTCAATTACCACAATGTCGCCCTGAAACCGAGTGAGTTTCAAATGGACATGGTTGCGGAACTGTCCGAACGCGCCGAGGCTATACGCAACGGCAATGTCGACCCGCATCTCGACAATATGCTCAAGGTGACAAATGACGGGCGGAAGCTGGCGCTCGATCAGCGGCTTATCAATGAAATGCTCCCGGATGACCCGGAGGGCAAGGTGGCTGTGTGCGCCGAAAATGTATTTGGGCTATGGGAACAGCACAGGGATAAACGGCTGACACAACTCATTTTTTGCGACCTGTCTACGCCCCACTATGACGATACTTTCAATGTCTACGATGATATGAAGAAAAAGCTCATAGCGCGCGGCATTCCAGAAAACGAGGTTGTTTTTATCCATGACGCAAAAACGGAGATTCAGAAAAAAGAGATATTCGCCAAGGTGCGCAGCGGACAGATCAGCAGCCTGCTTGGTTCCACGCAGAAAATGGGCGCGGGCACCAATGTCCAGGACAAATTGATCGCCCTCCATGACCTTGATTGCCCGTGGAGGCCGTCAGATCTGGAGCAACGCAAAGGCAGGATTGAACGCCAGGGCAATAAAAACGAGGAAGTGGAGGTATTCCGATATGTGACAGAAAACACGTTCGACGCCTATCTCTATCAGCTTGTGGAGAATAAGCAGCGCTTCATATCGCAGATTATGACCAGTAAATCCCCTGTTCGGTCTGCCGAGGACATTGACGAAACCTCCCTCTCCTATGCCGAGATTAAGGCATTGGCTACAGGCAATCCCCATATTAAGGAAAAGATGGATTTAGATGTGGAGGTGGCACGGCTGAAAATGCTCAAGGCTAATCACCTGAGCCAGAAATATGCGCTGGAGGATCAGGTTATCAAACATTTCCCCCGGCAGATTAAACAGGCGGAGGAACGCATTACTGGATATAAGGCGGATATTGAGGTTGTAAGTACGAACACGCCCGTTGATAAAGAGAATTTCCCGACCATGACCATTTACGGCGTTATCTATGCTGAAAAAGCCGAAGCAGGCAAGGCCATCATTGAAGCCTGCAAAAAAATGACCTCCCCTGACCCTATTTCGTTGGGGAAATACCGGGGCTTTCAGATGGAGCTGTCCTTTGATACCTTTGCCAAGGAATACCGCATCACCCTGAAAAACGAACTCAGCCATATGGTATCTCTCGGCAGTGATATTCACGGAAATATTACCCGTCTGGATAACGCCCTTGATGGCTGCGCCGCAAAGCTGATTATCTGTGAGGAACAGCTTGAAAACACAAAAACTCAGTTTGAGAATGCCAAAATTGAAGCGGGGCAACCGTTTTTGCAGGAGGAAGCCTTGCAGGAAAAATCAAAGCGTCTGGATGAGCTTAATATCTTGCTCAATATGGATGAGAAAGACCATGAGCTGATCGACGGCGAGCCGGATATCGGCGATGACGAGCCGAAAAGAGATAAGGGCATGGAACGGTAGATTTGCACCTTTGTAAATGCTTTTAATGAGCGTATCATGTAAGACAGATAAAATTGAAGAGGCACTTTTGATGGATATGAACGACACGTTCCATGCTGCATATATGGACTTGATTAGGTGGATAGACGACATCTTGCATAAGGTGGACAACAGGATTGTGATGGACTTGCTTGATAGTGATGAGGAATATGCTGTCATGCAGGAGAAAATCATAGACTATCAGGAAAAGTACCCTTATATTGCAAAGTTAATGGATGGGGATAAGGAAATATCCCTGACTGCGGAGGAACATAAAATGTTCCTCGAATACCATGACTTGTATCAGGAGATTGAAAATGTGGAATGGCAGCAAATCTATTTCCACGGGCATACCTATCTCAATCGGATAGGCGTGATTTGAAAGAATTACTTTATATTGCTGTAAGGCGGTGTTGGCGATTGTCAGTACCGCCTTAAATATGTTGAAGAATGGTGAGATTTGGTATATAATAGTTAATAAATTGCGGAAATGGTTGTGGTTATTATGTAATCCTCAGTGGATTCCGCTAATTGCACTATATAGCAATAATGGGTAGTTCGCATACTAAGATGTGGAGGGATATGTGTGAATATATCATCGATATACATACAAAATTTTCGCAAACTAAGTCAATGCCGGATAGATTTCAGCGATGAGACGACCGTATTCGTCGGTGCGAATAATAGTGGGAAAACATCGGCGATGGATGCTCTCGGCAAGTTTTTGGCAGGGCGTAGTTTTGTCTTTAACGACATAACAATATCAAATCGTGTAGCAATTAATGTAATCGGTGAACAATGGGCAGACGAAAATTGTGAAGCACCTGTTGATATAACTGCGTGGGAACCCCTTGTCCCCAAGATGGATATCTGGATTGATGTTCTGCCTAACGAGATACATTATGTTGCAAGTATTATTCCAACACTTAAATGGCGCGGAGGAAAACTTGGCGTTCGATTAGTTTTTCAACCCAAAGATATATCAAAGCTTTTTTTAGAATATAGAGAGGCTTATTATGCAGCTCGCAACACGGAAAGCTCTAAACCGAAAGCCACCGCAACGATAAACTTATATCCAAAGGATTTATGTGCTTTTTTGGAAAAGAAACTTACTACATATTTTTCAATCAAGTCATATGTTCTTGATCCCACCAAGTCCGAGGAATATCCGCCACAGGTCACTCCGTTTGGAATGGAGTGCTTTACCGAGAATCCATTAAAGGGAATCATACGGATAGATATGATTAACGCACAACGTGGTTTCTCTGACCCAGACTCTACTGAAGATGGCGAAAGGCCAAAGAATCAGCTGTCTTCCCAAATGCGCAGTTATTATGATAAACATCTTGACCCTGAAAAGACACCTTCACCAGAGGACTTGGAAATACTTGAAGCCACAGAAACGGCAAGAAGTATTTTTGATAAAAGCCTTGCAACAAAATTTGCACCAGCCATACAAGAACTTGAGGGGTTAGGCTACCCCGGAGTGTCTGATCCTAAAATAACGATAACGACTAAAGTCAGCACAAGCGAAACCATAAAACATGACTCTGCTGTTCAATATGCTCTCAGTAAAACTGATGGCACTTTAAAGTTGCCTGAGAAATACAATGGTCTTGGGTATCAAAATCTAATTTCAATGGTATTTGATCTTATGCGTTTCAGAGACGACTGGATGCGCGAAGGCAAAGCCAAGCAAGCTGAAGGAGTATCCGATACGGCAATAGAACCTCTGCATTTGATTTTGGTAGAAGAACCGGAAGCCCATCTACACATGCAGGTTCAGCAAGTATTTATACGGAAAGCATATTTCGTTTTGACAAATCACAAATTTCTTAAAGAAAATCCGCATTTTACAACACAGCTGGCAATAAGTACGCATTCGAGTCATATTGCTCGTGAAACTAATTTCTCAGATTTGCGCTATTTCAAGCGTCTGGCCGAAACCCCAGAGTGCGGCATTGCCACGGCGAGAGTTATAAACCTGACGGATGTTTTCGGTAAAGAAGATCAAACGGATAAATTCATTACACGTTATCTGCAAACAACACACTGCGATTTGTTCTTTGCAGATGCGGTCATCCTTTATGAAGGGTCCGCAGAAGGTATGCTCCTACCCCACTTTATACGTAATAAGTACCATGAACTCAATCAGAGATATGTCTCGATACTCAGTATCAACGGGAGGCATTCGCATCGACTGAATCCTCTAATTGAGAAGCTCTGCATACCAACGTTGGTTATCGCTGATTTGGATTCTGCTGAAAAAGATGGACATCACAAAGCAGCTCCGCCCGCGCGTGGGAAAAAGCTTATAAGCGGAAATTATGCTGTTGCTAAGTGGTTGGTTAAGGAAAACGATTTGGATAAACTCTTGAACATGCCAAAAGAGAAAAAAGTATTTGCAAAGACAACCCCCCATCATTATTCTATTCGGATTGCTTATCAGACCCCTACGGAAATTTTATTCAATGGCAAAAAAGTTGAAGCAATATCAAGCACGTTTGAAGACTGCCTGATATATACGAATTACGAACTCTTTAGAAACATAGAAACCGATGACACCGGCAGTCTTGTCAAGAAGGTCAATAAAGTTATCAATGCTGCCACCTCATTTGAGAATCTGCATAAAGAAATTTATCAGATGCTACGAGACGGAAACTCAACTCAAAAAGCTGAGTTTGCTTTAGACATTATATATGCTATTGAGCCAAAAGATATTGAAGTCCCGGCATATATAGCCGAAGGGTTGGAATGGTTGCAGACTTTATTGCGTCCGGAGGAATAACCGATGGTAGATGAAAAAAACACAAATATCTCACTTACGGATGATCACATAGACGATCATGTCGATGACGAAATTCAACAATGTTTCTCCAAAATCAATCCCAAAAGTTTCTTCATGTTTGCCGGTGCTGGGTCTGGAAAAACAAGAAGCCTTATTAATGCGCTTACATTTTTAGATAAAGAAATGGGGCAGTCGCTATCCGCAAACGGAAAACAGATTGCAGTCATTACTTATACGAATGCTGCATGTGATGAAATTTCCAGAAGACTCCAATATAAACCTATTTTTGCGGTGTCCACCATACATAGCTTTCTATGGGAGCTGATAAAGAGTCATCAGTCAGATATTAAAAAATGGGTTACTGCATCCATCAAGCAGGAAATAGCCGACTTGAACGAAAAACAAACCAAAGGACGTGGCGGTAATGCCGCCATTAAAAGAGCTGACGATATAAAACGCAAAACTGAGCGCCTTTCAAAGATTGAAACAATAAAGCGTTTTTCATATAACCCGAACGGCGAAAATATAGGCTATGACTCTCTGAATCATAGCGAAGTAATCAAGATGGGGTCAGATTTTATAGCCACGGAAGATACAATGCAGAAAATTCTAGTCAATAAGTATCCGATACTTTTAATCGACGAAAGTCAAGATACCAAAAAAGAGCTCGTGGATGCGCTCTTCGTTGCGCATGATAAGTATAAGCAAGATTTTATTGTAGGCATGTTCGGCGACACTATGCAAAAAATCTATATGGATGGCAAGGAGAATCTGTCAGCATGTATTCCAGATGATTGGGAGCAACCCAAAAAGATTATGAATCACCGTAGTGCTACCCGCATCGTTGATTTGGCGAATATAATACGAAGTGCGGTTGATGGTCAGTGGCAGAGACCACGTTCGGATGCAGAGGGTGGAACAGTGCGTCTCTTTATCGCTTCCGCTTCAGCTAACAAAGAGAACATCGAACGGCAAGTCGCCGAAATTATGTCAAAAGAGTCCATAGACGAAAAATGGCTTGATGCATCTGAATACAAGAGTTTAATACTTGAGCATCACATGGCTGCCAGCAGGTTTGGATTTCAAAACTTGTATGCGCCGCTTAAGGAATCGGGGGCTTTTGAAACATCACTGTTGGATGGCTCAATTGCAGAGTTATCCTTTTTATCTAATATAATATCTCCGTTGGTTAAGGCATATCAAAGCGGCAATGATTTTAATGTATCAAAAATCGTGAGACAATACTCTCCGTTGCTAGATAAAAAGACGCTTGCTGCCAATCCAGAAGTACAAATGGATTCGCTTCAAAAGGCAGAAACCGCTGTTGATGACTTGATGAAACTTTGGACCAGTGGAGAAACCCCTGTATGCGTTGATGTGATAAGGGCGATTCACAGTAGTGGTCTGTTTAAGTTAAGTGAACGCACGGAATATATTTTGGCTCCATATGAAGATGGCGAAGATGCAAAAACCACCGCATTGAGAAAGGCAATCTCCGTATCGTTCGATGAGTTGGAGAGATATGCCGCTTATGTCACAGACAATACCCGATTTGCTACGCATCAAGGGATTAAGGGCTTGCAGTTTCCGCGAGTTATGGTCATAATGGACGACGCTGAAGCTCGGGGCTTTCTCTTTAGCTATGAAAAACTTTTCGGAGCAAAAGCCAAAACAGATACAGATTTAAAGAACGAGAAAGAAGGCAAAGATACGAGTATTATGCGCACGGCCCGTCTCTTCTATGTCGCTTGTACTCGTGCAGAGAAAAGCTTGGCGATTGTCGCATATACTGAAAACATTGATGCTGTTAAGAGTACAGCATTAGCGAATAAATGGTTTGTAGAGGAAGAGATTGTTTTTTTGTAATCCTTCTATAATCATAGATATAATGAGCACACGTAAACAATAAAAATGCTCAAGGAGGTGTGTACCCGTGTCTGTCTTTGAAGATTTTGATACAATCATGGAATCTGCCCACTTCTGGAATTGGGCGCCAGATTGGAGTGTTGCAATAGAAGTATATAGAAAGATCCCAGATTCTTATTCTGTCTTAACTCCTTTTGCATATACATACTTAGAAGAAATGATTCGAACAACTACATCTGATTATGGAGTACCGCCTTTTGGTCGAGACGGTCAACCAAATAAGGTGAGAGTCGGGATGTCACTAATCGCACTTGCTATTGAAGAAAACAAAGATAACACTGAGTACATAGAAGCTTTAGAAAGCATAAAAAAACATTTCAAATATATAGTTGTTAGCAGTGATCAAAATGGAAGAAATAGAGTCATGCACGGCCATATACATCCTCGGTTTTGGAGCCAGGAAGCATTTGAATTGTTAATTCATGAAATAGCTGATCTCTCCAAGTATTCAAAATTCTAGTGCAATCAACTGCCCATTATGTTTAATATCATCTATACAGTCAACTGCACTTAATCTATAAATATAGGAATATGTTTACATAGCCGATTGGTTTAATCACCAGTCGGCTTATTTCATTTCTGGAGGTGATGAATAATGCCATATATCGAACCGGAGGTAATACTGGAAGCAAAAAAGATGGACTTGTTGACCTATCTGCAAAACTATGAGCCGCAGGAGCTTGTGCATGTGTCGGGCAATGTTTACTGTACAAAGACCCATGACAGCCTGCGGATCTCCAACGGAAAATGGTGCTGGTTTTCGCAAGGCATCGGCGGCAGGTCAGCGCTGGACTATTTGATCAAGGTAAACGGGGACTCCTTTCTGGAAGCGGTGGAGCAAATCGCAGGACGGGCGGCTATGAAGCCGCTATCTTTCATACCCGCTAAAAAAGAAAGAGAGAAAGCCCTGCTCCTACCACCTGCATATGACAGTACCGATACCGTGACCGCCTATCTCACAAGGCGCGGCATTGATGCTGGCATTATCCGCTTCTGTATCGACACAGGGCGGATTTATGAGAGCCATAATCGTGCCGAAGCAAGCGGAAAGACCTATGTAAACGCCGTATTTGTCGGCTTTGATAAAACAGGCAATCAGAAGTATGCCACACTGCGCGGAATCGGCACGGATTTCAAGGGTGAGGCCACAGGCAGCGACAAGCACTACTCTTTTGCTATTCCTGCAAAGCAGCCGAGCAGCACTGTCCATCTTTTTGAGAGTGCCGTGGATTTAATTTCATATGCAACATTATTGGAGATGAATGCCAGGGATTTCAAGAGTGAAAATCTCCTGTCCCTTGCGGGCGTCTACCAACCGAAAAAGCAGATTGAGGAAAGCAAAGTACCCGCCGCCCTCACACAGTTTTTACAGGATCATCCCCATGTGAAAAAGGTCGCCCTGCATCTGGATAACGATTATGCGGGGCGGCTGGCGGCAAAGGCGATTATGACCGTGCTGCCAAAAGAGTATGAATCGGTAAACAGCCCCCCACCATGCGGAAAGGATTGTAACAGCTTTCTTTGCATACGTTTGGGGTTGGCGGTTACAAAAACAACGGAAAGGAACGAACGCTGATTTTTCTTTTTGGCGGGTGATTGAAATACCGGTATCCATAAATACGCAAGGGGTGAAGTAACGGATGCACTATCTTACCAAGCACTGAATAATGATAGCATTCGCCATCATTATTCGCTTGTTAGGGGCAAGGCTGCCCCTAAAACCCCATCTGGAAAGGGTGATGTGATTGCTTAAAAGGAGTGTGCAAATTATTGTGCGGTTGACAGATGAAGAATGTATGAAGTTTAAAAATAAGGTAAAAAAGACCGGCCTTTCCCAAGCGGCATATCTTCGATGTTTGATTTCAGGCCATGCGCCAAGGGAGAAACCGGACGAACAATTTTATGCCGCCATGCGGGAAATGAGCGCCATCGGCAACAACCTCAACCAGATCGCGCGCAAGGCTGCCATACTGGGATTTATCGACGCCCCCTACTATAAAAGGGAAGCCGAGAAATGGAACACTTTCCGTCTGGATGTCAAACGGAAATTTTTAGAGCCTGAAAAATGGGAAAGCAATGATCGGAGGATAGAATGACGTGGCCACAACTAAAATATGGGATATCAAGGGCTGGATCGGCAAGGTGGTCATCTATGTGGAGAACCCTGAGAAAACCGAAAACCCCGGCAGCCTCACGAATGAACACATGACAGATTTGCAGCTCCAGCATATGGAGGATGTAATGGAATACGCCATGACCGATGAGCGGGCGGCGGGACTTAACCACGTTATTGAATATGCCACCGACGGTCATAAGACGGAAAAGCAGTTTTTTGTCTCCGCTCTTAACTGCTCCCCTGAAACTGCCCGGCAGGAAATGATGCTGACCAAAAAACAGTATGAGAAAATGGACGGTATCACGGCATTCCACGGCTACCAGAGCTTCAAGCCGGGCGAGGTCACGCCGGATACCGCCCATGAGATCGGCGTAAAACTGGCGCAGGAGCTATGGGGCGAACGCTTTGAGGTCGTGATCGCCACCCATTTGGACAAATCCCATGTCCACAATCATTTCGTGCTGAACTCGGTGTCCTTTGCAGATGGCTATAAATATTACGACAATAAGGAAAACTATGCAAAAATGCGGGCGGCCTCCGACCGCCTGTGCCGGGAGTATGCGCTGTCGGTCATCAAAGACCCGAAGCCGGGCAAGTCCAGGCATTACGCCGAATGGAAATCAGAGCGCCAGGGCAAACCCACATGGCGCAGCCTGATTAAAACGAATATCGATACAGCCGTAGCCGAATCCATGACCGAACGGCAGTTTTTCGACAACCTCAAAAAACAGGGCTATGAAATCAAGAACCAGAAATATCTGTCCGTCAGGCCGCCCGGCAAGGAGCGGTTTTTTCGTTTAGACCGCAACTTTGGTGAGGACTATTCCTTGGCAGGCATCCGTAAGCGCATCCTTGCGCAGACCCGCCCGCAACGCCCGGCGCCGGAGCCTGTGCGTCAGGTGAAACACTACCGCTTGGTCGGCAGCCTGAAAACCGCCAGAAAGATAACGGGTTTTCGCACCCTGTATTTCCATTACCTGTATCTGTTGGGCAAACTGCCAAAGAACAGGCCGAAACAGCCATCGCCCAAACAGGTATATTTCTTATACCGTGAGGATTTGGCAAAACTCGATAAATTCACAAAGGAAGTCACGCTGCTCTGCCGGAATCGTATTGATACCAGCGGGCAGCTTTCTTCATATCAGGGAACCCTGACTGCCGAAATCGGAAAATTGACCGATGACAGGAAGCATTTGCGTTACAAGTCCCGCAGTATTAAGGATGAGAAAAAACTGGCGGCGGTCAAAACGGAAATATCCGGCATATCAAAGCGGCTATCAGAGCTGCGAAAGGAGGTGGGACTCTGCGACGATATTTTCGTCCGCACTGAGGAAATGAAAGCCAAAATGCAAAAACAGCGGCAGGAACAAAATGCCGCCGGAAAGGAGAAAAAACCATATGAGCCAATCAGGGGACGCAGCTGAACAAATTGTAAAGATGAGCCTGGATGGTGCAGAGGTCGTGTTAAAGCTCACCGGCACCGGACTTAAAAACATCGCCGCATTTTTACTGGCGGCGGCGAAATCCGACGGGAATAACAAGATGAAGCTGAGCGGTAAGGAGCGGCTGAAAACCATGCTGAAATCCGGCAAGGAGTTAAAGGTTTTTGGTATTAAGGAAAGCGATCTGGAACAGTTCACAAAGTACGCAAAACGCTACGGCGTTGTGTACTGCGCCATCAGGGATAAAGACGGGAGTCCGGATGGCTTGACGGACGTGATGGCAAAAGCCGAGGATGCCCCAAAGATAGACCGCATCGTAGAACGCCTTAACTTTGCCGCCGTTGACCGCGCGACCATCAAGAGCGAGATTGTAAAATCCAAAGCGGAGAAACAGACCGCAGAGCTGGACATCACCGAAAAGGACGATGCCGACAAGCTGCTTGACGAGCTTTTGCCGTCCGGCGAGGGCAAGGCTGATCCTAAGCAGGGCGCGCCTGTAAATAAGGAGGATTATGCCCAAAACCCCAAGACGGCGAAGACGGAAAAAAGCCCTCCGTCAGAGCCTTCATCAGAGAACAAATCGGAGTCCGCAAAGGGTATTTCTAAGCCGAAGGAATCCGTCAGGGAGTTTTTGAGGGAATCCGCTGCGAGGAAAAAGGAAGCGGATGCGCCGAAGCGTGACGAGCCAAAACGTGATGATAGATCCACCCCGCCAAAACCCAATCAGCATAAGCAGCCGCAAAACAGGCGGAAGCCGAAATCCAAAAAATCAAAAGAGAGGTAAATTTCTATGAATAACTTTGACGATTTATTTGAAAACAATTCCCAGGAGCAGCCCGGCAGTCAGGAGTTTGACAAGGAGGCATGGGCGGCTAAGAAAAAACAGGAGCGCGAGGATGTGTACGCGCTTTCCGACAATACGGCGTTGGAGGTCGCCACGGACAGCGATAAGTTCCGGCAGTATCTTGATGTACAGAGCCGCTTTGACCGTTACAGCGCGGTGAACGCCCTGCTTATAACGGCGCAAAAGCCTGACGCGGAGAGGGCACTGAAAAAGTCAGAAAAGCTTATGTATTGCATAAATATGTAGGCTTTTTCTGTTGTTTATGGTAAAATATACATAAAGATATTGTAGAGGGCGGGTTCTGCTGATGCTAAGAATT
>Ga0153991_1000047_pt1 | contig 25565 bp, 21 predicted proteins | sample TSNC075MetaG_FD_104681 | JGI IMG/M metagenome (GOLD analysis project Ga0153991, IMG submission 104681) | Attine ant fungus gardens microbial communities from North Carolina, USA - TSNC075 MetaG | ecosystem: Host-associated > Fungi > Mycelium > Unclassified | place: USA: North Carolina, Jones...
ACAATATAAACATACTTTTCCTTCAGCATCTTGTTCTTTATGAATAATAATTCCTTCTTTAATTCATGTAAATAAAGAATTATTAGAATCATTATAATTAGGTTTAATTATATTTAAACCATGTAAATTTTTAGAAATTACTGTAACAGCTTGTTGATATTCTGATTTTTTTGATAATTCTGAATTATAATCATTAATTAAATTAATAAAATTATCGTCTAAATTGAAATCATTTTTTTCAACAAAATTATTATATTGTAAAATTAAATCACCATATTTATTATAACTATAATCTTGTTCTATTTTTTGAATATTAAATTTATTTTTTATCTTATTCTTTTCAAAAGAAATAATTTCAGCACTTAATATTTTTTCGTCAATTTTATTATTAAGATAATTTTCTTCATTTAAATTTTCAAAATTTAAAGTATTTTTAAATTTATTTACTGACAAAGAAACTGATGTTAAAAATGATTTCATTCAACTATCATATTCTTTAAGAATATTCTCACGAGTTTGTTCAATTAAATTTTGATACTTTTTTTCACTTAAAATAATATTTAAAAAATTTTGATTAATTTTTTCAATATTATCTTTATTTTTAGATTTAAAATCTGAAAGTAATTGTACTTTATTATAAACTTTCTTATATTCTTCAGAAATAAAGGTTCTCCCAATTTTCTTTTTTTGGTTTCCTGTTACTTTTATATTTTCATCTATTGAATAAATATTATCGTGAACATATTGCTCATTAAAAACAAAACATCTTTCTACAGATTCAGAAAAATATCTTGAAATTGTTGTTTTGCCAACACCATTTGCACCATAAATTTCTGTTAAACTATTTTTAATATTCAATTCTATTATTTTGTCATTTACTTTTATTTTATATATCATTAAAATTCTCCCAATATTAATGGAATAAGTTTTTTATTTTTTAAATCTATTGTTACTTCTTCTATCGATTTATAATTTTTAATTTTAAAACATTGTATTGCCATTACTTTTCCCCTAAATCAATAATCTATATATAACCTTGTTTTTTCATTTTAAATAAGTTATATTCTCTTTACTCTTTCTTGTCAATGACATAATTACATTTTATTTTCATCTTAAACTATGTTCTAATATTATTGTTATAAGTTAAAGTAAAATTTAACTTGCAGGTAAGCAAATCTCAATCAGATTAGACCTTTCTTCAAAAAAGGTCATTTTTTATATTAAAATAAAAACATAAAACAGTTAAAACTATTTTATGTTTAATTAATAAGTAAATAATGATAATAATTAGACAACACAAGCATCGCAATCATAATTTTCACTATCTTCCAAAACATCTTGCCGAACACGAACATAATAAATTGATGAACAACCTTTTTTAAAAGCACGAATATAAGCTTTATTCAAATCACGAGTTGTTGCTTTATCAGTAAAAAATAAAGTTAAGGAAATTGCTTGATCAACATGTTGTTGTGCTGCTGCTGCAATATCAATAATTGCATCAGGTCCAATCTCATAAGCACCAGATTTATAATATGGTAAATTTTCAGCAGTAATTTTGTATGCTGGCACATATACTCGCCCTAATTTACCTTCTTTTCTTGTTTCGACTGGTGCAACCACTGGTTGTAAACTTGGAGTACAAGAAGATAAATAACTAATTGAGCCAGTTGGAGCAACTGCCATTAAATGTGAATTAGCAAGTCCAGTTGTTTTAATTTTTTTCACTAATATTTTTCATTGTTCTTGGGTTGGAATTTCAACTTGATATTGCTCAAAGATTGCTGCAATTTTTTCTGTTTTTGGTAATCATTTATCACTTTGACACTTGGTATATTTATCAAAATAACCACCATTAGCAAATTGACTATTTTTAAAACCATTAAAAGTGCCAAATTCTTGTGCTAATTTATTAGAAGCACTAAAAGCATAATAAGCCATCGTATAAAAAAAGATATTAGTAAAATCAATTGCTTCTTGTGAATCATAAAAAATCTGATTTGTTGCTAAAAACCCATGTAAATTCATTGCTCCTAAACCTAAAGCATGATTATTTTTATTACCTTCAACAATTGATGGTGCTGAAACTAAATTACTATTTCTTGAAACATGATCTAAAGCATAAATTGCTTGTGCAATTGCTTGACCAAATTCCTTACCACTTTCCATCATTTTTGCAATATTAACACTACCTAAATTACAACAAACATCTTCGCCAACAGTTTTAAAACTTAAATCATCATGATATTCACTTAAAGAACTAACTTGGACAATTTCACTACACAAATTACTCATGACAATTCGTCCTGGATGGGGATTACGATTGTTTACTGTATCATCAAATAATAAATATGGATACCCACTTTCAAAATGTAATTCAGCAATTGTTTGAAATAACTTTCTTGCACTAATAAAAGTTTTTTTAATTTCTGGATGTTTTAATAAATTATCATACTCCTTCGTAATTGAAATATCAGTCATTGGTTTACCATAAACTTTTTCAATATCATAAGGACTAAAAAGTGCCATATCTTGATTATTTTTTGCTAATTCAAAAGCAATATCAGGAACAACTATTCCTAAAGATAAAGACTTAATTCTAATTTTTTCATCAGCATTTTCTCTTTTTGTGTCTAAAAACAACATAATATCTGGATGATGAATATTTAGATAAACTGCACCTGCACCTTGTCTTTGTCCCAATTGATTAGCATAAGAAAAAGCATCTTCTAAAATTTTCATAACAGGAATAACACCAGTTGCTTGATTAGCAATATTTTTAATTGGTGCTCCCTGCTCTCTTAAATTAGTTAAACATAACGCTACGCCACCACCACGTTTTGATAACTGTAAAGAAGTTGAAACAGCACGAGCAATTGATTCCATATTATCTTCAACTCGCAATAAATAACAAGAAACATACTCTCCCCGTTGTTTTTTGCCAGCATTCAAAAATGTTGGTGTTGCTGGTTGATATCTTCCTAACATCATTTCCCTTAAAACATCTTGAGCTTTTTTAAAATTACCATCAGCAAAAAATAAAGCATTCATCAAAACTCGTTCTGAATAAGTTTCTAAATATGCTTTGCCATCAAAACTTTTTAAAGCATAAGCATTAAAAAACTTTAATGCTCCAACAAAACTAGCAAAATGATGATGATAACTATTAGCTTGATTTGTTAATATTTCAATTTCAGAAAAATCATATTTATTAATTAATTCTTCATCATAATATTGATTTTTAATTAAATAATCAAATCGTGCTTTAGTTGTTGGAAATGGTTTTAAATTAGGAATAATATGATTTGCTAAATAAGCTTCAGCTGCTTGTAAATCTAATTGAAAATTATCTTGATTTCAATCAAATAACTTTGTTTTAGCATTTAAAGCAATGTATTGATCTGATTCTAAATTTCCTGATAAGGTTGTAATTTTTGCCATTATTCGTTTTCTCCGTCATTAGAATTTCAAAAATCTGTCAAAACTTTTCTCACGGTTGTCACATCATGTTCTGTTCCTAGTAATTCAAATTGGTAAAGTAAAGGAACATTTAGTTTTTTTGAAAGAATTGGCCCTGCCATGGCAAAAGTACTACCAAAATTAGTATTACCTGAAGCAATTACTCCCCGACAAAAATCACGATTTTGTTTATTATTTAAAAACTTAATTACTTGACTTGGGACAGCACCCTTTTTAAATTCGCCACCACCACTATAACTTGGTGTGATTAAAACATAATCTTGATTAACTAAAAGTTCTTCACTTAATTGATAAGGAATTCGTGAGTTTAAAACTGCTAATTTTTGAATAAAACGATGCGTATTATTAGAAATTGATGAATAATAAACAACATGAATTGTTCCCTTTGGTTTTACTACTTTGTCACTTGTGACTTTTATGACATCATTATGCATTTTACTTGCTCCTTACTTTCTCAAATTAAAATTCTCAATCTTCATCTTCAGTTTCTTCACTAATTCCCATCACATAAGATGAACCATTGCCAGAAAAGAAATCATGATTTTCATCAGCTCTAGCTGATAATTGGGTAAAAATTTCTGGAGCAATTCTTGTTTCTGCTTCAGTAAATGGTGAATCATAACCTAAATTTTGTAAGAATTTCCCAGCATTATACAAACTAAATTTAATGGCATCTTCAGCTAAATCAAAACCTTGATAAAGTTCTGTTAAATAAGTTTTTTCTAAATCAATTAACTGAAAAAGTAAATCAAAAACAAATTTTTTCATTTCTGCTTGTTTTTCTACTGATAACTTTTCAACTTTTCTTTGATATTTATAACCACTATAATAATTATGAATTACTTTATCACGTAAAATTAAACGAATAATATCAGAAGTATTTGGTAATTTACCACGCGCTGATAAATAAAATGGTAAATAAAACCCACCATATAATAAAAACCCTGGCATTAATGCTGCAGCAACTTTTGATTTTAATGGATCACTATTACTATAATAAGGAATTAAAGCTTTAGCACGTTCTTGTAACTTTTCATTATTAATAACTCACTCATGTGCTTCTTCAATTTGTTCACTTGAACACAAAGTTGAAAAAATTGTTCCATAAGAACGAGCATGAACGCCAACCATAAAAGCAAAATTAGCATAAATAACTTGTTCATGATCAGTTAATGAATTTGGAATTTGTGCTGGATCACAAAGTGTTGCTTGAATTGTATCCAACAAAGTTAAACCAGTAAAGGTTCTCGTAATTAATTGTTGTCATTCATTACTTAAAGTTCTTCAAGAAGTTAAATCATTTGATACCGGAATTTTTTCTGGTAATCAAAAATTTTGTGTTATTCGATTTCAAACTTCTAAATCTTTATCATCATTAATAACATTTCAATTTACTGCTCGCATCTTACCTTTAAAACCATTTTGACTATACCCTAATGGTGATAATGATGCTTGATAATACTGATTCTTATGTGTTGCCATAAGTTGTTACCTCCAAATTTCGTTAATAACTAAAAAATGCCCAAGTTAATTGGGGCATTAAAGATGATAATTATTTTGCTTTTTTATAATTTTTTACGACAAAAAAATCATAAAATTACTTAATAATTAAATATTCACCCCCAGGAATAATGATTATTTCTGAAAAATTAGACCGGTCTACTGGCTTAGCGTCTTTTTACTAGTTGCCCTTCTCAAAACAATGTTTCAATGGGTAATTCAACATTCATCAGCATTACAGTTGCTGGGACAGCAAAGAATTTTCATCTTTTTCCCGAACATCTAAACTTTCATTTTTTAGTTGTAAAGTCATAATACTATATTATTTTTTGTTTGTAAAATGATTTAATTTAAATTATTTTTTATTTTTAAATCACAAAATAACACAATTAATTTTAAAGGTGCTATTATGATTTTAAAAGATTATGGGGAAAATCAAGGTAGTATAAAAGAAATTCAGGGGTAGGATATGAAAAAGATTTATTTTTCATCAAGTTGTTCATCTTCACGAAAAACAATTAAGTTTTTCAATGAACATAATATTAGTTACACAGCAAAGAACATTATCAAAGATTCACTAACTGACCAAGAAATAAAAACATTATTACAATTTGCACCTAATGGTGTTAATGATATTATTGCAACAAAAGCAAAGTATATTAAAACTCATGCAATAAATATTGAAACATTAAGATTACCAGAAATCTATCAATTAATTAAAGATGAACCAAGAATCTTAAAACGACCAATCATTGTTGACTTTGAAAAGAAAAAGATTCAAGTTGGTTATAATGAAGATGAAATTGAAATATTTTTACGCAGTAATTTAGATGATTAATTTAAAAAATGGTTAAGTTTTATTAACCATTTTTTATTTCATTTTCTTGCGTTGTTTCTGAATTAACAAAATAAGGTATTACTTGTTCTGAAGTAATAATTCCCTGAATTTTTCCTTGACTTAATAAGTTTGTTCCACCACCTTGACCAGGAAATGATTGTAAAACTGTCATTAAAACTGCTTTAGCATCATAATTATTAGCAGCTAAAGTTTTACTAATTGCTACTAAAATTAAAGTTTCATTATTTGCCACAACTTGATTTAAGAAAATTACAATTAAATCTTGATAACGATTACGATAATAATCACTAAGATTTTTTAAAACATTAAGATTAAAGTTTTGAAAATGATGAACTAATAAATTTTTACCATCTTTTGCTACAATTGGTTTTAAATCTAAAAACGCTTGTGCTTGTTCTTTTTCAAATTGAACATCAATAACTTTTTTTCATTTACGATATTGTTCTTGTAGTTCTGGCAATAGTTTTTTTGCTGTTCTTCAATCAGTTTTAGTAGCATTAAGTTTATTAAAAAGTGTTAATTGTTGTTCCAATTTACTATCAACTTTAATCTTCCGATTTTTTTGATAAAAACTAGCGAGATTTTGACTAACTTGTTTCATTTGGTTCATTTCTTGGTTTAAAAATTCTTTAATTGTTTTAAAACTTGTTAGTGCCTGAATCCGATAATTACCTGAACCTTTTGATTCAACACTAGTAATTAATAAATCTTCAACTTCTTTACTATTACCACAATGGGTACCACCACACAATTCAATTGAAAAATCACCAAACTTAACAACACGAACAATTTGATCATACTTTTCACCAAAAAATGCCAAAGCGCCAATTTTTAAAGCTTCATCATGAGTTAAATGAAATACTTCTGCTGGTACTGCTGCATCAATTCATGCTTGTACTTGTGTTTCTAATTGAACAATTTGTGTTTCAGTAACAGTTGTAAAATGACTAAAATCTAATCGTAAGTATTCATCATTATTAAAACTACCTGATTGCATAACATGAGAACCCAAAATTGTTCTTAATGCTGCATGTAATAAATGTGTTCCCGAGTGATTTTTTCTTGTATAATAACGTTTTAATTGATTGATTTTTGCAATAACAAAATCATCTTTACTTAATTTACCAACCACTTCTAAATAATGAATATTAAAATTATTAACTGATTGAACATCTAAAACATGACCATAACCATTTTCACCAGTAATTTCTCCTGTATCGGCTGCTTGGCCACCTTTTTCAGCATAAAATGGTGTTTGATCTAAAATTAGATAACCATTAGTATTTTCTAAACTTTGATATGCTTGATTATCATCTTTAAAAAGAAAAATAATTTTACTATCATCAATTCGTTCTTGTTGATAACCAACAAAACTTGATTTTAATTGTAAGTTAATCAATAATGAATTTTGTTCTGTTAGTGCTTTAATATCACCTTGAGCATTACGAGCATTAACTTTATGTTGATTTAATAAAGCATAAAAACTTTCTAAATCAACATCGACTTTGTTTTCTTGTGCTAATTCTTGTGTTAACTCAATTGGAAAACCAAAAGTATCAAATAATTTAAAAGCATTTTCGCCTGAAATTGTTTGATTTTCTTTAATAATCTTTAATAATAATTCTTTTCCTGCCACTAAAGTTTGTCAAAATTTAACTTCTTCATTTTTAATAACATTAACAATTAATTGTACTTTAGATTTTAACTCTTGATAATAATCTGCCATTTGTTCAATAACTGTTGGTACTAAAAGATATAAAAATGGCTTATTAATTGCTAATTTTTGACCATAAATTTCAGCTCGACGAATTAATCTTCGTAAAATATAACCCCGAGTTTTGCTGCTTGGAAAGACACCATCAGCAATAGCAAAAGTTAAACAACGAATATGATCACTAATAATTTTAAAAGCAGTATTAATTGCCGTTTGCTTTGGATCATTTTTAAAATAATTATTAATCTCATAATGATATTGTGAAAAAGTTTCACATTTTTTAATAATTGCTTGAAATAAATCAGTATCAAAATTAGTTGGCACATCTTGTAAAACAGCAACAATTCTTTCTAACCCTGCTCCTGTATCAATATTCTTTCTTGGCAAATCTGTATAATTGTTAAAACCATCGTTATTATATTGTGAAAAAACAATATTTCAAATTTCAATATAACGATCATTTTCAATATCATCTTGTAATAATTTTAAACCAATCTTATCTTGATCATATTTAGCACCACGATCATAATAAATTTCAGTATTAGGACCACAAGGTCCTTGCCCCATATCTCAAAAGTTGGTTTTTCTTGAACCTAAAATTAAATGATTTTTAGGAATTTTAATATCATTTAATCAAATATTTTGTGTTTCTTGATCTTCAGAAAAAATTGTAATATAAAGTTTTTCTGGACTAAGATTTAATCAATTTTTACTAGTTAAAAATTCTCAAGCCCAAACAATTGCTTCTTTCTTAAAATAGTCACCAATTGAAAAATTACCTAACATTTCAAAAAAAGTATGATGGCGAGCAGTTAAACCAACATTTTCAATATCATTAGTTCTAATCGCCTTTTGTGAATTAACTAATCTTGGAGCGGGTGGTGTTTGTTTTCCTTCAAAATAAGGTTTCAAATTAGCAACACCGGAATTAATTCATAATAATGAACGGTCATCTTTTGGTACTAAAGAAGCAGTAGGCAAAAGATAGTGATCTTTAGATTGAAAGAACTCTAATCATTTAGCTCGTAATTTGTCGGTTGTTCATTTCACAATTATTTTTCCTTTTTCTGATTTAATAAAATTATTTTATCGTAAATTATTAAAAAAAACAAAGAAAATAACATTGCTGGAAAAAATAAAAAAGATTTTGAAAAAATTAAAAATAAAACTTAAATCGCAATATATAATAACTATGGTAGGTAGTTTAGAAGAGGCATTAATTAGATTGTTATTAAAATTAATCAGAAAGGATAAAGTTTATGATTTTAACAAAATCAATTAATGATGCTGTGTTAGAAACTTTAAAAAATTGAGGGTTTTGAAGTGCCATTGTTGCGACAATTTTTGTTATCTTCTTAGGTTTTTTGTTAACAAGAAAAAACATTTTAAAAAGAGAATGAGATAAAGTGCTAATTAAACTAGTTATGACAATTGGTTTACCAGCGTTAGCACTACAAGGATTTTTAACAAACATTACTATTGCCGAATTAAAAAATCAAGTTGCCGTTTTAGCAATTGGATTTATTTTTTATGCCTTAATGGCGTTTGGGACACGATTATTTTTCTTTAAATACGATCGTGACATCCAAGATACTTTAGCAATGTGTATTGCTTTTGCTTCAACAACATTTTTTGGATTACCAATCGTTTCTGAATTATTTAAACCAAATGGTTCAGCAATTGGAAATATGTTTAATGTTCCTTATCGTGTATTTTTATATTCATTGGCATTTATTATTATGACAAGAAAAAATCCAAAAATAAAATTAAATTTCAGTGAAAGAAAAGCATTAAAACTAAAAGCAATTCCTAATAAAGAAACAGAGCCAGAAGTTTATCAAAATTATTTAGTTAATAAAAGAAATGCTGTAAAAACTCAATGTAAAAACATCTTTTTAAACCCAATTTTAATTGCTACTTTTATTGGAATTATTATTTGAGTAACACAATTAATTCCAGGAATTGAAGTAATAAAAATGTCCGGTATTAATAACAATCAGGCATTTTCACCATTACGAATTGATTTATTATTTCCACCAATTGCCAAAATCCTAACAATTTTAGCAGCACTTTGTACACCATTAGCATGAATTGCCATTGGAATGCAATTATCAGATGGTAACTTTAAACAAGCAATGAAGTCTAAAACAGTTTGATATGCAACAGTTTTAAAAATTATTGTTGCACCATTAATTATTTTAGGAATTTCAATGTTAATTGCTTGAATTGGATATGCCACAGGCGGTTGAAAATTAAGTCAATCAGCTTTAGGAGTATTAGTAATTATGACAGCAACTCCACCTGCTAGTGTCGTTGTTTCTTATTCAATTGCTTTTGCCAAAGAACCAAAAATCGCCAGTGATTTAACATTAGTAACAACAGTAATGGCAATTATTACTTTACCAATTTGAGTAATTATCGTTACTGCAATTGGAACATTACCAATTTTTGGTTAATAAATTAAATAAATTTTAAAATGGAGGAACTTATGAAAATAATTTGTTATGGCGTTCGCGAAACTGATCAAGAATTTTTTAACTCATTAAATAAAAAATATAATTATCAACTAATTTTAAAATCAGAATTATTAACTCACGAAAATATTGCAACAGCAAAGGGATGCGATGCTGTGATGTTACGAGCAAATTGTATTGCTGATGAAAAAAATTTAAATCAATTAAAATCATATGGTGTTAAATATCTTTTAACAAGAACCGTTGGTTTTAATCATATTGATGTTGCCTATGCTAAATCATTAGGTTTTTTAGTAGCAAGAGTACCAGCATATTCTCCTAATGCTGTTAGTGAACTAGCAGTTGCTTTAGCAGTTGGTTTATTACGAAATACTTTTTATATTGCTAACAATTCTACTAATAAAAATTTTAAAGTTGATAATTTCATCTTTGCCAAAGAAATTAGAAATTCAACGATTGGCATTATTGGAACTGGTCGAATTGGCATTGAATTTGCCAAAGCTTTCAAAGGTATGGGTGCAAAAATCTTAGGATATGATATTTATCCTAATAAAAATAATGAAACAATTTTAGAATATACTGATTTAAATACATTATTGAAAAATTCTGATTTAATAAGTTTACACACACCTTACATTCCTGGAGAAAATGATAAAATGGTTAATCAAGATTTTCTTAATAAAATGAAAGATGGTAGTTTTTTAATTAATGCTGCTCGTGGTGAATTAATTGATCACGAAGCACTATATCAAGCTTTAATTACTAATAAACTTAAAGGTGCTGCTTTAGATACAATTAATCAAGAAGGAGAAATCTTCTTTAAAGACTTTAAAAATCAGAAATTACCAATTGAAATTTATGAAAAATTAAATTCACTATACCCAAGAGTGATTATTACTCCACATATTGGTAGTTATACTGATGAAGCAACAAAAAATATGATTGAAATAAGTTACCAAAACCTTGATGATTTAATTAATAACCGTGATTGTCTAAATCAACTTTAAGATAATAAATAAAAAACTGATTTATTTTTAAATCAGTTTTTTCATCATATTTTAAGGTCGTTTTCTGCCTCAAAAACCTTTTTTACTTTTTTGCTTCTTACTAGATTTTGATGATTTTGATGGCATTGTTGTATTACTTAAACTAAATTCATTATAAACTTTAACAATATTTTCATTTGCCCCAATAAAAAGCACTTCATCATTCAAGAATAGTTTTTCATCGCTTCGGGGAATAATAACACGATTATCACGCTTAATCGCAATCAAATTAATATTATAATTAACAGGAATTTGCAAATTCTCTAACTTACGATTAGTTAAGCGAACATTCTTCAAGATAACATGAGCAATTGAATGTTTTTGATCAACAGTAGTTAAATCTAATCCTAACTTTCAAATTGCTCGATAAGCTGCCCTTTTACCAGCTTCTAGTTCCGGTAAAATAATATTACTAATTCCAATTGCTTCTAATAATAACTGATGAGTACTATCAACTGCCTTAGCAACAATATTAATTTCTTCGCCATCATTATATTCTTTTTGTAGTGCTAAAATTTGCACAGCAGTAACAACTGAAGCCGCTAAATCTGAACCAACAGCAATAATAATATTTTTAATTTTATGAATCCCAGCATCTTCTAAAGCATCACGATTAGTTGAATCCAAAATTAAAACTTCACTAGCAACATTAGCAGCTAATTGAACTCGATCTTCATTTTTGTCAATTGCTAAACAAACCTTACCTAAATCTTCTAAAGTTCTTACAACTGACATTCCAAACTTTCCTAGACCAATGACACAATAATCATTTTCTGAAGACATTACGATCCTACTTTCTTTTTCTTTAAATATGACAAATAATAATATCATTATACTAAAAATTATTAAAAATCGTTAAATTTAAAAAGGTTAAGTTCAATGTTAATTAAAATAATAATTAAAATCACCCTTGAATATAGGGTGACTTTTTTGCTAATAATTTAAAATTAAAAATAAATTTTAATCAATTCGATTATCACAAGTTCCTGTTGTTTGTAATTGTTTTAAATTTTCAAAAGAAATTTCTGACATATTTTTAATCGCTTCATCAGTAAAGTAAGCAACGTGAGGTGAAATTAAAGTTTTAGGATATAAAGCAATTAATTCTTCAATTAATTTTAAATTACTTGGGAATTTATCTTTAAAATCATGATTAATAATTTCTGATTCATGTGGAAAAACATCAGTTGCATAACCTTCCAAATGATTTGCTTTAATTGCTTTAATAACAGCTGGTAAAGACACTAATTCTGAACGAGCAGCATTAACTAAAATTGTCCCTTTTTTCATTTTTTTAATTACTTCATCATTAATAACATCATCATTTTCACCTTTAAAATAAGGCATATGAATTGAAATTAAATCACTTTTGGCAATAACTTCATCAAAAGTAGTATAAGATAAAAATGATTTAGCTGCTTCATTAGGATAAGGATCATAAGCAATAATTGTTGCATCTAATGCTTTTCACATTTTTGCAGTTTCATAACCAATTTTACCTGTTCCTAAAATTCCAATTGTACAATTTTTAGTTTCTTTAGCAAACATATTGCTATCAATTTTAAAATTACCTTGTCTAGTTTGTTCATAAATATAAGATGTTCGTCTTAATAAACTTAAACCACCATTAAAAGCTAAAGAAGCAATTGCTGTTGGTGAATATCCAGGAACACGACCAATAACATAATTTAATTCTTTGGCAGTTTTTAAATCAATATGATTAAAGCCAGCAGTTCTAGTAACAATATATTTAATTCCTAATTCTTTAATCTTTTTTAAATTATCAGCACTAGCATCACAATTAACAAATAAAATTAAAGCATCATAACCTTTTACTTTATTAACATTTTCATCATTTAATAATTCATTAGTAAATGATAAGTTAAAGTTATAATTCTTATTATTTTGCTCAAAAATTGGTTTTTCTGCTTCTTGAATACCATAACATAATACTTTCATTTATAGCTCCTTTATATTTTTTAGTATTATTTACCTTAATTTTACCATTAGTTATTTAAAATTCTCAATCAAATTTTAAAAAATACGATAAAATAAATATTATGGAAACTAATATTCTAGGGGAGAAAAAAATCAATGAAAATTAAAATAGTTAACAATCAAAAGATGTTAAATCAAGCTTTAAAAGTTAGAGAAATTGTTTTCATTAATGAACAAAAAGTGCCTTTATCAGAAGAAAATGATCAATATGAAACCGAAGCAACTCATTTTCTAGCTTATAATAAGAAAAACCAGCCAATTGCAACTTGCAGAACAAGGGTTTATGCCGACAATAAAGTTAAAATTGAACGAGTTTGTGTTTTAAAAGCTTATCGTGGTTTAAAAATTGGTGAAAATTTAATTAATTTTGCTGAACAAGCAGCAAAAAGTCAAGGATTTAAAGAAGCAGTTTTAGGTGCTCAAACCACAGTTCTAGACTTTTATCAAAAACTAGGTTATCAAGTTTGTTCTAAACCATTTATGGAAGCAAATATTGAACATTATTTAATGAAAAAAACTTTATAATAATAAAAAATGAGTTCATTCAATTGAACTCATTTTTTTGTTGCTATTTTTAATCTTTATTTATTAGCATCCTTTAATATAAAAGTAACAGCTGCTGAACCTTTGATTAACAAATCACCATCTTTTGCTGCTACAACAGCACTTGTATGGGGAGCATTACTATCAAGGATAACATTAATATGAGGACTAATTAAAGCTTCAGACACTGGAAAATGCATAATGTCAGTTCCAAGAACAGCTACTGCTTTAATAATAGCTTTAGTAATTTGAGCATCTCTTGAGTTAGTATCAACACCTACTAAATTTAATTTACTATTTTCTTCAGTAACAAAAGAACCAATATCAATTCTAAAATCTTGTGTACCTAAATTAATAGCATCTTTATCAACAGTAACTGTTGCAATTTTTTCATGAGTTGTCGCACTTACTGCAGCAACCGTAATTAAACCTAAAGCTGTTAAGCTTGTTAATAAATTTCTCAATTTCATAAAAAAATACCTCCCTTTTTTATTTAACTTATTATATCAATTAATTCTAAAAATTGCATAAAAACTCTTTTCTTACCAAAATTAAATAAAAAAAAGATAAGTTTTATTGACTGGAATCCACCTCCATAAGTAGTTTCATATAACTTTTTATTTTCGTGTCTACTTTTTGGGGTGGATTCCACACTATTCTATACCCTTTTTTCTTTTATCATAATGCTTTTTTTAAAAATTACCAGATAAAATAAATCTATCTTTTGTCATCAAAAATAAAAAAAATCTTAGATATTTATCTAAGATTTCTTATTTATGATTAATATTCACTAGACTTAGCAGCTTCGCCAAGACTTAAAATTTCTTCACTACTTAATAAACCAGTACCAGCAGGAATAATATTTCCAAGAATAACATTTTCTTTTAAACCAAGTAAGTTATCAGTTTTACCTTTAATTACAGCATTAGTTAATACTCTTGTTGTATCTTGGAATGAAGCAGCAGCCAAGAATGAATCAGACTCTAATGGTGCTTTTTTAATTCCTAAAATAATTGGTTTACCAAAGGCAGCAGTTTTACCTTCAATAATTGCTTTAGTATTTACTTTTTTGAACTCTTTAATATCTAAGATTTCTCCTGGTAATAATGTTGTATCACCACTATCAAAGACAAAGATACGACTTAACATTTGTTTAACAATAATTTCAATATACTTATCAGAAATTTCAATTCCTTGTAAACGATATACTCGTTGTACTTCTTTTAAAATATATTGTTGTACTTCAATAATTCCCGCAACTTCAAGTAATTGGTTAATATTAATTGAACCTTCAGTTAGTTTTTGACCAACCTTAACTTCTTGACCAACCTTCACACGAACTTGGGCATTATATTGTGTTTTGTATTCTTTGTAATCTAAGTTAGAACCAATCGAAATTGTGTAAATTCCTTGATCTTCATGAATACTCTTTACTTTACCAGCAAATTCACTAATTAAAGCAACAGCACCTTTTGGACTAGTTACATCTAACAATTCTTTAATTCTTGGTAACCCTTGAGTAATATCAGTACCACCAGCAACACCACCACTATGGAAAGTTCTCATTGTTAACTGTGTTCCTTGCTCACCAATTGATTGCGCAGCAATAATTCCAACGGCTTCACCAATTGCTACTTCATTGCCACTAGTTAAGTTCAATCCGTAACATTTTTTACATACACCACTATTAGCTTCACAAGTTAAAACTGAACGAATATTTACTTTCTTAATTCCAGCATTAATTACTTTTTCAACTAATTGTTCAGTAATTAATGTATCATGTGCTAATACTAATTTATTTTGTTCATCAAACAAGTCACCTTGTAAGTAACGACCAAATAAACGGTCTTTCAATGGCACAATAATATTATTTCGTTTCGCATCAACAATATCACTAACAATAAAACCATTATCAGTTTGACAATCATCTTCAGTAACAATAATATCTTGAGCAACATCAACTAATCTTCTTGTTAAGTAACCTGAGTCAGAGGTTTTTAAGGCCATATCAGCCATACCTTTTCTAGCACCATGAGTTGAAATGAAGAATTCTGAAACATTTAATCCATCTCTAAATGAAGATTTAATTGGTAATTCAATAACTTCTCCCTTAGGATTATTCATTAAACCACGCATACCTACTAACTGAGTAAAGTTACTAATATTAGTTCTAGCACCTGAATCTCACATCATGAAAATTGGATTATTAATATCTTGTTTTAAAACATTTTCTAATTGATCTTGAATATCATTTTTTACTTTTGCTCATTTATTAATAATAAGATAATGACGTTCTCTATCAGTTAACATTCCATCACGATAGAATTGATAGATTTTTTTAACATAATCATCAGCTTCTTTAAATAATTTTGCTTTTTGTTCATAAGAAATAATGTCACCAGCAGAAATAGTTGTTCCTGAAAGTGTTGAAAACTTAAACCCTAAATCCTTCATCTTATCTAACATTTCAGCTGTTGATTGAGTTCCATAACGTTTAAAGTATTTATGAATAATATCAGCTAAAGTTTTCTTTTTGAATGGATCAGCAATTTTACGACCTTTAATTAATTCACGGAAATCAACATTAAAGTCAACTAAGTCTTCGTTACTGTAATCGTGTAAATTAGTAATTTTTGCTTGGTTAATATAAGGCATATCAGAAGGGAAAATTTCATTAAAAATCAATTTTCCAACTGTTGTAATTAAAATCTTATTACGATCTTGTTCAGCAAACTTATTAATTCCAACATCACTAACTCTAATTCCAATAATCGCATGCAAAGAAACATTATCTGTTTCATAAGCTTTTCTTGCTTCAGTAATATCTTTAAACAATGAACCTTGGCCTAATTGATTTAATTTTTCAATTGTTAAGTAATAATTACCCAAAACCATATCTTGAGTTGGTGTAACGATTGGTTTTCCATCTTTTGGACTTAAAATATTTTTTGAACCTAACATTAAATGTCTTGCTTCAGCAACTGCTTCTTTTGTAATTGGCACGTGAATTGCCATTTGGTCACCATCAAAGTCAGCATTAAAAGCAGGAGTTACTAAAGGATGTAAACGAATTGCTTTTCCTTTAACTAACTTAATTTCAAATGCTTGAATTCCTAAACGGTGTAAAGTTGGAGCACGGTTTAATAAAACTGGTCTTTCTTTAATTACTTCTTCTAAAGCATCTCAAATTCTTTCATCTTGACTATCAATTAACTTTTCAGCAATCTTAATATTCAAAGCAGATTCATTACTTACTAATTTTTGAATTACAAATGGTTTAAATAAAATAATTGCCATATCTCGCGGAATTCCACATTGATACATTTTTAAATCTGGACCAACAGCAATAACACTTCTTCCTGAATAGTCAACACGTTTTCCTAATAAGTTTTGACGGAATCTTCCTTGTTTTCCTTTTAAAGTTGAAGTAATTGATTTTAATGGTCTTTTATCTCGACCTGTTACTGGTCGTGCTTTTCTTTCATTATCAAGTAAGGCATCAACAGCTTCTTGTAACATTCTTTTTTCGTTATTAATAATTAAAACTGGTGCACCCATTTGTTTAATTTTCTTTAATCGTTCATTACGAATAATAATTCGACGATATAAATCATTAATTTCAGAAGTAGTAAAACGACCACCATCTAATTGAATAATTGGTCTAATATCAGGTGGAATTACCGGAATTGCATGCATTACCATTCATTCTGGTCTGTTACCTGATTTTAAGAATGAATCAATAACATCTAAACGACGCATTAATTTACGACGATCTGTTTGTGATTTTTTATTGTTTAATTGTTTTTTAATTTCTTCAAATTCTTTTTCTAAATCAATATTTTTTAATAAATATTCAATCGCAGCAGCACCAATTCCAAACTTAGTGTCAGTATGCTTACTAATAAATTGTGTACATTCATCCATTGAAAATGGTCGTGACAAATCACCCAAGCTTTCAGCTAAAATCTTTGCTCTAGTGTAAGCAAATGAATTTTCATCTAAATTTTCTTGAATTAAAGTTACAACTTTTCTTAAACGATTTCTTGTGTCAGTTGCTGCTTTTGGTGAGCCTAAATCAAGAACCATCTTTGGTTTAAAGACTTTATGTGCTCGTCCAGGATCTAAAACAATATAAGAAACAAAATAAGCAACTTCTTCTAAATCTTTTGCTTTCATATCAATTGCTAAAGCAATTCTTGATGGTGATGCTTTTAACATTCAAATATGAGTTACAGGTTCTTCTAATTCAATATGTCCTAAACGTTCACGACGAACAATTGCTTCAGTAATTTCAACTTGACAACGTTCACAAACTTTACCTTTATTTTTAATTTTCTTGTATTTACCACAAATACATTCATAATTTTTAATTGGTCCAAAAATTCGTGCATCAAATAAACCATCTTTTTCTGGTTTTAAAGATTTATAATTGATTGTTTCTGGTTTCGTAATTTCTCCATGCGATCAAGAACGAATTTGTTCGGGAGAAGCTAAAGAAATTTTAATTGCACGATAGTGCTTTGTATCAGTAGTATTTGCCATCTTGTTCTTCCTCCCTTATTCGAAAAAGCCTTGGGCTTCTTCTTCTGTTGCTTCAACAATCGCTCCTGGTGCTTCGTAATCCATGAAGTTATTTTCCTCTAATGAAACTTCATCATCATAGGCCACTACTTCTTGTTCTTTACCATAGCCATCAATTAAACTAACATTAATTCCTAAACCTTGCAATTCTCTTGTTAGAACATTAAATGATTCAGGAATTCCTGATTTTGGAATCTCTTTATCTCGTAAAATTGCTTCGTAAGTTTTAATTCTTCCTTTAATATCATCAGACTTGATTGTTAAGATTTCTTGTAAAGTATGAGCAGCACCATAAGCTTCCAACGCTCAAACTTCCATTTCTCCAAATCTTTGACCACCATTTTGAGCTTTACCACCTAATGGTTGTTGCGTAATTAATGAATATGGTCCAACATTTCGCGCATGTAATTTATCATCAACCATGTGAGAAAGTTTCAACATATACATTACGCCAACAGAAATTTTGTTATCAAATTTTTGTCCTGTTACTCCATCATAAAGATCAACTTTATCAAAACCATTAAATTTGGCTTCTTTCATAATATTAAGTAAATCATCATTTTTTAGACCATCAAAAACTGGAGTAGCAACTTTAATTCCTAAAGTTTTTGCTGCCATTCCTAAATGTAATTCTAAAATTTGACCGATATTCATTCTTGAAGGTACTCCCAAAGGATTTAACATAATATCAATTGGTGTTCCATCAGCTAAGAATGGCATATCTTCAATTGGCAACACTTTTGAAATAACACCTTTATTTCCGTGTCTTCCAGCCATTTTATCACCTTCACGAATTTTTCGTTTTTGTACGATGTAAACGTGAATAATTTCTTCTACTTCGGAAGGTAATTCATAACCTTCAGCACGCGCATAGCGCTTAATGCTTTGAACAATTCCAGCACCACCATTTGGTACTCTTAAAGAATTATCTTTAACATTACGAGATTTTTCACCATAAAGAATTGATAATAATTTTTCTTCTGGTGTTGGTTGTGTTTGACCTTTTGGTGTTACTTTACCAACCAAAATATCGCCTTCTTTTACTTCAGTTCCAACCAAAACAACTCCGTCATCATCAAGGAATTTTCTTGCTTGTTCAGAAGTATTAGGAATTTCTCTAGTAATTTCTTCTTTACCTTGTTTTGTTCGTCTTCGTTCCAATGTATATTCTTCAATATGCATTGAAGTATAAACATCATCTTTCACTAGTCTTTCACTAAGAATAATCGCATCTTCATAGTTATAACCATTTCAAGTCATAAAGCCAACAATAACATTTTGTCCTAATGCCAATTCACCATCTTTCATTGATGGTCCATCAGCCAAGATTTGTCCTTTTTCAACTTTATCACCAACTTTAACTAATGGTCGATGACTAATTGCTGTTCCATAGTTACTACGTTCAAAACGACTTAAATCATAAGTATTAACATCTTTTTCAGATTTAATAATAATTTCATTAGCATCAGCATAAGCAACAACACCAGCTTGTTTTGCTAAAATTGCCAATCCTGAATCACGAGCAACTGCATGTTCAACTCCAGTTCCAACGATTGGTGCATCTGGTTTCAACAATGGAATTGCTTGTCTTTGCATATTAGCTCCCATTAAAGCACGGTTAGCATCATCATTTTCCAAGAATGGAATACAACTTGTCGCAATTGAAACAATTTGTTTTGGTGAAACATCAATAAAATCAATTTCACTTGGACTAACAATAATATTTTCACCATTATTACGAGCAATAACACTCTTACTACTAATATTATTATTGTTATCAAGTTCAATATTAGCTTGACCAATAATATAATTTTTTTCTTCGCCCGCTGTTAAATAAACAACTTCATTAGTTACTTTATTATTAGTTACTTTTCGATATGGTGTTTCAATGAACCCAAATTGATTTACTCGCGCATAAGTTGCCAAGTTACTAATTAAACCAATATTTGGTCCTTCAGGAGTTTCACTCGGACAAATTCGGCCATAGTGAGAATAGTGCACATCTCGAACTTCTAAACTAGCACGTTCACGAGATAAACCACCTGGCCCTAAAGCAGTTAGTCTTCTTTTGTTTGCTAATTCAGCCAAAGGATTAGTTTGATCCATAAATTGTGATAATTGTGATAAGTTAAAGAATTCACCAACAACCGCTGTTAATGGTTTATTGTTAGTAATATTAGTTGGCTTAATTCTGTCAATGTCAGTTGTTGCCATCTTTTCTTTAACATTTTTTTCAATTCTTCCCATCCCAATTCGGAATTGATTTTGTAATAATTCACCAACAGTTCGCACACGACGATTAGCTAAATGATCAATATCATCTTCACTACCAACACCATGAATAAAATTCAAAATGTATGATAACGTTGCAACAATATCAGCAATTGTAATACTGTCAACATTAGAGTTAGTAACACCAACAACATTAATAATGTTTTCTTCAATTTGTTCAGCATTATCTTTATAAATTTTAACTAATTGTAGTTGATGTTGATTTTGTTCAGAATTAGCAACTGAATTTAAAGATATTAAACAAGCACCTTTATTTAAGGCTTGTTTTAAAACTTCAATATTAGTTTTGTCAATTAAAGTATTCTTTTTAATTACAATATTACCCTTATTATCTTTAATATCTTGAGCAATAGTTTTATTCAAAATACGATCAGTAATTGTTAATTTTTTGATTAACTTATATCTTCCGGCTTTAGTTAAGTCATATTTTTTACGATCAAATAATAAACCAAATAAAAACTTTGAAGCACCATCAATACTTGCAGTTTCTCCAGCTTTAATTTTTTTGTAAACTTCTTGAACAGCACTTTCTCATGTTGAATATTCATCATACTGATAAGTATTTAATAAAATTTCATCATTACCAAGAATATCAAGCATATCAACTTTTGATAAACCTAATGCTGTTAATAATGTTGTCACAAGAATTTTTCTTGACTTTTCAACTTTAATTTGGATAATTTCTTTTAAAGCATTTTTATTTTTAATTAGTTTATTCTTTTTCGTATCAGTTTCTAATTCTAATCAAGTTCCTCTTGAAGGAATTAAGTCACCAAAATATTTTTTTAATCCAGTTTTAGCATCAACTTCAACTTTAAAATAAGCACCAGGTGAACGAACTAATTGTGAAATCACAACTTTTTCACTACCATTAATGATGAAAGTTCCTTTATCAGTCATAATTGGAAAATCACCTAAGAAAACATCACCTTCACGAGTTAAATTAAAATCAACAACTAATTCTTGATCAGTTCTTTGTTGAACAATAATTTCAATATTTGAAAAATCACCATTATTATGTGGCGTTTTTTCTTCAAAATAATAAGTATCACCACTAATTTTTGGTTCAATAATATTAGTAATATTAAATTGTTCTTTAATTCAACGAGTTAAGTATTGTAAAATATTTTCTTTTGGGGTAATTGGTAATTTACGATTACTATCAGATATTGCTAATGATAATTTCGTATATAATGGTGCTTCATAATTTTTTGATTCTTCTTTTGCTTCTTTAATTGATCTTCGAGGTGTCCGAAATTCTCAATCTAGTAAAGAAAGAATTGTCCGATCATCATTATCAGTAATTGGAAAAATATCATCAAATACTTCTTGGATTCCTTGTTTGTTAAATCAATCGTAAGTATCTCTTTGAATTGCAATCAAGTCAGGTAAATCTAAATTACCAGAAACTTTTGTATAATCTCTTCTTGACGCATAATGTCCAAACTTCTTTGTTGTATATTCCATTGGCCAGCTCCAATTCGTTTTTTTATTTTTTTTGTTATATATAGTCAAATATAACACAATTTGCTTAGAGATTATCTAAGTAGATAAAACCAGTTCAAAAACTGGTTTTTAGTTATCTTAAATTTTTTGTTTTAATAAATTTATTTAATTTCAACAACTGCTCCAGCTGCTTTGAAAGCTTCTTCTAAATCTTTTAATTCAGCAGGTGAGGCATTTTCTTTTAATAATTGTGGTTTTTCAGCAACAGCATCAGTTACTTTTTTAGCAGACATTAAGTCCATTCCTAATTTTTCTTTCATTAATTTAATAACGGCAACTTTAGCAGCTCCTACTTCTTTTAAATAGATTGAACTTGCTTGTTTTTCTTCTTGAGCAACATCTGCTGTTCCTGTTGGTGCTGCTACAACTGCTGCTGCAGCTGTTACACCGAATTCTGCTTCAATTGCAGAAACCAATTCTTTTAATTCTAAAGCACTCATTGTTTTAACGTGCTTAATGATTTCGGCATTAGTTAATTTTTCCATTTTATTTTCTCCTTTTATTATATATTATTCTTAATTATTATTTAATTGATGGGTCTTTTTGCTTTGCAACTGCATCAAATGCTGCTGCTAATTTTTGCACAGGTGCTTGTAAGACACTCAATAACATTGATAATAAGATTTCTTTTGGTGGTAATGATGCAATAACTAGTAATTGTTTCTGATCAATTACTTTATTATCAAAAATACCGGCTTTCAGTTTTAACAACTTATTTTTCTTAGCAAAATCTGATAAAACTTTCGCAGTTTTTAAATCATTTTCAAAACCAAAAACAAACGCATTTGGACCAATTAATGATTGATCTAAGTCAGTAAACTTGCTATCTTTCAAAGCACGACTAACTAAATTGTTTTTATAAACTTTAATTTCGGCTCCGGCTTGCTTTAGTTCATGTCTTAATTGACTTAATAGACTTACATCCAATCCTTGATATTGAACAACAATTGTTGTTTTTGCTTTTGTAATTTGATCATGAATTTGATTAATAATTTTTTGTTTTTCTACCATTGCTGGGCGCATCAATTACACCTCCTTCTTCTAGAATTTTGTTACTAGATTATAAGCAATGTAAAAACTCGAGTGAACCCGAGTATTAATTACCACATAAAGAAAACATGGAATTTACCTGGGCAACATGATTAAGACTTGTGTCCGTTGCTGTCTTAGGCTTATTTTCTAGTCTAAATATTATATTATAATTTGGAATAAAATACAATATTTAATAGGGAAAAAATTAATTTATTTTCATTACATCTTTATACAAGTTATCAAACATTTCCCTTATTTCTGATTGTTCACTAAAATCTTTGAAAATCTTCTCAAGATCAGAATATTTAATATTAAGAAATTCTTCAAAAAAACTTTGTCCTCTTCTAATATTTGTTCTCTCAGGAACATAAATATTACCTTTCATCTTCTTGTTATTAAAATAAAATAAAATTGGAGTTAATTCAGAATAATTTTTAAGTGATAATTCATTAAATAAATAAGCTGAGGTTTGAATAAATTTGCGATTTATAGCTAAAAACTTATCTGTATCATGATCATCATTAAATTTAATTTCAACATAATAATATTTATTACTATTTTTTTCTTTAAATAATAAATCTACATCATGTTGAAATTCTAACATTTCACCATTATTTTTATTAAAAAAGATATCTTTTAATAATTTTTGAAAATTTCCTTCTAATTCTTTATCATTAAAATTTTTAGTTTGACACATTGTAAGATAATTATTAATTATTTTATTATTTTCAGTGCTTAATGTAAATTTTTTATTACTAGCACCACTTAAATTTTCTACTACGATATAATTATTTGTTTTTTCAATAAAAGATGCCATAAGTTTTTCAATAAAATTACCAAATTGAATATTCATTGATTGCAACATTCCGCCAAAAACTCTATATCTTATTGGAATAAAATGCAATTTTACTTGATGTTTTTTTTATTAATTCAACTTTCTTACTATCTGTATTTTTTATAATTTGATTAACTGTCTCTTTGATTGTATCAAAAACATGATTATTCATTATTTACCTCATATCTAAAATCATTTATTGATTTTAGTTCTCCATTTCTAATTACAAAAAAATATTCTCATCCATTATTATTAACTTTTTTTAATTCTTTAGCACTCATTTTATGAATAGATAAAATTTCTTTATATTTATCAATAACTTTACCATCATCAAGTAATTGACATATTTTTTCACCTTTGCTATTATAAAAAAATTCATTTAATATTAATTTTTTCAATTCTATCAATTTACTTACTGGTACTTTAGGAGGTTTTTTTTCTAAAGTTCCATTAATAAATTCACTTTCTTTAGGTACTATATCACTAATACGTTTTTCTGCAACATTTATATATTTTTTTTCATATTCAATTCCAATAAAATTTCTTTTAAATTTTTTAGCAACAGCTCCTGTAGTTCCAGTACCAAAAAAGGATCTAAAATAATATTATCTATTAATGTAGATGATAAAATAATTTTTTCTAATAATTTTTCGGGTTTTTGAGTACTATGAATTTTTTGACCATTTATATCTTTTAATCTTTCTTTACCAATACATATAGAAATATCTCAAACAGATTTTTCCTGAATATCATTATTTAATTTTTTCATAGTTTTATAATTAAATTTAAATTTAGAAGATTTTGATTTTGAACATCAAAGTAAAGTTTCATGAGAATTTTTAAATCTTGAACCAGAAAAATTAGGAACTGAATTTGGTTTTGATCAAATAACATCATTAATAATTCAAAAACCCAAATTTTGCATTATATAGCCTATTCTATAAATATTTTGAAATGAGCCAATTACTCATATAGAACCTTCTTTTTTAAGAATTCGTTTACATTCTTTTAATCATAAAAAAGGAAAAATTATCATATTCTTTATAATTAGAAAATTTATCTCAATCGTCATTAACTCCTTTGAAAATATCTCCTCCATATCTTTTTAATTCACCTTCTGTTTGCATAAAATAAGGTGGATCAGCAAAAATTAAATCTACAGAATCAGAAGGAATTTTTTTTAACTCAACAATTGAATTTCCGTGTATAATTTTATTTTTTATTTTTTTATATCATGCATACAATTCACCTTCTATAATTTAAGAATTAAAAATTTGCAAATAAGATATAATATGCTTTTTATATTTCTCATTAAAAAAAGAATTATTTTTAATAAAAATTTCATTATGATACACAACTAAATTTTTCTTTGCTCTTGTACAAGCAACAAAGTGTAAATTTTTATTTTGATTTTTTTCTTTTTCAGATTTATTTTGAGAAAACATAGCTAAATAATCTCCGGTTAAAATTAAAACATTATCAAACTCTAAACCTTTAGATGCATGAATAGTCATAATTTTATATTTATATTTATCTTGATTAAAAAATATTTTTGTTTTCTCATCAAAAATATTTTCAACTATTTTTTTAATTAAACTAGCATCATATTTTTCATCTTTCTTTAAATTTTTAAATAATAAATTAAAAGTTTTACTAAAATTATCTTTATCATTTATTTGATAAAAGTTTTTGCATTTTTCTAATA
>Ga0153991_1000048_pt1 | contig 25524 bp, 19 predicted proteins | sample TSNC075MetaG_FD_104681 | JGI IMG/M metagenome (GOLD analysis project Ga0153991, IMG submission 104681) | Attine ant fungus gardens microbial communities from North Carolina, USA - TSNC075 MetaG | ecosystem: Host-associated > Fungi > Mycelium > Unclassified | place: USA: North Carolina, Jones...
ATAGAGTATTCTGTAATGTACCAAAAAGCCCGATTTTACTGGGATAATCAAACCTATCATGTGATACGGTGTTCCCCTGCGTAGCAGGTCGTATTATGTGGTGTTAATCAATTTTATTAGCATTTATTAGCAGGATTTTTGTGGATCGGACGGAATGTCCGATTCCTAAGTTTATCAAAATTATATTAAGCCGGATACCATTTTAGATGGTGTCTGGCTTTTTCACAATTCTGAAAGGAGGTCATTTATGAAATGTTTACTCAAATACCAATGGGTTAAACTACCTAGGGAATTGCTTCTCCCCCACTGGAAGGGGATAATGGGACACTGGGCCAGTTTGGCCTCTAGCGCCGCATTTCGGAATGGCCAGGCAAAATACTGCGGATATGTCAACGAAGTCACCGTCGGCTCCTGGGCCGGCGGTGTCGTTGGTTTAAAGAGTATTCTCGGACAAAAGAGCCGGGCAAAAACATTGGACATCATGGATGAACTCTCAGCCCTTGGGTATATTTCTTACCACCTCGACCCTGAAACAAAAAAGCTGACCTACAAAATCAACGACTTCGTTGTAAAGTGCTCCGGTGCCGATTGCGATAGCGGCACAGTGTATACTACCGAGGGATTCGGCTTCTTATGCCTCCCTCGCAACATCACCCAAAGGCTCGTAGAGCAGAATTATAAATTTGAAGATGCAGACGCATGGCTTGACCTCTGGTGCCACACAGTGTACCAGGATCCCCGCAATGCGTTTACATATATGGCACCGGTCGTTCAGTACGGTCAATACGGTGCCGCCCTTACACTTGAGAATCTGGGCCGCCGTTGGGGCTGGGAAAAAACAAAAGTGTGGCGATTCCTGCAAAAACATGGGGATGCCTTCACGCTGCACAAGTTGCCCGGCTCTTTCGGGTGTCTCATTTTCAATAATCTGTACCCTGCAGGTACGGACTTTGCAGTGCCCACACAGGCAGAAGTTGCACGCATTTTGGGCGAAATACGCATTCTGAGTGAAAATGCGCATATATCAGGCTCCGATAATTACCGGATCAACCGGATGATCGCCTGGTACAGTGAGGATCTCTATGCGGATGAAGCGCCGGCGACTTCATCAGAGGATGAAGATAGCCGTGTTGCAGATTTGACCCCTATAATACGCGCGTATCTTTCTCAGTGTTGGAATTGTAAGAATTGTTATAAAGACTGCTGGATGAAATATATAAACCATAACTCTCATTCAGTGAATAACCGAACGATTCGGGGACCATGTGAAGACTATGGCCCCCGATTTAATTCAGAAGGAGGCTCCCCATGAGTAACAACGAAAAAAATTCAGATAGAAGCATGTATGAACAACAGGAAAGTAAGCTGTCCGCCCAATCGGCTGCATTTATTCAGATGCTGACCAAGAGAGGGATTTTGGAGGATCCGGACATTGACGATGAGAAGATCCGGGAGGCGGCAAAAAAGAAAAAGCGCAATATGTACCACAATACCCTGCTGATGCTCCAGCACTACCGGAACATAAGCTGGGCGTTGGAATGTTTTCCGACCCGTATCGCTGAAGAGCTGGACCAGTCCATGAACGACCTGGACGCCCTTCTCAGTCTGGTGAACGCGGAGATCGGCATGAACAATGTCAAACTGGAAAACAGGCTGCAGAGTGTTCAGAAATCACGGCTGCTGTTGGACCGCATCAACGAGGCATTGACGGTTCTCAGGCAGAAACCCGGGAACGGAGAGCTCATGTACAAAGTCATTTACGAGACATTCATTATTCCGGAAAAACTCTCCCACGCCGACATCCTGTACCGGCTGCACATATCCAGTCGGCATTATTACCGCATTCGTCAGCAGGCTATAAACATTCTTTCCATTCGTTTGTGGGCAGCCCCTGCCGGCGAATTGGATTCCTGGTTGGAAGTATTGACTCTTCTGGAGGCGCTATGAGCAAGATACATTGATTGTCCAAGAAAGAAAAGGAGTATTTATGGCGGTTTAATTGCTGCTTGCTGCCAATGGACGCAAAGTCGAGCGGCCAATGCCATAAAGTAAAAACAGCTATTAGCACTATTTTGAAAAATTGGAGGTTTATATGACCGGGATAAAGTTTAAATTCAAAGAACACGAGTATTTTTACTATAGCATGCTGGATAAATCCGGCAGCACAGATTCTTACCACCGGGGGCTTTTCTATGTGATGGGTATTGCGCCTGAAATGCGTAACAACATCGACAGCCTGTTTAATTTTGAAAAGGATCACATCAAACCGGAAGGGCTTGATGCCGCATGGCAGACAAGCGGCACAAAATCAGCCTGTCTGTTGGCGTTTAACCTATGGAATGGCTACAGAAAAAAGGGACGGGAAGAAGAATCCACACCTTACTATCTATTTGCGTGTAGTTATTCACCTTATTTTTTTGAAGGTATCAAATTGAGATACCCCGGATTCTGTAAAGACATTCCTGACGCAAACGAAATTGGTCGAACCGTGTAGGAGTAAATAGAGAGGTAAGCTGTCTGCTGCCATTTATGGATTCCATGTATAAATATCTTGGCTTTTGGTCATAAATAACAACGCTATAAAGCCAAATTTAAATCTCATATTTGCGTTTTTTCTTCAAAATTTTATTATAAATGTTTACAATCGGTATTTTTATGGTATAATCAGATAAAGAGGTGAACAACAATGCTTATAGAATTCAGTGTAAAGAATTTTCGCTCTATCAAAGATAAGATGACACTCAGTTTACTTGCATCTTCAGATCATACCCACGAAGACCAGCTTATCCTTGAAGGCAATAAGCGCCTTTTGCCTGTCGCCGTATTATATGGCGCCAATGCATCAGGCAAGAGCAACTTATTGCGTGCATTACAAACGATGCAGGATATGGTATCCGGTAAAAGTGCCCAGATATTAAAGGCTAAAAAGCTTCCCTATGACTGTTTCAAATTTACGAATATAGAGGAAACTCCTACAGAGTTTGAGGTTTTTTTCTTCTATCAGGGCATCCGGTACAATTATGGCTTTTCTTATACCGCTCAAGAAATATTGAAGGAATATCTTTATTATTGGCCAAAAGGAAGGGAATCCCTGATATTTTCCCGTGATAATGGAAAATATCTATTCCGTGAAAATATCACGGAACAGGAAACTCTGGCAGGTCGTACACCATCCAACAGACTTTATTTGGTATCATCCAATTCATGGAATCTCCCCCAAACGGAGAATGCATACCGCTGGTTTAATGAGAATTTATCCAACCCGGACGAACAGGACACTCCCGACATGACGATTTCTATGGAGGCTGAAAAAGCAAAGATACTAAATGAACTATTATTGGCAGACTTGGGAATCACCCAATATGGCATAAATGAGACTGGCGATAAACCAGATGTTTTAATGGTTCATCAAGTGAAAGGGAACATGGGAAATGAAAAGTATCCTCTTCCACTGGAAAATGAATCGGCCGGTACGCAGCGGTTCTTCTCAAGGATCGGTCCGTGGCTCCATGCCCTCAATGAAGGCAGAATCCTTATCATTGACGAACTGGAAGCAAGCCTTCACCCTCTGCTTACCAGACGTCTGGTAGAAATGATGCAGGATCCGTCAGTAAATACAAAAGGAGCTCAACTATTATTTACTACACACGACGTTATGCTTCTTGACTTATCATTATTACGTCGTGACCAGATATGGTTCACTGAAAAAAATCCGGACACGGCTGCTACAGAATTATACTCCCTATGGGAATTTTCACCACGAAAGAATGAGAACATCCGTAATGGGTATTTACAGGGGCGTTTTGGCGCTGTTCCGTTTCTGGGAGGTGATCTCTCGTGAGGAAAATGAATGGCAGGGGTAAGTCCGGAACCCGGAAACGCCGCCCCGTTGTTTATATTGTATGTGAAGGCAGCGAAACTGAGAAAAATTACTTTTCCCGGTTCAGGACCCGTAACAGTCTCATTGAGATTAAACCGCTTGCTTCCAAACATACCGCAGCGAAAATGTTGGTTCTAAGTGCGAAGAGCCTAATCAAGCATGACCCTTACTATCCTGAAGATGGCGATCTGATATGGTGTGTTTTTGATTGTGACTCAAATTCAAACGAAGATTTGCATGAAGCTGAGAGAATTGCGGAGGAGCACGGTTATTATATTGCATTTTCCAATCCATGCTTTGAATTATGGTATCTACTGCATTTCATTGATCAAAGAGCCTATTTAAAGAATAGCAATGCAGTCATCAGTAAACTTGATATGGATGACCGCTTAAAGGGATATTCAAAGTCTAAAGATTATTATGATATACTCAAACCCCTGAGGCAACATGCTGTAAAACGTGCCCAGATGCTCATAGAAAAACATAAAAGAGCAGGACAGCCTTTACTTCAACGTGACAGTAATCCACATACGTCAGTAGTATCGTTAGTGCTTTATCTGGAAGAGAGAAATACATAGAACAAAACTACACTGAAACTACCACATGTATGACATTCATGTGGTAGAATTGATGTATTCAAGAACTGATATAATTCGGTATCTGTTTCTAATTTGAGGAAATGTAGGGGCGGAATGGAAAGAAATGGATATTCATCTGAACCTGCATATTACCAGACGGGCAATTTCCATAGTTGTATTTGCCAATCGGGTAAGATTCTGCATCTCCTCGGAAAAAGATTTCTTGATATCCTAAATTCTGGATTGCTTTTTTCACAAGGGTACCCAGAAAAAGGAATTGGCTTCTAAATTAAGCTCTCTTGTTAGAATATCATTGCTTAGCAGCTAACACAGTGTTTTTTACTTACACGAAACTAATTTTTAAATTTGCACCATATTTCTATTTTACGCAATGCTTTTGACTCAATCTGACGAACCCGTTCACGGGTTATTCCTAACTTATTTCCGATCTGTTCCAATGTCCACGGCTCACCGTCAAAAAATCCATAACGATAAATCAATACTTCTCTTTCTCTTGGTTTCAAATTTTCCATAAGTGTATGTATTGTTTGGCTGATATATGAAGCGTCTGCAAGTTCTAGCATTTTACAGTCACATTCGTTTCTATCGTTAGGTTCAATGCCCCGCAGATCAAAATCTTCAAGACTGCTCCATTGATACAGATAGCTTATATACCGTTTAATCATATCAACATCACAATCTAATTGTTTCTGAGTTTCAGATACAAAGGCAGGGCATAGCGCCATCTTTTCATAATCGCATTCATTACAATCATGTTCCACCATCAACTTCTGAAGCATAAAAACCACTGATTTTACATGAACGGGAAAATACATAGGGTTGCTACTAATTTGCATTCGACGGCTGATTGATTGACTTATCCACCAAGGAGCATATGTTGAAAATTTTTCATGTTCTGTTGGGTCAAACTTTTTAATTGCAATTATCAGTCCGATAACCCCATCTTGTATCGTATCTTCTAGAGGTATTTGATATTTTTTATGACAATACAGTGCTTGTTTGATGACGATTCGCAAATACATTTCAATCAAACGACTATAAGCATACTTATTGCCATTCTTAGCTTGAGGTATCAATGTTTGCCACTCTCGATTTTGAGGGGGTGCAATATTACGAATATATTCAATGAAATTAATGAGGTTAGGTTGAATAGATAATACTTCATCAAATATTTCATTGTAGTCAAGCTTGCTTCTATCATTGACATTTTCATCATCTTCGCCAGCATCTTCTAATTTAATGATTACACCAAGAGTGAGTAAATGTTCAGTGATAGAATCTATTTCACTAAGAAGCACCTTATTTGCAACAAAATAAGCCAACGCTTCATCTTCAGTTATAAAACCGTTCGCCTGATAGCGGTTATATAATTCGGTGATTATCTTGTGACGTATCGTTGCCTCTGCCATAGCTTAACTTCTTGCTAAGCGGCAAAGGTCAACGATTTCATCGGAGTTCTGACCATAGCGTTCTTCAAATTCTTCCATAAAGGCATACAGATTGTTCAAATAATCTTCCTCTGTATTTGATGGCTCTATCAGCTTTTCAAAGAGGACATCAACACCACCACGTACGAACTCCTCATACCTTTCTTCATCAGGGGTGGCTTCTTCCTTCCCATACAAACGAAAGGCCTTATCTACCCTCTTATTAAAATCAGGCTCGTGTTTTTTGTCAAGCAACATGATAAGCCTATAATTAAACCAAAGAGAATTTAGTTCTTTGGATAATGCATCATATAAAACATTAGCGGGTTTTCCACTTGTATCAAGCACTGCGGTTCTGTTGTAGAGAAATCCGATAATTGGTGCAAGGATATAGACATCAAGATTTCTGTTGAATAATTTACTGTTCGTCTTGTTAAAAGCAGCTGTTAAACGGTTGACTTTTTCAGCGTGTAAACCTTTAAATTGATAATCTCCATTAAAAATCATAGTATATTCCTCCTAAACAATATAGGTTTCAAATTCGTTCTTTTTATCGAAAATATAACGCTGGCCAACTCTACTACCGAGGTTTTCTTCAGCCAGGTCACCATCCGTATCTTTGATAAAAATAATTACTTGTTCGGCGACAGAAGGAAGAACCTCGCAAACGGTTTGAATTCTCGTTTTATCAAAAGAAGATAGTGGAGCGTCCATCACAAGCGGGTACGGCTCAGAAACCAGCATTGCATTTTCTGCTTGTTGGCTTTGCCTTGCCATTTTTATTACCCCTGCAATAAAGGCGAAAATGACCGATATACTCTGTGCTGTTGATGTTTCAACATCTTCTGTAAATCCAGCAGACTGATCAATTACATTGATTTGAATGTTATATTTTTCATCCAATGAAAGCGAAAAACCGCCATTATAAATAGTTCTAAAAAGCTCGTTTACAGTTTTTTGAAGTTCCTCTCGCACCTTTGTTTCTTCTGATTCATATTGCGCTAATAATGTATCGTACATATACTGAGCATAGGCTTTATAGATTTCAATTTTTCGGTTGGTAACATCTTTGTTTGCAAGTTCCTGCCGTTGGGCTTCTAGCTCTTTTTGTTTTGTGATAAAGCCACCCTTCTTTAGAATAAGCGATTCCTTTTCATCCTCAAGCATTTCAAGCTGTCGCGTATATCGTGACAGATCGGCTTGCAACCCACCAACACTTTCTAGCCCTTCAAGCTGTTGCTCAATCTTATCAATTTCATTATCATATTCGGCTTTGGTATCGTCAAATTCAATTATGAATCTGTAATTATCACAAAACTCAACATAAAAGTCTTTGCCACTGTGATTTCTCTCATCGCACTTGCCGATAAATTCGCCTATCATATTCCCAATAGAATTAGGTGGTATGTAATCTAAAAGCCGTGTTAGTGCAATAAAGGCTTCATTGCCTGCCACAACCTTAGTGTCGCAAATACATTTCTTTTGGTCGATTAGATATTGAATTGTTTTGTCGTTGATATTAGGTACGCCTTTATCAATTTTCTCTGCATCATTGAGGGCTTGCAAAGCATCTTTCATCATTTTTTTAGCGAAATAGCTTGGAGCGCTATTGTTAAATGTCCGAAGAATATTGATAATTCGAGAACTTCTTGAATTAACTAGGCCATTCCTCTTTCTAACGAGATCTGCCTTGCGCGCTGCCAATGTTTCGCTATTTTTATTTTTAGCGATACGCTCAGATAAATCGGTACATTTATCTTGAGCAACTACTTTTTCATCTTCAATCTCAGTAATTCGGTTATCTATTTTATCAATTTTTTCGGTAAGCCCTGTAATAAGGTGACTATATTCAGCAATTTTACTGTCACTTCTTGCATCATAGCTTTCATTATAGACTGCAAGTACGTTAGTTCTGCCTTTATTTTTCAAATGAGCAAGTGCAGAGGTGTAGGCACTTAAGCCAAGTAAACTTCTAACCGCTCCAGCAAATTCCTGACTGCGGCCACGCTTTATTTCTTTGCTCATGTTCCCAATGCGTTCGCCGTCAAAGAAGAAATATTTTGAAAGCTCACGGGGGAGGATTTCTTTCATCCTGATGTCGGTGTCTGACGATTTTACATAATCGCGTGTTCCGTCAGCTTTTTTGAAAGCAATGATAAACGCTCTTTGACCTATAGGGCGAATCACTCCGCTGTTATCCTTGTGATACTTTTGTTCGCTGATAATAGTATACTCTGTTCCACTATGCCCAAGAGTCAGTTCCGCACGAACGGTTTCATCTGTATTTAGGAGCATAGAAGCTGAAGAGGATTTACATAAAAGGATTTTATCCTCAAAAGTTGTTTCACCATACAAGCACCAAGTAAAGACCTGAGCTAATGTTGTCTTACCTGTGCCATTATCACCCATAATTATTGTGACATTCTGATTTGAATCCGTAGTAAAGGAAATACGCTGTTCTCCCTTGAATTGACGGAAGTCCTTGATAAGAAGAGATTTTAATAACATTCGACTTCCTCCTCAATCATTTTTTTAATCATCTGTACCATCTGCGCATCTGTCTTTTCGCGCGTTTGCAGATTGGTTTTTTCCCGCAGGATGAGCTTTGGAAGCATCCTTTGTACTTTGTTGGTATCTATCTCAATACCATTGACAGCAGGGGCTAATTCAGACATTTTTATAATCCTCCTCATAATTAAGTAGATATTCATTAATAGAATAAGCTTCTTTAACAGAATCAATTATTTTTTCGGCCTGTGCCATATTCATTGCAAGTCGAGCAAATTCTTCAGCCCGGCTCAGTTCATTCTTAACAAGAGTTAATTCACGTTTACGTTGCTCATCTGTCAGGGAATGTACCTCATCTAATCTTCTTGGCAAAGCAATGAAATCATATATCTCAGCAAAATCCTTTCCCTCTGCCAAACGTAATACGCGCCCTCTACGCTGAATATATTCCTTTGGGTTCGTAGTACTTGCAAGGATAAAAGCGGTTTTTATTTTTGGAATGTTGATGCCTTCATCCAAACACTTGATTGCAACCAGCGCTTGCAATGTAGAGCCTGCGGCAAATTCTTTTTTTAAAATCTCCCGTTTTTGAACATCTTCACGAGAAGTAAACTGTGCAACGTGCATACCAAGTTGATTACCAAGTAAATTCGTTACCGCATCTATTTGGCGAATATCCTCATCGCTTGTTTCGGAATAATCCTGGTTGTCAGGCAGTATAGTGGTTGCCCCACAATACACTAAGATGTGCTTGTCATGGATATATGGTTGTACTTGTTCTTCAAGTTTGGCAATCTTGTCCGTCGCACCACCGACAAGTCTTGCTCGTTTGAGGGCTAATCGTTTACCTCGCTCACTTAGCTTCCGCTTGCCACTCTTATCATATATCAAACATTTACTGATTTCATAAGATAACTGTGAATATTGCTCCAGTTCAGGTTCACTTAAAGTTGTAAGAATTGGAAAATATTTATATCGCGTCAGCTTCTTTTCTTCAATTGCCCGCTCAAGCGTATATTCAATACATTTCTTTCCGAAAAATTCATAAAGGCGAGCGGTTCCCTCCTCATCATTATGTCTTTCAAGTGTGGCAGATAAAGCTAATCGATAATTATAGCGCCCTGTAAGATAATTACTTAATCGTTCCGCACCGAAATTGTGAGCTTCATCAACCACAATAAGCATATTTCCGCGATTTTTTTCGAGCAATCGCTGCACCTTAGCCGATGAAAAAGTGGCATTCGTACAAACAAAACAGAAAAACTCTTTGTTTCGTACTCTTAATTTTTGGTTGCGTATAGCATCTTCCAGCAGTTTTAACCAGTTTTTTTGAGATGAAGCGCTGTATCCAATTATAGGTTCCATATTGAACTTTTCAATATCCTCAACCCATTGTTCAACTAGGTGTTGGTATGGACAGACAATAATTGCAGCTAATTTACCATCAATCACACTGCATAAACGTGCCAGCGCACCCAATCCCGTGTATGTTTTCCCTGTACCCGTTGCCATATCAAATATGCCGTGAAAATCATTTCTTTCCCATTCATCTATGGCATCAATTTGATAAGCATGAAGTGTAACATTTGCCGGAATAACTGCACCATTTCTCTTTTGAGGTAATGTTTCAGTGCTGTCGTTTTCAGCTTCATCATCAAGGCTCTCATATCTCTCTATTTTTTCTCGTTTATATCTTTTGATAATCTCTTCGGTCAGTTCAGGAAACTCTAATACTATAATTTCAGGTTCACTATTATTCCATATTGCAGTAAAGGCGGCTTGCTTATCCTCAACCCTTTCACGTTGTTCTTCACTCTTCCAGGAGCAGAACACATCAATAGATTCATAATTAAGAGATACTGCGGTCAAAGATTCATTCATAGAGCCTGAGAAAGCAACTGTATTTCCATTACCATCCGATATTAATCCCATCTTTTCATGGTACATTCCAATGCTATCATCTTTTTCAGTAAAAGCAATTTTTATATCCAATATACCGTCTGCAATGAGGTTAGCAAGTTGATTTAATCTCCTTTTCTCAAAAAGGTTTTTAGGTTCGGTCATCTCCCGAATAATCGCTTTTCGTAAGATCATTTCACGCACTTCATAGCCTTTTCGGATAGCCTCAATATCTTCCTCTGACAGTCTAGGAGAAGCTACAATTTGAATTGATCCGCCTTTGTTGGCAAGTTCAGAAATTCCAGTTGAAATCTTGCTAAGAATGGTAGAGGAAAAGAACCCAACTGCCCTTTTATATAAACGCGCTCGACTAAGAAGCGGAATATAAAAATCTGTTGGTATATTATCTGTTGAGGTTCGATATGATCGTTTTATTGCAATTTCTTGTAGGTTCATAACAGTCCTTTCCTACGAGTTTTCGTAAATGTATTCTAAAGTTTCTTTGAGTAAATTAAAATCTTCATCAGAGTTAAAATAGCTTACGCTAAAACGGACGGTTCCTGCAGGGAAAGTTCCCATAAACCTATGCGCATTTGGAGCACAGTGCAATCCAGTTCGCACGGCAACATCCTTATTGCTAAGAATGTGACCGATGTTGTCACTCCCATAGCCATCAAAAACGCAAGATATAACACCGATGCCGACTATTGGTGTTATGACTTTTATATTACCATATTTTTGAAGTAACGAAATCAAACGAGTACGATTTACTTGCTCCTGCTTGTGGATATTTTGAATACCAACCGTTTGAATCCATTTTAGTGCAGCATTCAATCCGGCGATTGATGCAATATTGAGGCTTCCCACTTCGTAACGCCCAGGCAGAGTATCAGGCATTGATTGATTCGCAGAATCAATGCCCGTCCCGCCAAACAACAATGGTTCAGGCCTTGCCGTTTTACTGCATATAAATCCACCCAAACCTAAAGCACCATACAGAGTTTTATGTGCAGCAAAAACAGCGTAATCAATGTTTTCATTATTTAAATTAGTATCAATCAATCCCATTGTTTGGCACATATCTATTACATTGACCGCTCCGTAAGGCTTAGATAAAGAACAAATCTCTGTTATCGGAGCTATAATACCATAAACATTACTTGCATGACTGATTACAACAATATCAGGCTTGTTATGGATAAACTGATTCCTTATCTTCTCAAGATCATAAGAATAGGAAGCTTTGTCAAAACACAATGTATGTACATTGAGCTTAAATGTACTGCTCCGGTGATGAATAACTCTTGTCACTGCATTATGTTCAAAGGGCGATAAATAGACATTTATATCATCCTTGCAAACTAAGCTTTGTAAGATTATATTTAAGGCCTCAGTAGCAGAAGGTGTGAACACAACCGCTCTATTCGGGCAATGGTTTAAATCAAGTAAAAGTTGTCTGCTTTCTGCTACTAATGTAGTAGCCTTAGCCGCTAATTTATGCTGCCCACGGCCTACATTTACCCCACACTCGCGATAAAAAGCATCCATAAACCTATAAACTTCTTCCGGTTTAGGGAAAGTCGTGGCTGCATTGTCAAAATAAGCTGTTTTACTCAATATCATCACCTCCGTTAACACAATTTTTCAAGAAGCTCAATCAATACCTGACGTTTTTCTTGCTCTGTTATAGACTGCCCATATTCATCAAGATGCGCTGTCATTTCATTTAACAAGAGCCTCGCTCTTTTACTATAATCGGTTTTATCAAATCTTTTCGGCACTTTATTTCCATCTGAATCAGTAAAAATAATCTCATAAGAGGTTGTACCGTTATCGGTAGTTTCTTTACGATAATTAAAATCCTCAATTGTATCTTTGAATGTTTGTAAATCCCGCAGGAAAACGTTGACTGTATCGTTGTTCCAATCGTCAATGCGAAGAAAAGTTACGGCTTTGGCAAGGCGCTGAATAAAAGCGCTCTCATCGTTTGTGATATTAGCCATCATTTCAAGGATACGGTTTTCATTGCCGGAATAAAGATACTGTTTCGTTTTTTCGCTGAGTGACTCGTTCCAATCTCTGATAACAGAAGATAGACTGCCATTGACATTTCCTTTTGCGAACATGGTCTTTACAGCAACTGTCAATTCGTTTATAAGTCGGTTTACAGCGTTGTCATACTCTGACTTTGTCGAAGCAATCAAATCAATTACATTGATTGAAAAACTCATCATTCCAAAAATAGAGAACACTTTTTCAAACAAAAATTCACGCGGATTTATATTTAATTGTTTCAAGTTTGAAACAAATTTCTTTTTAGCAATATCAATTTTTTTAGGTTTTCCGTTTGCTTTGTATTCTTGAGTCATTTCTTTTGCATATTTAGGCAAGGAAAGATACCAACGATTCATGGCATATAACAAAAATGTGAAGCTGTTAAAAGACTTTTCGCGTTCCACGACATATTCGCAGAAAAGCTCCTCAAGTCGCGCCATGTATTCTGCTTTATCCTCATTCCAGTCTTCAAGAATAACGGAATAATCCTCTGGCGATTCGTTTATATCGTTCAATAAATCGGCAGTGATTTTGACTTCGCTGTCATTATATAAGATAACGAGATTCTTTTTATACAGATGAAGTATAACAGCAATATAGATAGGAATAACACCATACTTCAATCCAAAACCATATTCATGTAAGGTCAGGGTATCATATAACGTCTTAAAACCTGAACCACCCTGCGTCGCTGCCTGTTCCGTAAAAAATTGCCTGATTACAGTAAGCATGTCTCTGATAAGCGCATCCGCAGGTTCCATATTTATTGTAGGTGCTGTATCAACATTTTCAAGGATACCCGTTTGAATCAATGTGCTTCGCATGATGGAAACGTCCTGTCCCGTTCCTGAAAGACCGATATTGGGGGCAAGTTCATTTGCGAGTAGACCTGTCAATATTTTAGAACGGCTGTTAACTGCAACGGTTGGCAACTCGTTTTTATTTACTGATTCATTGTTAATTATCGGTGTGCGATAGAAGATATGGGCACATATGTCGGATAAAAGATTCGACAACTGAGCCTTGCGTCGGAAATTATAGCGTTGTCCATTATAATAATAAAGTGCACTCCCGTTTTCCGGTCGAGAATACGAATTGATAAAGCTGCTGACAACTTCTGATAAGTCCTCAATATAAATGTCATACTCATCGCTTAACAAATCATCTTCAACCACTTCTGATTTAAGATGGATAACAGCTTCATAATCAATCGCATCCTTTTGAATGTCAACATATTTATTCGGAATAATAAAGACAATACGGTTGTGCGCTTCTTTGTCATTTGAAATAGCACTTTTTATATCTTCAATTTCTTCCTGGCTCCTTGGAATAATAGCGAAGATAACACCATCTGCTTTACTGTCGGAGATACGCTTGTCCCAATCCGAAACAGTCCAAAAATCTTCACTACTAATAAAGGTAAAATCAAAATAGCGTGTTATCTCATGTTCATCATTGTATGCGGCAGGGTACATGTAGTTATCAAAAGAAGAATGATTTAATATGTCTGTAACCCCTGTACTAGATAAGCGCCGCTGTATGTATTTCGTAATTTCTTCATGGATATCTACGCCGCTGGTTTCCTTGATTTTCAAGTAGTTATTGCTTCTTTTGAGATAGACAACGCACTCATTATCAATCAGTTCCTTCAGAGCAATGTCTATCTGCTTAGGATCGTCTACCGTGTCGCGGTATGTATCCATAATTACATTCATTATAGGCGACAATTTCTCAAACTGCTCGACAAGATAGATAAGTGCAATCGTTTTAATGATTTTAACGTGAAGTGCCAAGCCCTCTACTTTACGCAGAACGCTTGCAGCCAGTTTATACATCTTATGAACGTCACTTGTATAAGGCTCTTTTCTGAAAAGTGGTTCAAAGTAGTCATAAATGAAATCTGGTGTGAGCATGGGAAAATCGCCCTCGACAGTTTTTAAAAACGCCGAAAGTGTATATCTATCCTCAGAAGATAGAAACGTGAACAATGTCCGTTCGTTTTGCGCAACCTTTTCTGAAAGGCGTGGCAATATAAATGTAGAAATAGGATGCAGAGGATAACATCCTTCTACTGCATTGTTTACTTCATCTTGGTTGTTTTTATCCAATAAACCATTTTTCATAAAACGGTCTTTCAAATCTTCAAGGTGCGTTCGATGTTTTTCCTTGAACGCTTCCCATTCAGTTGGGTTTTTGTGGATGACAGCCGAAATAATCTCATACATTTGAGAATAATTGTTATGAAGATTGATATGTTTAAACCGTCCGGATACACCACGCCAACCATCAACCTTATCTTTTGGTAAGCTGCCATCTATGTAATTAGCAATATCCTTATGGCAAATAAGCATAAGGTGCATTTGTGTTTTACCGCTACGGTCACATTTCTCTCCAAAATCCTGCAATAGCTTAATATCGCTGTTTGTTGCCGTGGCAATACTGGATTCAAGGTATTTGCTAAACTCATCATAAATAACATAAATGCCGTCAAACCCCTTATCTTTTAATTTGACAGCTATATTCTCATATAACTCGACTATGTCGAATCCGAGAAAAGGATTAAAAACGCTTCCGGAAGTGAGTTTAGGATAAAGTGCAGCAAATTCTTCATATGCTTTGACATCATATTCATTCAAAGCCAAAACAAAGTCACTTACAGGTTTGCTGATAGCTTCCGTAAATTTTTTATATGTATCAGTATAATTCCCTCGCCAATTTTCTATTTGATTAACCGCAGCCTTAAAATGAGTTTCAGGCATAAGATCAGACAATCCTTCTTCGCTGAGTGCTTGTTGCAAAGCACTTAAAAAAGACTGTATCAGGCTCGTACTGTTACCACGTACAATAATGGGGAGAATTCTCTGCTCGCTATTCAAATATTCGAGAGCAAATTCATAAAGAGCTGTATTGTTGGTTTTCATTTTAGAGAGAAGTGCGTCAAATAAACTCCTATCCTTATTAAACAGAAGTGACATCAACACCAAAACAATATGGGATTTACCTCTGCCATAAGCACCTATAAGTATCCGTGCACGCTGAGTAGATGCTGTCACCGTAGAAAGCAAAACATCCTCAATTACATCTAGCGACGACATAGTAGGTATAAAACCTTTAACCTTATCATCATTATTCAAGTCATATGCGATATTAACAGAGGTTTGAAAACCTTTTGCAATATCAATCAAATTATTCATAACGTTTCTCCTTGCAGAACATCATCCATTGATTGCTCTATAATATTCTTCTACACAATCGTAGAAAGACCATTCCGTTTCGATCTGCACAACATCAAGTCCTGCTGTGCGAACAACTTTTATGTGTCCCAACAACTCTATCTTATAAAGCAATGCAGTCAAACTGATGATGTCCAGATTAAATACCTTTCCTGCATTTCCGAAATCATTCTGTATCGCGGAAATACGGATTTCCTTTTCATCGTGCGCTTGGTCAATAATGACCGCAAGTAAAATCAACGGATGTAGGGTATCTTTTTTGGGAGTGCTTTTTTTATATATCTTTGTTTTCTTGTTAGCAATATCAATCAACCCAAGTTCACCAAGAGGACAGTCAATGTTGCTTTCGGGCTGCACTTTTTCAGGATTGGATTTTATACGGGGAACATAGGTGTTTATGATGCAGTTATAATCATCATCCAGTGTTCGGTCAGGCTTTTCACCCTCATCGCTGTTGCGGAGATATTTGTTTATCTGAGTGACAAAATCATCCCGAGTAAATTCGTTCATATTAAACTCGTTGAAAAAGTAATACCACGAGGTAGCTTCCATATCATTTTTAACAAGCTGATAATGGAGAAGCCACAGGGTTCCTGTTTCTTCAAAGTACGGATCTTTTTCATATATGATTTCACCCAGTTGCGTTGGAGTTTGCACACGCCGACCCGCATTTGGTTCTGTGGTTAACCCCACAGCAACAAGCCAATAACGCAGAGCCTTAACCATATTTGCGCCGATACCCAACACATCCATAGGATTATTCTCACGACTTATAAAGACGTCGCTATGAGCAAGGACATTTCTCATCCCCTTGCTTAACCAGCCTTTACGAATAAAAAATGTATCATGTGCTCTGAATTTCATTTAGCAGACACCCCCTTCTCATTAACATTTAAAGAATGTATTTCAACAATATCCAATATATCTGTATACCTATCTGCTATATTTGAATGTTGACGTAGTTTTTTGAATATCTCTCGTTCTGTCCACCAACAAACTGAAAATTTCTCATTTAGCTTTACAAGATGATCAACAAGATTGGCTGTCAATGTTGATGAAACAAATAAAAAAAAGCCAGAAGCATCATAGAAATCAATCATATCTCTTATATCGGTTACATTTGACTTACTAATCGACCTTTTATATGCTTTGCATTGACCAATAATTAGACGCTTATAAAAAGAAGCTTCACCTTTTCTTTCTCTTTTCCAAATTAATATATCACGACCACCATCCGGACAATTTGGTCTACCTACCAGCCTAACATCATCAGTAGGATTCACTGCTTCATATAAGTCCGCCATCATTTCTTCAAATCTACCAAAGTCGATTGGATAACGCCATTTAAAATCTCTATCAAAGCGTAATATTAAGTTTTCTCTATTTTGACGGTCGAGAAGCTTCCCTTTTTCTTCAGTAACCCAATACTCGCTAAAGTCTCCATCAAACATCCATATATTTTTTCCTTCAAACATATACAAGGCATTGTCTTGACATAAAAAAGTATATTTGTTTATATTCATATCTTTTATCACGCGGTTTATTTTATCCCAACGTTCATTTGACACAAAGTTAAATGATAGGTAACCATTATCGGTATTTATCTGACATAATATCTTTCCATCAATTCCATCAATAATGTCCCAAGTAAGTCCGCTCAAAACGTCGTAACGGTATTCAGAATTATCAACACATAACAGAGAAATTCCTATATCAGAATTACAATAATATTGCAATTCTTTTCTTGATTGACAATTATAGTTATTTACTTCATTGCACAAATATTGTTGATATTCTTTAATATACTTCGACTCATCAAGCTTGGTAATAAAAGAGCCAAATATGTTCCCAAAAGTAAACAGCGACATAATAAACTCAATATATATTTTTTCAAATGTTTCTTCAATCTCTTCTACAAGAAGTGATTTATGTGAATGCATGAGTATTATAGAGGCTGCATTAACTTCAACTTCATCGAACAAACACATATAGTCTATGTAAGCTTTTTTGCTACAAAAAAGTTTTTGAATAATTGCCATACAGTTCGAAAACAAAACATATAAATCTGTTTTATCGCCATCAGCAATCATTCTTGCAACATGAATTGTATTTATAAAACGAACTCTATTATCATTTTCGAAGCCAAAATCAAGCTCAAAAATGAATGGGCAATATATATCGCATGAATACCTAACAAAAACTTTTATTGCCGATTTTTCTTCTTTAACTTCTGCATTAAGGTCAAATAAGCCCGAACGGTCATCAACTACTTTTCTAAGCAAGTTATGAACATCATCAAGTCTTTTATATTCAGCCTTTAATTTATCAATAACATCATTAAATCTATTATCAAAGCAGAGTGATTTGATATCAGCAGTTTTAATCCACACGACAGAATTATCTGTAGAAGGCGAAAATGTCCATGAACACAAGGATGAGCGAAAAGTCACACATGCTTCCCCATTGATTGAGTATTCACAGAATACATCAGAAGGTTGAATTTCAATCGAAACATTGAACTCGCTACATTTTTTTATCAAGTCAGCTTGTCCAGCTGATTTTTCCTTTTTTGTAGTGCAATAAGGTAATGACCACATTTCAGTACCATTTGAGAGCGTTTCTCTGCATAGCAATATTTCATTATCCAATTCATTTTCAATAATCGCAGCTAATATCATATGCTGTTCACCCCTTAGTCCTAAGATACTTTTCCATCAGGCAGCCACCCTCAAGATATTTCGCCGTTACACACATTTTACATCGTTTGCATTTTCTATCGTTAATTTTGTAGCTCCCGCCAACGATTGAAATTGCTCCATAACGGCAGAGGGATTCACATTTCAAACAGCGGCGGCAGGCATTATATTTTTTGATTTGGTAACTCACCATTCGTTGGAGGTCATCATGCTTTGCCACATTCATGGTTTTAACCTTGACCGAATACTCATAGCCTTCTTGGGCAAACGGCTGAATAGAAAGTATCGGTACATTTGTTTTCAAATCCACTACAATGGTTTCATTTATGAGCTTTCTTCCAAGCTCTGGGGCAATCCGCCCAAACGGAATAAATAATTCAATAAAACTGTCATCAATAGGCTTGTTTATCTGATACACCTTAGCGTTATCCTCGGTCGTACAATTCGTGTATCGTATCTTAACATCCTGTGCTGATTTAACGCCATTTCCGCCTTGCCTGGCTTTCCATGCTCCAGAATCTATGTATTCTTCCGCATCAGGCTTGCCGATACGCCTTGCAAAATCCACGAGGAATGTATGCCATTGCTTATATTGTTCCGGCATATATATTTGTGATAAAAACTGTGCCCGCTCATTATTATTGGGGCAACACCAACAGCCTACGCGATCATATCCCAAGCGATATGCATCGTTGAAGTCAATCTCTTCACTTAAGATATAAAGCCAGATATCAATGTCTTTCCAAATAAAAATGGGCGAAGCGACTTTTTGTTTTTGTATTTTTACCGATTCAGCGTTATCTTCAATACGATTATACTTGCTCCTGCTAACGGATTCACATTTACGAATTCCATAAAAAGTAAGAATTTCTTTATCTCGATACATATTGTTTAACACGCGGGTAATAGGACCTGTTTTAAACATTGAGCAACACCAGCGGAGCATACGTGCGGGTGGGCCAATATCCTCACATACATCGTAAAAATCCTGTTCACGGTTGATCGCAGTCTTAAATATTGCTTTTAGGTTCTCCTTTCGGAACCGTTCAGCATATTCTTCTGTCATTGGAAATTCAAGTGTTGTGTTCCCGAAGATATGCACAAGCGACGGATCATTCAAAGCACGTACCACCAAATCTGCTGTGACAGTTGAATCTTTACCTCCGGAAAAGGATATAACAAGATTCTCGCTCGGGTAAGAAGCAACAGCCTGCTGAATAAACGTATGAGCTTCATCAATAATATAATTTAATCTTGCCTTATTCAATTGTATGAATTTTTTGATATTCTCATTAAAGTAGGAATAACTGTTTTGGTCTTTATACAGCTGAAGCTGTTCCCGAAGTTCATCAGAAGGCTGTTTTCTATAAAATCTTGATGTTATAGCAGTCGGTTTGCCATCAATGTAAATGCGGTTGTTTGCCGCCCACACGCTGCTATTAAGATATGCAAGTGGTTTTCCCTGCGCAATTTCAAACAGCAAGCGCTCTTCCGGGAAAACAGGACGTAAATCAGTGCAAAGGTATGATGTCGTTGCTCTACAAGAAGGACAAACGTCTTTCTCAATATCATTTGCATATTTAACGATAGGCACATGACAATCTGTACACCAAAAAATTTCGAGAGGAATGTCCTGCTCGGTTATACTGCCACAAAATTCACATTTTTTATTATTCGTTTCTCTACAACACATTTTACACCACACAGAGCACCCCTCCTTCCAATTTGCATTATATCGAATCAATAGTCCTCAAAATCAGATTACTATTCTTCATCCTCTTTGACATGATGTAATATGTCGCTGGTTGTACACTCAAATAAAACGCAGAGCTTATCAAGCGTTGCGTAATCAATACCGACTTTTTTATCGTGGTATAATTTCGATAGTGTACTGCGACTGATGCCAGTCTTTTCATGTACATCTTGAATATTGAATCGGCGCTCACCCATCAACGTAGAAAGCTTGCATTTAATAGCCAATTTACGCACCTCCAAAATGTCAAAAACATTATCTTGTCTATTATATCACATCTTTTGTCGAAAGCAAAGCCATTGCGCTCTAAATTGTATCCAAGTAAAATCATTTTTTGACCTTGTGGAACGCAAGAAAAGCAGGAAGAAAAGCAGAACTCCCGACATGATTTCAGCTTTAATTTGATTATCATGCTTATATCACTCTTCAAACTCGCATGAAAATCAATATCAATAGAAAAAATCCCACATGTTCCATCAAGTTTAGAATTGGCGGATACATGTCATAGAAAATGGCATACAACTTGTCAAGTATCTCGCCGATGACATGCGAATGAAAACGTGTTATGATTGTATCGTCCCAAAGTGGGCGTGGGCGAAAAAGCCGTTTCCGCAGCTGTGAAAGCTGGTTTAAGGAGGCGGCTTTTTATTTTGCCTAAAAATTATATAAGGAGGTCTACGCATGACACGAAAATTCCCAATCAAGGAACGCATCATCAAAGGGTATTGGTCCCTCGTGGCGATGAGTTCTGTACTCATCCTTACGCTGCAGCCAGTCATGGCCGAAAGCATCTTCGACCGATTCAGCAAAATCATGAAAGACGTGTACGGCCAGCTCGTTGGTATCAGCACCATTGTCGCCGTTACCGCGGCAGCCGTCGCACTGCTCGTCAGGATGATATCGCGCAACCAGCGTGCGGTCGATGAAGCCACATCCTGGCTCAAGCGCATCATCGTGACTTGGGTCATACTGAACACGCTTGGCTTTGCCGTCGCCTATCTGCAGCCGCTGATTGCTGGTGGAAACTATACCGGATAACCAAAAACCGATTGCCAGTTAAATCAGCTATCTCAGGAGGTGATTCGCTATTTTAGACTGGATTTTTGAGGGTATAGCCAACTGGATAGCAAGCATCATCACAGAGCTCATGGATGCCGTTTCCGGCATCTTTTTAAATGCCCTTGGCACTGACATGGTCGTAATGGAAGAATATTTCCCGTTTGTTTCGAAAGCCTTCTCGATCCTTCAGTATTTTGCCTGGGCATTGATATTCATTATCACTGTGTGGCAGCTATTCCGGGTGTTCGGCGGCCCGATCACAGAAGCAGAGAACCCCTGGCACCTGATGGCGCGAAGTTCCATCTTCGCGATCTTAATCGGGTATGCAAAACCCATTTTCTTATTAGTGCTGGATATCGCCCGCGCTCCATATACAGCCCTTATGGACGCCAGCATGGACCCAGGGGATTTTACTTTCGCGGGCATAGAACAGTCGCTGTCGAACGGGCTTGTAACCTTGATTTCAGTCGCTTCGGTTGTAGGCCTCATTTTACAGTTAATTCTATTGATCAGTCTGGGCTGGAACTATTTTAAAATGCTGCTTGAGGTCGTCGAGAGGTATATCGTCGTCGGCGTCCTCTGCTACACATCACCCCTGGCTTTTGCCATGGGCGGGAGCAAAACGACCAACCAGGTATTCAAGTCCTGGTGCCGCATGGTCGGCTCCCAGTTATTGCTGCTGGTGTTGAATGTCTGGTTCTTACGGGCATTTAACAGCTCCGTGGGACAATTTGCGGCCAACGGAGGCGCACTGACCACCGGCAGCGGCAACATATTCCTTTGGGTGTTCTGCGCGCTCGCGTTCCTTAAAACGGCGCAGAAATTCGATTCTTACCTGGCGTCCATGGGCCTTTCCGTGGCGCAGACGGGCAGCAGCATGGGTATGGAAGTGCTCATGGCGGCCCGCGTACTGGGTGGGTTCGGAGGCGGCGGAGCCAGGAGCGCCGGCAGTGTGTTCCGTGGAGGCGCGGCAGCTACAGGCGGCGCAGGTACGACCGGAGGGTTTGCGGCAGGGTTTGCGTCCAAATTCAAGCCCGGCAGCTTTGTACATGATGCGGTTGTTGAAGGCGGTTCCCGTATGGGGGCTGGCGGCGGCATCGGTCTTGTAGGGCGGGCCTTTGGCGGCATGTATGCCCGTGGCGGCGGAACCCTGAACGGCGACGGTATTGCTGCCGTTGCAAACGGAGTCCCCGGCGCATCGGGCAAGATTGCCGGAGACATCGCCGACCGGAGCCTTGGCAACTATATGCCTCAGTTGGCAAACAGCAAACTAAGTGGTACTGAGATTGCCGGCGGACATATCAGCACAACAGCGATGGGCGCAGACGGAAAAGAAGCCTCTGTAGACCTTTTCAATGCGGCTCAGTTCGAAAAGCCAGGCTCTCCGCATTCGGTCGTCAATGCGTCCGATGGAAGCCAGTGGTATCAGATGGCAAGCGGCGAGGGCATGGGGGCCTTTTACCAGACACCCAATTTTACCGGCGACATATCAGAGGCAGCGCAGGTCGCGGCTGCTTTCCCAGATGCGGCAGAAGGCACCACTCTCAGGACAGTTGGAGAAGGCGTCATGGAAGCCAGCAGCGATGGCGGAAACAGCATGTGGTACAACAGCGCATTCTACCAGGAGCCGGACGCGCCCCACGACAACATTTCCTCAGCCGATGGCGCCCAATGGTACGCGATGCATCCCAATGCGGATGTTCCGCACTTTGAAGCCGGCGACGCTGCGTCAGACTATAACCAGGCTCAGTTCCAGCAGTTCATGCCTGGCTATGGGGCGCAAGTCAGCCAGATCAATTCTGACCGCGGGCATGAAGGGTATATTGAGGTGCGCCATGGGGATGGCTCAGGCACAGCCTTTTATGACAAGAACCAATTCCAGTCGCCGCGCGGCGATTACCAGGTATACGAGGATTCGCGCGGAGGCCAGTGGTATGCCATACCCGGCACGCCTACGGTTGAGCGCCAGCCGGTCTACGAAAACGGCAAGCCTGTTTACGAGAATGGCGGCGTGAAATCTGTCAACGTGGAATCTGTCCGGTACAGAACCTCGCTTTCACGGTATGAAAGCCCCTCACGCAGGGATCCAAACGACAGAAAACCGCCCAGACGCAAATAAACCCAAATTTCAGCAGGAGGCGCATCTTTCAGGATGCGCTTCTTGTTTTTTCTTAGAATCGAGGTGAACATAGTGGCCGAACCCAATAAACAACAAATCGGCGATGGCGGTGACAACATAGGTCAGGCGGCGCACAAAACCGCTGAAGCCGCCAAACAGATATCCAAAGCTGCTGCGGAAAAAGCTGCTGTCGCCGGGGCTGAAGCCACAAGTACCGCAGCAGGCGCATCGGTCGCCGCGGCCGCACAGGGCGGCCAGGCGGCAGCCAGTGTTGCCGCCGGCACGGCTGCGGGAGGTCCCGTTGGGGCTGTGCTTGCCGCAGCATGGGCAATGCGTCATACCCTGTTTAAAATACTGGTGTGCATTTGCCTGGTCCTGGTGTTTTTCATCACAGCAATTGTCTCTTTGCCTTCCATCGTTTTTAATAATATATTCCACACAGACCCTGATTCCATTGATTATGCATCTGGTGATATCTATGAAATCATGGAAGAATTATCAGGCGTGGTGTCCGGCTGTGTAACGAACGGCTATGATGCGGCGCTCGCAAAAGTGGAGAAAGCCATTGAAGACGGTGGCTATGACTATGAGCTGTCCATGGAGGCTCTGATCAATCATGGGTACGCATCAGCCACTTACGATATCTGCTATATACTGGCTGCGTATTCCGCTTCCATGGAGCAGCGGGGCACTAGGAAAAGCAATATGGAAGCCAAGCTGAACAGCGTGGCAGACAAGATGTTCCCTGTCACCTATGTGGAAAAGGAAATGGAACGGGTCATCCCCTTGACCTATACGACATACAGCGCAGGGCCGGTAACGGTTGTCACCGGGAAAACACAGACCGGCACGATAAACGGCGTCCCACAATACCGCTATACGACAGGGACACATACCTACTACACCCCATCGGGAGAAGCCACGACAACAGTGCCGGTAACCCGCACGGCATATCAAAGCGTTTCCGTGGAGGTCCCGGTATATGCAGGCAGCACGGTCACCGGATCCAGGATAGAGACTTATTACACGGCTTCCGGTACCGAGACCCTGACCCCGGATACTGAGATGATTAAGTACATCGAGGCGACAATTGGTGAGTTCGATCAATCGGTCATTTTGAAAGCTTTTAATATAGATCCCAATGCAGTCTACAACCAGTTTAACATCACCTATGCCGAAGCGATTCAAAACATGGCCAATGCACTGAAGCGGACACTTTATGGAACGACGGTCAGCGGAAATATACCGTCAGTCACTGACGAGGAACTGCTTAAAATACTTAACAGCCTGAACTGTAGCGGCGCAAGGAAGGCGCTTATCCAGGCAGCCTTCTCACTTGTAGGCAAAGTGCCTTACTTTTGGGGTGGGAAGTCCGCGGCCGGTTGGAATGATGAATGGAACACACCCAAGCTAGTGTCAGCCGCAGGCTCGTCCAGCTCCGGCACGATCCGTCCTTATGGACTTGACTGCTCCGGCTTTTCGGACTGGGTATATAAAACAGCACTGGGGGAAACCATCGGCGCCGGCACAACGGGCCAATGGGCCAACTCAACAGCGATAAGCTACGGTGAACTCAAACCGGGTGATCTCGGGTTTAATGACCCCGCAGGTTCTCCTAACCATGTGCTGATGTATGTCGGCAAAGATTACAGCGGAAACGACCTGTGGGTACATTGTTCGAGCGGCAGTGGCGTGGTAGTCAATTCGCCCGGCTACATCAAATACTATCGCAGAACCAATAATATTGACTTGGAGAGCAACACTGTTTCCGGCGGCAGCTACGGGGAAGCCCTTTATACGATACAAGTGGACGTCACCCACTACTGCGCCTGCACAAAATGCTGCGGCAGCGGCGCAACCGGGACTACAGCCAGTGGAAAACAGGTCGCTGTCGGTATGGTTGCCATGTCAAACCATTATCCGTTTGGCACGCAGATTATGATTAACGGCACCATGTACACAGTGGAGGACCGGGGCGGCAGCGGTATCGAAAATGACACCTCCCGGGTCGATATCTATGTGCCGGACCATCAGCAGGCGCTTCGGATGGGCAGGTATAAAACAACAGCGACAATATATCGTCTTGGACGCTGAACAATATAAGGAGAAGATACAGTATATGTTTAGAATATTTGAAGAGGCAGACCTTACCGCTATCCAGGGTATCCATACCAAAAATCACAGGGATAACGGAGGACTGCTGGTAGCCCCTTTATATAGCGATGGCTGCTATTATGTAATTGAGAGCCAAAACAGGGTCATTGCCTATGCAAATATATTACAGGAATTACCGGAA
>Ga0153991_1000055_pt1 | contig 24466 bp, 19 predicted proteins | sample TSNC075MetaG_FD_104681 | JGI IMG/M metagenome (GOLD analysis project Ga0153991, IMG submission 104681) | Attine ant fungus gardens microbial communities from North Carolina, USA - TSNC075 MetaG | ecosystem: Host-associated > Fungi > Mycelium > Unclassified | place: USA: North Carolina, Jones...
CCCGCCTGTCTATACGGCGGGGGCTGCAATAAGAAACGTCTTGGATTCGGGAATTGCCGGCATGTGTCCGGTTTGCGCTCATGTTGATCGTAACCCCAGGCGGACATATTGTTCTGCAGGACTGTCGTATTCTTCCATCGCGTCCATTAGCAGTCCGATCATTTTGGATTCAAGCTCCGCATCCCGGCACGGATAGTCTTGTGCATAGTCCTGCCGGATGTCAAAAAGAAGATTTTCCGGAACATAGTTGTTTACCAGTGAAAACTCCAAACAATAGTTCCCCCAATAAACCGCGTCTGCCGGGACCTTATACACAGGATAATTGACCCAACTCAGGTACCGCCCCATTTCAATCCGGTCAAAATCTTTGGGATCCATCGTATCATATCCGATATACTTATTGAGAATACTCATCATTGCGCCATAGATATAAAGCGGCTGATTTTCCTCATTGGCGGCTTTCCGCATATAGACGTATCTGCCGTCTGTAACGTTAATGGTTTTTGCGAAAATGCCAAATAAAAGTTTATCGTGGATCACCTCTGTCTCACCGCGGAGAAGCGGCAGCAGGCTTTTTCCATGTAATTTGTTTTTACAAAGTGACATGTCAACCGCAAAGCATTCCAGGATGGTCGGGAAAATATCGATATTTTGCGTGAGGGCGTTACAGCGTCCCGGCTCAATCCCCGGCATATGTACCATAAGCGGAATATGGAAGACTTCGTTGTAGTCGGGCATTACACATTTCGCCATAAAGCCATGCTCTCCTAACATAAAACCGTGATCCGTCGTAAAAATAACGGCCGTGTCTTCCCACATATTATACCTGTCCAGTACTTCCAGCAATTTACCGATATAAAAATCGGTCATGGTGGCCAGCGCTTTATAACGTTTTCTGAAATGCCGGATCTGTTCCTGCGTATAGTGATCCGCCGTTTCGTATTTTGGCCAATAGGTATTGTCCGGGTTATCATACGCGTCTTTTCCGTATAGATTAATATATTCCTCCGGGACGTCAAACGGTTCATGAGGATCAAACCCTTCTACCCACAGGAAGAAATTATCGGCATCCTTATTTTTTTCAAGCCACTCCGCCGCCGCGTTATAGGTTCTGGGGGTGGAATACCGTTCCGGCTTCTCATTATACAATTTTTTGGTGACGTCATATGACGGAGAATACAGGCCAACAAAGTTCTCCGGCATAGAAGGCGCGGGTATACCCGTTTTATCCGGCCCCCAATTGACGGTATCATGTTCTACCCCGCGATAGATATTCCAGGACGTAAAATCGCAGAAATAATTTTCGCCGCCCGATTCAACATAATGGAAATGATCCGTCTCCATGTGGGTATACACATTTTTAGTCCTTAGCAGGCTCGTCAGCGTTATATCAAACGGTTCAATACCGCCCCACGGCCTCTCCATAAAATTTAACCGGCCGGTCATAAGATCCCGCCTGGCAGGCATACAGGGCGCGGAACCACACCAATGATTATCAAAAACCACGCTTTTTTCCGCAAGCCGGTCAAGGTTCGGCGTAAACATGACCTCTTCCGCGCCATAGGCCTTCATGAATCTTCTGTTAAAGCTGTCCGCTAATATAAATACTGTCCTCATTTCCCTACCACCTTAACTGTTAACTTTACCACCATTTAATCAGCTCCGTAATCCTGTTTCTGAGCGCGACAAAATCAGTATCCGCCACATCTCGCGGCCACGGAATCGGATTATCGACAATTTCTTTAATTGTGGTCGGTTTATTGGTCAACACCATGATCTTCTCACTCAGATAAACGGCCTCTTCAATGTTGTGGGTAATAAAAATTACCGTTGTACCGGTTTTCCGCCATAGATTGATCAATTCATCTTCCAGCTTAAACCGCAGTTCGACATCTAATTGCCCGTAAGGCTCATCCATCAGCAGGAGCTCCGGCTGGGTCGCAAAAGCACGGGCGATTACCACCCTTTGCACCATGCTGGTAGATAATTCCGACGGATAAGCATTTTTAAATTTAGTAAGGCCAACGATTTCCAGCATCTCGTCAACGCGTTCGTTGATGACTTTTTTGTCAACGTGCTTCAGCTTAAGGCCAAATGCGATATTTTCTTTGATCGTCAGCCAGGGCATCGTCGAATATTCCTGAAAAATGTAAGCGATATTATTCTTCTTTAAATCGACCGGGGCGTCATTTACGAAAATCTCGCCCTCGCTTAAGTCGTATAGCTTTGTCAGGCAATTCAAAAATGTAGTCTTTCCGCATCCTGTCGGTCCAACTATACACAGGAATTCTCCCTGCTTGACTTCGAATGAAATATCATCCAAAACAAGTAAATCACCAAAACGTTTTGTCATATTCCGGACTTTTGCCTTCACTATGTCTGTATTATTACTCATAATCATTCTCCTGGGAAAGGCCGCTCTTTACTACTTCTGAAATTTCTTTTCGAAGTGCCAGGAATTCAGGCATCGTATAGTTTCTGGGACGGGGAAAATCAATCTTATAGGAGCACTTTACCGACGTCGGACATCGATCCAGCACGATAATCCGGTCTGCCAGATAAATGGCTTCCTCAATGTTGTTTGTGATAAATATAATGGTTCGCTTTTCCTTTTCCCAAATACGGATCAACTCTTCCTGCATCAGGTACCTGGTCTGGGCGTCAAGGTGGCCGAACGGTTCGTCCATAAACATAACGGTGGGCTCAATACAATACGCGCGCGCAATCCCAACGCGCTGCTGCATACCGCCGGAAAGCTGGGCCGGGAAAGCTTTTTCAAACCCGGTCAGGCCGACCAGATCGATATAGTATTGCGCCCGTTCTTTACGTTCCGCCTTTCGTAAACTCTTGCAGCGCAACCCAAAATCTACATTGCCCATGACCGTCATCCACGGGAATAATAAGGTATTTTGGTAAATGACACCCCGTTCCGGCCCGGGCGCGGTTACCTCTTTACCGTTGACCGTCACGCTGCCGGAGGTGGCGGGAAGCAAACCCGACATGACCTTCATGGCCGTTGTTTTTCCGCACTGCCCCGGCCCAAACAGCACGACAAACTCATTTTCCCCGACGGAAAGGTTCAGATTATGAACAACATTAGTTTTCTCGTTGTTCTCTGAAATAAATTCTTTATGGACATTCTTACATTCAATGACTGTATTCCTCATTTACCTCTTTCCCTCCAAGAACAAAGCCTGGCTTCCAGCACCCGCATTAAGGTTGTCAGGCAGAAGCCAATCACGCCTACCGCAAGAATTCCCATCATAATCTGCATCATATTATTCGCGCTCTGTCCGGTAATAATCATCCAGCCAACACCTTCGGAGGAGCGAACCATTTCCGCCGCCACAACCGTCGCCCAGCTATAGCCAAGGGCGGTTTGAAGCCCCGCGAAGATATAGGGAACACAGGCGGGCAGGATAATCCGGCCAAACACTCTGACCGGATTGGCGCCTAACATCTTGGCCGCGCCAATATAGTCGGAGTCGATCGAACGGACCCCGTCATACGCGTTGATCGTCACATTACAAAACGTCACAAGGAAAATCAGGAAATACTTTGTTGTTTCACCGATACCGAACCAAATGATCGCTAACGGAATCCAGGCAATCGTCGGGATTGGACGGATAATCTCAAAAACCGGCTTAAAAATTGAGCTGACAATTTCATTCAGACCCATCGCAATACCAAGGAATATCCCGGTGCAGGAGCCGATCACAAATCCGGTCAAAACTCGTCTGAGGCTATAGGCAATATGAACCGGCATCGTATGTTTTCCAACGGGTTTGACAAAACTGACCGCGAAATTTTTAATGATCGCGAACGGACTGGGCATGATATTGCCAAGCTCCGTGAAAACAACCGCAAAATGCCAAATCAGAATAAAGACCGATATTGATAGAAAAGAAAAGAATATCTTCTGAAATCTTGTTGCTTTATCTTGATTTAAACGCATATCAACCTGCCATTTCTCCGGCGGCACAAATCCGAGATGAATAACAACCACCCGCCGCCGGCCGCCGGCAAAAAGATGAGCGGGATCGTTTAAAACTTGTTAACGTGAATTTCATTACGCTAACGCCCTTTTATAATTGCTTTGGAAATAAGATCCAGCACCTTTGCCATAATCCCTCCGATAATGCCGATTACGACCATACCGACCATGATGATATCCGGACGGTATATCCCGCGCCCCTGCTGGATCATAAATCCCAGTCCTCTGCTGGACGCCAGCAATTCCGCTGCGACTATGGTCATCCACGACGCGCCCAACGCGACTTTAACGCCTGTCATAATCATCGGTAAAGCAGTGGGTATCGCGACCGACCATAAAAGCTGCCGGCTGCCTGCCCCGAAGGTCTGTCCGACCCACAAATGCACGTCCTTGGTCTGCTTGATACCCGAAAAGGAATTCAGGATACAGGGAACCACCGCCGCGAGAAATACAACGATATACCGGGAGGTATTCCCTACTCCAAAAACAATAATCAGCAATGAGATCCATGCAATGCCGGGAATCGTGCGGATTAAGTCAAAAATAGGTCTTACCATCAAATCGACGACCTTAATCCAAGCCATAAAAATACCAAGCGGCACTCCGATTATGACTGCCAGAAAATAGCCGACCATCGCGATTTTTAAGCTTGCCAGCGTATGTTGGAGCAGGGTTGCTCCATCCGGGCTTTTGTCCGTCATTTTCTGAAAAAAGGTCTGGACTACTTTTACCGGACTTGCCATTGCGCTGGAGGCCACAAGATGGAGCCCGTCCGTCACTAACCACCAGATAAACACGATCATCAATAATGTAAAAATCGAAATCGCCGTATTTCGGACCCTTTTCTTCTTTACCAACCTTTTCACCTCCATTCGCGGAATGATAACCGCCTGCGTCCGTTGGATACCCATCCGAACGCAGGCAATCCATTAAAATTAGTTTGTGACCTTATTATTCACCATAGCTTTTAAAATTGATACCGCTTGCTTCACACAGGAAGGAGCCGTCGATGCTTTTTGCAATGTTCGGCAGATTTTCTTCGCTTATCTTACCTTCTGTGGTAAGCCACTCAGCAATGGGAACCCATGCCCCACCGAGCACATAATCTTCACGGGAGATGAATTCGGTACCGACATACTTTGTCGTTGTAAATTCGCTGCGGAGTCCCTCCTCTGTATAAGTATTGCCGATCTCCGCAAATTTGTCCAAAGAATATTCGAAGCGGACTTCTTCATCCTGGAGAGCGTCCATTGCTTTCAGCAGCACCTCAAGAAACAGCGTAACTTCTTCCGGGCGGTTTTCAACGACCGCATTCCTTGCAAAGCAGCCATCCATCAGGCTGATTCCGGAGGTCGCCGTCAGGGTGCCGACATTTACGTAACCGGCGGCATCCAAATCGGCGGAGTAGGGATTTGACGTCGCAATCAGGTCGCCCTCGCCGGCAATAAAGGATTGGTAGCCGGTACTATAGTCCATGTGGATCATCTCCACGTCGCTCTCGGTCAGGCCAAACTGTGACAGGTAAGTATCCACATTGTACTGGGAAGACGTGCCGAGGTTGGTAATAATCTTCTTCCCTTTTACCGTTTCCGCGCTGCCCAGCAATGCGTCGCCGGAAGCGGTTACGATGTCAGAATCCGGGCGGGCGTAAATGGCAATACTATTAGTGGTATTTACATCCGCAAGCCAAGTGCACTCACTCGCCGCCAGCGCATATACGGAGGCAAAACCGGATACCGCGATATCAATCTGCTTCGCGGCAATTGCCTCATTGACAGCCGCTCCATTTGCGAAGACTTCCAAATTCACGTCCAGACCGGCCTCCTCAAACCACCCCATGTCATAGGCATATAGGACCGGAATACCGCTGGAAAACACGATGCAGGCAACATTCAATTGTTCAAAATCCTGTGGCTCAGGCTGTGTCTCACTCGGCTCGGAAGAAGCCGGCGTACTGCTCACAGTATTATCGGGTTCCGTTTTATTGCCGCAACCGGCAAGACATACGACGGACATTACGACTGCGAGAATCACTGCGGTTAGTTTTTTCATAATATTTTCCTCCTTTTATTTAAATAATCTACTTTATTTTAACCCATTGGCCGGTCTGATTGGATTCCATCACCGCCTCACAGACCTTATCAATTTGATAGCCCGCCGCAAAGCAGGTCGTCGGCTGGTAACTCTCCGCGATGGACTTAGCCAATTCATAAGCCTCAATCGCTTTTAACTCGCCATATCCGATATTCATGCCGGGAATGTTCCATGTACACTCACCATGGGGATGAGCTGGTCCGGTATAGATGGTTTTAAAGCCGCGCCGGTCATCCGCCGCATTGGCAAAGCAAACCTGAAGTTCATTGAGGCGTTCATAGTTCCAATACAGGGACCCCTTTGTGCCGTGAACCTCAACCGTAATATAGTTATTTCGGCCCCATGCGTTACGGGTAGCCTCGATACTGCCGACCGCTCCGCTTTCAAATTTGCAGAGCATCATGACCTCGTCGTCAACATCTACCGGTTTTCTCGGCGCGTCGTCCGCCAGCTTTACCGTACCGAGCAGATCGACGCCGCCTTCCTGCACCGGACGTTCCTTAATATAAGTTTCCAAATGTGCCGTAACCTTTGTAATACTGCCGCCGAGATACTGGGCGATGTCAATAACATGCGTCGCGATATCACCCAGGGTTCCCGCTCCGGCGATATCTTTGACGAAACGCCAGGACAGCGGCGAGGCCGGGTCAGCGGACCATGATTGCAGGTACTGACAGCGAATATTCAACAGTTTGCCGATCGATCCTTCCTCAATGAATTTTCTTGCTAAATCAACTGCCGGCACCCGGCGATACTGATAGCCGCACATGGAAACAACACCCTTATCTTTTACCTTTTCCGCCGCTTCCGCCATCCGTCTTGCGTCTTCCGCGCCGGAGGCCATCGGTTTCTCACACCAGACATGCTTGCCCGCTTCCAGCGCCGCAACAGCGATATCGGCATGTACATTGTTCGGCGTGGCAATACTGACTAAATCAATCGCCGGATCATTGATGACGTCATGCCAGTCGGTGCAGCACTTTTCAAAAGCAAAACGTTCCTTAGCATCCTCTGCGATCTCCGGGATAATGTCACATACTGTCTTAAAAACGGGGTAAACGGGTGCCGGCCAAAATAATTTGGGCATGTTGCTCATCGCAACGACATGCGCTTTTCCCATAAATCCTGCGCCAATAACGGCCATGTTTATCTTTTTCATTACTCATTTCCTTTCCTATATTTTTATCTTTTACTGATTCCAACTGTATTTCTTTTCTCAAGCTGCGGCAGGGATTAAATAAGGAAACCTTTCAGGTATTCATAGCTGATCTTGCAGGCCTTTACAGGATCGTTCGGATAGGCGTCGACTTCCACTAAATAATCGCCTTCATACCCCTTGCTCTTCAGAAAATCAATCACACCCTTAATATCAAGGGAACCGGTTCCTAACGCGGCAAATCCATTCCTGTCCAGATCCTTCAAATGAACGAAAGAAATTCGGTCATAGTATTTTTTAATGATCGCCAGCGGATCGCCGCCGCCCGCCGCCAGATGCGCCAGATCAGGACAGATATCGATTCCGGTCTGTGAAAACAGCTTGTCAATCTGATCCGGTTGCTCCGCCATCGAACCGAGATGCGGATGATAGCTTGCCTTAATGCCATGGCTTTCAATAATCACCTTGGCAAGATCCAATCCCTTCCCAAGTAACGTGTAATCGCTTTCCCGGACACCTTTCGCGCGAATCGCACCGCCGCAAAGGCAGATATACGCAACGCCGGCCGCCGCCGCGGTCCGTGCCAGGCGCTCTATGTGTGCCATTTCATCTTCCAGGGCGTCCTGATAAATGAAATTCGCGCCGGCGCAAACGCTCATCATGCCCATATTGTATTTTGCCAGCAGATCCTTCAGCTCACCCATATTCCCGGCATATTTTGTCAGATTGCCTTCCAATACTTCAATGTAGCGGAATCCCACACCGGAAATAGCCTGAATCACTTCTTCATCGTCACAGACCGTAAGATATCCAATGTCCTTTACGCTTGTCACACCGCCGCCACAGCCTACCAGTGGTCCAAAAGCGTTGGTCATGTAGCCCAGCTTCATTTTCTCTCCTCCTAAATTTTTATTTTATTGGTATTCATTTGGCCACTCGCTTAAGTTATTTTCCTATATTTTCGCAACATCCTCTTCAAATTTTTTATATGATAAAACAAAATTGCGTCGGTGTCAATAGATAAACAAAAAATATTTGTTTTTTAGCACTATGTTTAAACTTTATCAGAATTCTTGGGTGCTTTCCCTTAATTTATTTTTCTATATTTTTATCAAGCTTCTAAATGCAGAAAAAATTATAAAAATATATTGCATTTTTTATAGCGCAATGCTATATTTAATTCAGAACCTTTCCAGTGTGACCCACACGAATTAACTATATGTTTTGCGTAGGATAAATTTTCCGCCTGCAAGGCGGAGGAATGAGTCGTAGCGGTGGCTACGGCGATTGACGACAACGCCGCAGGTGGAAATTTAGACAAGCGAAACATAAAGTGAATTAATGTGGGGTGCACTAGTTTAAAATAAGAAGAAGAAGGATGAACATGATGGCAACTATAAAAGATATTGCAAAGGATGCCGGCGTTTCCATATCTACGGTATCTCACGTTATAAATAAAACACGATACGTTAGTCCTGAGCTGGTCAAACGTGTGGAAGATGCTCTCCGGCAGGCGGGCACACCGCCAAACTTTGTGATTAAAAAACTCCGGGCTGAACGAGATGCCGTAACCAATCGATTTATTGCATTGTTCTATGCGGAGGAACGCGCGTTCTTTGCAGAATTGAAGGAAACGATGTCGCGGCAGAATCTGGCGCTGCTCATGGTGAATTACCGCAATACCGCAGAGCTGCTTGCCATGAATGATTTGCTGGCGTCGCCGGCCTGTGCCGCGATTCTGGTGTGCGCCGGGACGTTTCCTGATAAGGCGGCGCAGCTTCTCCCGGACTATACCGCGCCCAAGATTGCAATCGGCGAGCCGGTTGAAGGCGCCGATCTCACGCTGGATTTGGATTCTGTCGGTTCCACACGCCGGGCAATCCGCCATTTGGTCCGAAGCGGCCACGAGAACATCCTCTTTCTTTCAAACTCGCTGACACGAACCGCTCCTCAGATTGGGGAATATTGCCGCATGCTTACGCAATCCGACATTGCCGTTCATGAAAATTTGATCTGCTTGTCTGTCGGAGGCGAACTCGAATTATTTGAGAAAATGGATGCGCTGATGTCCAAAGCTCCGGCGCCGACGGCGGTATTCATGGCGGAACCTGATTTTGCCGCGCCGCTGCTTCGCTATATTAGTAGTCGTAATATTCAATGTCCGGAACATTTATCGATTATTTCAGCAGTGGATTTTGAATGGGCTCCCTTACTGCAGCCTCCTTTGTCGGCAGTCAGTTACAATAATAGCCAGGTTGCGGATACTCTGACCGGCCTGACTTGCCATATCCTTGAAAATTCATCTGATAATATGTTAAGCGCGGCGAATTGCGGGGTCCGCTCCAAGCTGATTCTGCGTAATTCTACCAGAGGCATTGCCCGTGGTCCTTTTGGGGAACGCGCGGAATCTGCCGATAAGCTGGTCATTAGTGAGAATGACGCGGAACAGATTGCCAGCGGCCGCTATACCGCCGCGGTATCATTTCATTACACCGGACAGGCCTGGATGGACCTGATCACTAAGGGCATGACCGACGTATTCAAAGGTCTCGGAATTAACATCATCGCTACTACCGACGCGCATTTTGATCCTGAACTGCAATGCCGTCAGTTGGAAAGTATCCGGCATCTGCACCCGGACATTATCATCGGTGTTCCGACCGACGCGCAGAAAACCAGCGCCGCATTCAAAAGCGCCGCCGATGATTCAAAGCTTATTTTCTTAACCGGCGTTCCAACGGAATTCACCCGGAACGACTACGTAACCTGTGTTTCTGTTAACGACCGCTCGCAAGGACGTTATATCGGGCAGAAATTGGGTGAGTATATGGAGCAGTACCATCTGACAAAGGTCGGTCTGCTGAAGCACAATGCACTCTTTTCGGCGACAAACCAGCGTGACAGCGCGGCAGAGCAGGTCTTCCTGGAGGAATTTGATAATATCAAGATCGCGGCCACCGGAACATTCAATCATGAAAATGACGCCTATACCGCGACCCTGGACTTGATTCGCAATAATCCACAGATCCAGGCATTGTATGTTCCGTGGGAGGGGCCCGCACGTAAGGTTATACACGCACTGACCGACATTGGACGCCAGGATATTGCCGTTGGCACCGGTGGTTTGGACCTGGATTCCGCCAAAATACTGGGAGCCGGAGGTATGATAAAGGTTCTGAGCGCGCAGCAGCCGTATGAGCAGGGCCGCGCGGTTGCGCTGGCGGCAGCCGGCGCGTTGCTGGGGCGGGACGTTCCTTCCTTTATCGCGGTCGAGCCGATCGGCGTCCACCCCGGTAATCTGGAAGCTGCCTGGAAAGAGATTTTTAAAGACGAAGCACCGCTGGAGCTGCGTGAAATTTTGCGAACAAATCCTCAGTATCACAAAACCGTTTAGCAATAAATAAAGACTTATGTCTAATACGGCCAAAACAAATACAAAAATGAAAGCGAGGATTCATGATGAAAACCTACAATGTTGGCATGGTCGGGGCCGGCTTTATGGCTAAGGCTCACTCCATTGCCTATGCCGGTATGCCGATGTTTTTCTGGCCTGCGCCGGCAATGCCGGTAAGGAAGAGGATTGCGGATTCCAATCCGGAAGCCGCAATGGCAGGCAAAGAGCGCTTTGGCTTCCAAAGCTGGACACCGGACTGGCGCGATTTAGTGGAGGATCCTGACATAGACATTATTGACATTTGCGCGCCTAACAACGTCCACGCCGAAATTGCCATTGCCGCAGCCAATTCCGGCAAGCATGTTATTTGTGAAAAGCCGCTGGCACTCACGCCCGTGGAAGCCAGGGAAATGTATTTCGCCGCAAAAAAGAATCAAGTTAAGACGATGGTCGCATTTAATTACCGCCGCACTCCTGCCGTACAGCTTGCCAAAAAATATATCGAAGAAGGCGCTATCGGCAAAATCCTAGACTTTCATGGTACTTATCTGCAGGACTGGTCGGCCGCCCCATCCTCCCCGCTGTCCTGGCGGTTCCAGAAGGACATCTGCGGCAGTGGGGCTTTAGGTGACATCGGCACACATGTCGTCGATATGCTGCGGTTTCTCGTCGGAGATTTTCATAGCGTTCACGCCAGGACTGCCACCTATATCAAACAACGGCCCCTGCAGACCGGCGCGGCGGATCGCCTCGGCAATGTAAAGGGGGGAGAAAATGCTCCCAAAGGGACGGTCAATGTTGATGACTACTGCAGTTTTATGGTCAATTGCAAAAATGGCGCATATGGCACGATCGAGGCGACCCGTAACGCTTGGGGCCGTAATAATTTTATTACATTTGAGATCCACGGCACAGAAGGCTCGATCTATTTTAATTACGAACACAGAGACGAACTGCAGGTATGTTTCTCAAAGGATGCGGATGACCGCCGCGGATTCCGTACCGTCTATACCGGACCAAGCCATCCGTATGGCGAAGGTCTCTGGCCTATCCCCGCGCTGGGCATCGGCTATACCGAAACAAAAATAATTGAGATCTATGACTTTCTTCGCGCAATCAAAGAGGAACAGGAGGCGGATCCCTGCTTCCGTGACGGATATGCAATTGAACTGATTGCCGACGCAGTTATAAAATCTGCCGAGACCCGGCGTTGGGTCGATGTGGCGGAAATTGAAGAACCTTAAATTAAAAGACGGAAATGAATGGAGGTTTACATAATGGAACTTGGATTTGTGTCGGCGATTCTCGGACCGTATGATTATGAAAAAATGATTGATACCGCGTCCACTATGGGCTTTGCGTGTGTAGAGGCCGCCTGCTGGCCGAAAGAAAAGGCTGAACGCCGCTATGCCGGTATCAGTCACATTGATGTTGACCGCGTTTTGTGTGATGATACGTATGCCGGCCACATCAAAAACTATGCCGCGAAAAAGGATATAAAAATCTCTTCTCTGGCGTTTTATCCGAATACGCTTGACGGTGATTTACAGAAGCGCGCAATGAACATAAACCATCTGATGAACGTCATCCGCGCTTCAGCCAAGCTGGGCATATCGATGGTGACCACCTTTATCGGGCGCGATCAGACGAAAAACATTCAGGACAATCTTGAAATCGTAAAGGACGTTTGGCCGCCGGTTATTCGTTTGGCCGAAGAATTGGATGTCAGAATTGGGATCGAAAACTGCCCCATGCTCTTCGGGCCGGAGCAATGGCCCGGCGGGCAAAATCTGATGACTACACCGAAAATCTGGAAGCAGATTTTTGAAATCCTCCCCAGTGCTAATTTGGGGATTAACTACGATCCCAGTCATTTTGTATGGCAAATGATTGACTATATCCGCCCGATTTACGAATTCAAGGATAAAATCTTCCATGTTCACTTCAAAGATATCAAGTTATATCCTGACAAGCTCAATCAAGCCGGTATTATGGCATATCCTCTGGAATTTATGAGCCCGAAGCTTCCAGGCCTGGGCGATGTGGATTGGGGAAGGTATGTCTCTGCCTTAACGGATATCGGTTACGACGGTCCGGCTTGTATTGAGGTAGAAGACCGGGCATTTGAAGGCAGCGAGGAAAAAGTTCTGGATTCCCTGCGTCTTTCTAAACGTTATATGGAGCAGCTGGTGATATAAAATATCCTTCCCGCTACCGGGCGGATTTCACCCCTTAGAACGCCCGCCCGCCGGGTGCGCAAGCCAGAAGCCCGCCGGATGTGTTCGGCGGGCTTCTGGCTTCCTATCTCATTTCAACGATGGCCGCTTGTTCTTACGCTGCGCTAGCCGCGAAACGCCCCATGAGGCAGCGTCAGCGGCAGATCCAGCGATGTAAGCAGACCCGGCTTCGCGTCGCAGACATACGGAATGGCATTGGCCGCCCTAAGCGCCACCGCGCTGTAGCCGTACGCTCCATCGTTGCGGTCGAATATGAAATCACAGTCCAGATTCGGACTGCCCTTGACGCTTATGCGGTACATCGCTTCGCTGGGACCGATCGGCCAATCGGGAGCGAGATCATTTGCCATGCGGTTCACGCTGCCATTCGGCGCATGCATTTTAAGACCTCGCCGGAATTTCATTCTGATGCCTTATTGGCGAAAAACCGTCTCAAACAGCGAACGCATCTCGTCCATGAAATCGAATCCGGCCTCCGACAGCTTCCACTGTAAGATGAGTCCCGCGACCGCGCATATATGCGCAGTGAGCAGACGCCGCGCCGAGATGTCCGAGGTTACGCCGCCCTCCGCCTGCGCCTCCATGATCAGCGATAAGACCGTATTCATTTCCGCCGGTGAGGCGCCCGGCGGTATGGGAATGAACAACCCCCGGCCCATTGAGAAGTCCGCCATCATGGTTTGGCACAGCAATTCATGCCCAAGAGACGAGATCCCGGAAGCGTAGGCTTCCAGAAACACCCGCAGGCGTTCTTTCGCGCTTGACGCGCTGCCCATATCAGACGAGATCATTTCCTTTGCGTAGTCGTCAAACCAAAATAGGAGCAAGTCATTCTTGCTCTTAAAATGATGGTAAAACGACCCGCGGGTCACACCGCATTCCACACAGATGCTCTCCACGCTGACAGCGTCGAACCCATTCTCGCGGAACATATCCACGGCTTTATGGCAAATCTGCTCTTTTGTTACCTTCATTAATCCTCACTCCATTGCATTAGTAATAAAACATATACCTGTATGTTTTATTATAACTCCATTTAAATAAATGTCAAGCGGCCATAACCGTTCACCTATGATAAACGTATCTGTTTCCAGTAAAAAGCTTAGGGGCAGATCCTCAATTTATACAATACTCCAACCTTCTGCCTTCTCCCGAATGTCAATAAAACGCCTGTATAATCCTTCTTCTTGAATAAGCTGGGCATGTGTGCCATTCTGAGTAATCCTGCCTTCATCCATCACCAGAATTTCATCTGCGTTTTCAATTGTAGCAAGACGATGGGCAATAACGATGATCGTTTTACCGTGGGTAAGGGCGCTAATTGCCTGCTGAATCAGGTGCTCGTTTTCTGGGTCAACGCTTGCGGTAGCCTCGTCTAACAGGATAATCGGCGCGTCTTTTAATATCGCCCTCGCAATGGAAATCCGTTGCTTTTCACCGCCTGAAAGGGATGAGCCGCCTTCACCAACGATTGTGTCGTAGCCGTCTGGCAGCGCCATAATAAAATCGTGGCAACGAGCCTGCTTCGCGGCTTCGATAACTTTTTCCATTGATGCTTCCGGTTTCCCGAAACGGATATTATTCAGTACCGTGTCATGGAACAGGTAGACATTCTGAAAAACCATACTGATATTGGAAAGCAGGCTGTCACAGGTCAGATTCCGAATATCCGTGTCACCGATTGTTACGCATCCGGCGTCCACATCATAGAAACGGGCAACCAGGTTGCATATCGTGGTCTTGCCGCTGCCGGACGGCCCAACAATGGCCGTGGTTGTATTCTGCGGGACGCGGAAAGTGACATTGTTCAAAACTCTGCGTTTGCCGTATCCAAATGAAACGCGCTCCATCGTAATATCATAACCGGAGAGCGCCTTGCTCTTTCCCTCCTCATCAATAAACGCGGCCTGTTCGATCTTTTCCAGCTTATTCAGCGCGCTTTCCAGAATCTCCAGCACATGCGCGGCGTTATTGACCTGCTCCACATGCCCGAAAATCACGAAAGAGAATACCGACAGCATCAGAAAAACCGGAATGGTAATCGTGCCGTTCATGGACAGCAGCGCCGCCGCGAGAGCAACCGCAACCGACGCCAATTTCAGTGAAAGCAGGTGCAGGCAGTTAAACGGCACATACTCCCGTTCAATCTTCACATTGATCATCCGGCTGTCGTGATATGCTTGTCGGATCGCCCGCATCGAAAGACCTTCCTGACCATAGGCTTTCACCACCGGGATGCCGCGAATATATTCCAGCGTGGCCGCGACCATATCATCCTGCGCTTTCTGATGGACCGGAGCGTTTTTGTGGCTGCGAGATCCTAATAGACGCAGGAACAGCGCGGACAGCGCGACTCCGGCCAGGCAGATCAGCGCGACCGGGACGCTGTAAAACGCAAGGCAAAGGATCATGGCAAATGTGCTGATATAACCGTTTGCCGCGACATCAATCATTTTCATGGCATACATTTCAAAAAAGGACAGGTCTGTCGTGACCGCCCCGGCAATCTCACCGGCGTTATTATGATCAAAAAAGCCCAGGGAAACCCGTTTGAGAATGTCTCCGATCTTGATGCGCTCCTCCGCCGTGACCTCGCAGCCAATACTTTCCTGAAAGATCGCGCGCAGATAGGTGAACAGGAACCGCCCCAAAATCGTTACAATCATAAAAATTAAAGCGTAAAGCGCCCAAACCGGCGTCAAGGTGACGATGCCCGCCTGATCCTCCAGCATCCGGTTCAGTATGTAGGCGGCTCCCATAATCGGCATGGCGGTGAATATTGTACATAAAAACGACCAGAGAAATCCCCAATACAAACGGTTCCTTCTGCCGCCCGTCCAATGAATAATCCGTTTAATGGTTTTAAACATGAGCAAGACCTCCCTTGGTAGATTTTCCCGCCGCCCAGCTTTTGGCTCCGGTATGCGCCTGCCAGAGTTCTCGGTATAAAACGCTGCGCTCCAGCAATTCTCCCTGTGTTCCGGTATCCTCAATACAACCGTCCTTTAACAGGACAATCCTGTTAGCGTTTTGTATCGTGGACAGGCGGTGCGCGATCACCAGCAGCGTCTTTCCCTTTGTCAGCATCCCGATGGAATGCTGCAATTTATCCTCGTTCTCCGGGTCGGTAAATGCCGTTGCTTCATCCATAATCACGATCGGCGCGTTTTTGAGGATCGCGCGGGCTATGGCAATACGCTGCCGCTCGCCGCCAGACAGCTTACCGCCGGCTTCCCCGGCGGTGGTGTCCCATCCGTGTTCCAGCTTGCCGATAAACTCCTCACACTGCGCCGCCCTTGCCGCCGCAAACACCTCTTCATCGCCGGCATTGGGATTACCCAGCCGGATATTTTCGAGTAACGAGCAGTTAAATAGAAAATTGTCCTGTGTGACAAAGCTCACGATGCCGGACAATTGGGATAGCGGGATTTTACGGATATCCACGCCGCCAATCAGAATACCGCCCTCCCGAACATCCCAAAAGCGCGCAATCAGCCTTGCCACAGTGGATTTACCGCCGCCGGAAGGCCCTACCAACGCCGTAAAGCTGCTTTCCGGCAGTTTTAGACTAATGTCGTGGAGGACGTTACCGTTTTTTTCATTATAGGAAAAAGAAACATGCTGCAATTCCACATCATAGCGTTCTAAGGTTACGGGTATCGCCGAGTCCGGTAACGCAGGCAGGTTCAAAAGCTCTTTGGCGTCCTTTACCGCGTATTCGATTAACTTAAAATCGTTTACTGCGGTGGTGAACCAGGTAACCGGCCCCACGATACCCAGCGACAAAATCATGCACATTGTAAGCTCCGCAGGTGTCAAGGCGCCCTGTATATAAAGCAGTGTTCCCACCGGCAGCACGCCCAGCAGGGTGGATGGCAAAATCGCGCCGCCTAAATTCATCAGTTTCCATGTACTTTTGAACCACGCAAGCGTGTATTTCTTGAAATCTCCGACAACTTTCACAAATTTCTCATAGGAACTGCCGGAGCGTCCAAACGCCTTAATGACCTCAATACCCTCCACATACTCCACAATCACGCTGTTCACATGATTACTTGCCTCCATAAAATCGGTATATTGCTTGTTAAAATTCTTCATCATAACGGCGTAAACCACCGCGCCGATCGGTACGCAGGCAAGCGCCGACAGCGCCATGCGCCAGTCAATCGCGATCAAATAGATAAAGACTGCCACGGGCAGCAGCAGATTGGAAATCCCCTCCGGGATCATATGCGCCAGCGGCAGTTCAATTGTCTCGACTCGGTCGACAATGGTACTTTTCAGGCTTCCCGCCGTTTTACCAAGGCTCACGCCCAACGGCGCCCGCATCAGGCGCACGGTTATGGCGAGCCGGATATTCTCTAGAATCTTATAGGCCGATATGTGGGACAGCGTTGTGGAAATCCCATAGAACAGCAGCTTTACAAAATACCCCAACCCGCAGAAGGCAGTCCAAAATAGAATCTCCTGAACAGACGGAATGTCCGTAAAAAACTGGATGATGATCTGATAGACGCCGAAGTAGGGGGCGATTCCACCTGCTACGCTGATTATGGCGCAAAGAACCGAAAGGATCATTTTCCCTTTGCATTCTCCCGCAAAGAAAAATACCGTTTTCATAGTGCCTTGTTTTTTCATTTCTACACCTCCGTTAAAAGTGGATGGTTACAACGTGAAACCATCCACAGCATATACGATATTTTTCTTTCTGTCTGCTCCATGAAGACCGTAAACGCTCCATTTAGACGCCGGATTTGCGGTATACGGCCGGTGTCATGCCCATTACAGATTTAAAGGCTGCGGAAAACTTGCTCGCGTTTTCATATCCGACCCTGTTTGCGATATTGACGATGCTTGCGTCCGACCGGCGTAGCATCTGCGCCGCCGCGTTCATGCGGTAATCTTTCATATATGCATAAACCGAAGTGCCATAAACCCCCTTGAAGCAGAGCTTCATAGAAGTGAGGGGAAAATCGAACCGTTCAGACAGCTCCTCCAGCGTGTAATGCCGGGTAATATCTTCGGTCAGAAATTCTTTCATCGCTTTCACCTTATCCACCTGCGTTTTATAGAAATAGGGGCGTTCTCCGCCGCCTGCCGGTATTTCCTGTATGCGCAAAAACAGAAGCAGCTCCAACACCTTGATTTTCAGGTAAGGAATGCGAACCTGCTCCGGCAGATCATACAGCTCCGAAAAAATATGCTCAATATTTCTGCCCGCCCGCATAAAGAAAGCGCGGTCTTCCGGACAGTATTTCTTTTTCAGGAAGTGCAGGTCAATCGTAATCCCTTCCAAAACATTGGCGAGCGGCTCTGCCGCCTCGTCCAATAAAAAACCTATCGTTATCCCATGGTAGTGTGAAAGCGGGAAATTGAAATCACGGAAGTGGCGCTTTCTAGTATCTACCTGCAAATCACCTTCCTCCACATATACATAGCTGTTATGGGGCATTTCCCACTCAATACGCCCCTCGCGGCAATGGTCGATGCAAAGCATGTTCCTATTGGAACGAAAACCGGAAGCACAGCGTTCCATATGGAAATCGTTATAGAGAACCACCACGCCGGGAAAGACGTTGTACATAGTCATCCTCCCATCGCCGGTGTCGTCCTTCATCTCAAACACAGTGCGTCCTTCCTCTTGGCACACAAGGGACACATTTTTGCCCATGTCAATATTTTCAAAGCTCACCTTGCCATCCTCTTTTCTTTTTATATGGCCCATCCAAGGCTTTCCTTCTGAATATTGTATAATCTGTCATACAAGCCTTTCTTTTCGATTAGCTGTTCATGTGTGCCTTGTTCGATGACCTTTCCATCATCGAAAACGATAATCTGATCGGCGTCCGCCACTGTACGCAGGCGATGTGCAATTATAATAACCGTCTTGCCTTCGACCAAACCGGAAATCGCTTTTTGGACAAATACCTCGTTCTCCGGGTCAAGGGAGGCGGTCGCTTCATCCAGAAGCACAATCGGAGCGTTTTTCAAAAGCGCACGGGCAATTGAAATCCGCTGGCGTTCACCGCCGGATAAAGTCATTCCGTTTTCACCTAACACTGTCTGATAAGCTTCCGGCAGCCTTTCGATAAACTCGTCACAATATGCCGCTTTTGCCGCCGCAAAAATTTCTTCCGCTGTCGCATTTACATTGCCGATCCGAATATTATTGTAAATCGTATCATTGAACAGGGTAACGTCCTGAAAGACAAAAGACATGTGGCTCATCAGGTTTTCCGGGTTTATCTTGCGAATATCCGTCCCTCCCAATCTGATACAGCCATCCTGCACATCCCAAAACCGGGCAATCAGCTTTGACACGGTACTTTTCCCGCTGCCGGACGGCCCGACAAGCGCGGTAATACTGCCGGCTGGAATGGAAAAGGACATATCCTTAATGACATCCTCTTTGCTGTAACGGAATGTTACATGCTCGAGTTCAATATCGTAATTGCTCAAATCGTAATCTCGTCCGTCCATTGCAGGCGTTGTTAAAAGCGTTCTCATACGGCTGGTGACGGTTTCCAGATGAAGCAACGTGGATAATTGAGAAAGCACCGCCAGCACCGGCCCGTAAATACGCATGGAAACCATGAAAAACATGAGCAGCGGGAGCAATTCAATTTTGCCCTCCGTAACCAGCATTGCGCCGACAAAGACAGTGATCCCAAAACCGGCCTGTAAAATCAAGCCGGCACTTGACACTAATACGCCAACCGCCAGCTCTACCTTAATCGCAATTCTCCTCATGGCGCGCAAGGCTTTATCTAATGCGGAAAAGCGCGAACCGCTGATGCCGCATGACTTAATGATTTTAATGCCTTCAAGGTATTCCTGAATTTGATTGGAAGCAGAAAGTTTCACCTCTACCTGCCTGCCAAACATCCGTCTTTGCAGTTTTCTGCCGGCTAAGACAAGCAAAAACGAGATTGGCAGCGTACCGAAGATTGCAAGCGCCAAGCGCCAGTCAAAAAATGCCAGCATAATACATGTAACCGTAATGGAAAAAATATTCGCAGCCAATGGGGGAATGGTGCTGCTTAACATGGATTCCATACTGCTGCAATCCGCCATCATATTTGTTGTGATTTCCGATAAATCTTTTGTATTGAAGAAGCTCATCGGCAGTTTACGCAAATACTCCGCAATGCGGAGCCGTGTATTGCCGGATTCCTGATAAGAAGCGATATATGTCTTTTTGTAGTCGTTTTTCGCGGTAAGAAAAACAATCATTGCGGCAGCTACGCCTAATCCAAAGAGCATCCACAATTTAGTCCATGAAATTTCATTCCCCATCAGCGGGTTTAAAATTTCGCCAAATAACTGTACGGCAATCATAACCGGAAGCAAAAGAGCCAGATATGTAAGCGTACAGGCAATGATGGCCTTCTTTAAATCCTTGTATCCTTTGTCCGATAGCATTAAAGTCTTTTTCAAATAGTTCATTGATTACACCGCCTTCCTTGTTCCGATTTTCCAGTTTATAGACTCTGTATAGCTGTTCCACATCTGCGCATATCGGCCACTGCGCTGAACCAATCCGTCATGGGTTCCCTGCTCAACCAGACGCCCTTTTTCCATAACAAGGATTTGATTCGCGTTTCGGATGGTAGAAAGCCGGTGCGCTATGATAACCACCGTTTTATTTTTGACGAGCTTTTCAAATGCTTTCTGAATTAAGTATTCATTCTCCGGATCGCTAAATGCCGTGGCCTCATCGAGAACGATAACAGGGGCATCTTTAATGATTGCTCTGGCTATCGCGATACGCTGGCGCTCACCGCCTGAAAGGTGTATCCCTTTTGTTCCGACCACGGTTTTATACCCATCCGGCAGCTTTGAAACAAAGTCGTGGCATTGCGCAGCCTTCGCCGCCTCAATAATCTGTTGTTCAGTGGCGGCGGGGTTTCCGATTTTGATATTGTCAAAGATACTCTGTTTGAACAGAAATGTATCCTGAAATACAAAACTGACTTTTTTCATAAAATCATCAAGCGGGATATTTCGGATGTCCGTATCCCCGATTTTGATACTTCCGCCGGATACATCCCAAAAGCGGGATATTAAGTTGGCGATAGTACTCTTGCCGCCGCCGGACGGGCCGACAATAGCTGTGATTTCACCCTGCTTCGCCATAAAAGAAACATCCTCCAGCGCCATGACCGTTCTATCCTCCTCATAAGAAAAGGTGACATGCTCAAAGTTAATATTATAGCTGCTTAGTTTTGTCTTAGCGCCGGATTCCGGCAGAACCGGGATGTTTAGAATTTCGTCCATACGCTCTACATTACCGTCTATTTGCGTAAAGGATTCCGATATATACATAATCTTATTCAAAACGCCGGATATGGCAGGAACGAGAACCAGGTAAAAAATAAACGTTAACGAGTAGCTTCTATAATCCGTTGTATTCATGCCGATAAAAATTCCTACAGGAATCAATAATAGGTAGATATTATTGATAATCGTTGTAAAAGCGGGCATACAGTTTTGCCATCCCAGGGCATATTCCAAGACGAAAGACGTATAGTCGGTAATGGATTTACTTAACCGTTTGAATGAATTGGCGGTCTGATTAAAGGCTTTGATTACCGACATGCCTCTCACATATTCAACAGAAGCCCCGTTCATGTTTTCCTGAGACTTTTGAAACTTGTGCATTTTTTCTTTAGCTTCCCCGTTAAAACCCAAGAACTGAACGACAAAGCCTAATACAATGCCTAAAAGTGTGACGATTCCAAACCGCCAGTCCACCCCAAGCAAAATAAATATCATAGCCACGGGAGCGACCAGGGCGCCGACAAAATCAGGAAGCTGGTGAGCAATAAACCCTTCAATGCTTTCTATGTTTTCATCCATAATCTTACGCAGCTTGCCGCTTCCTATCGTTATGTGATAGCCCAATGGTATTTGCGTTATGTGTCTGGAAAACAAGAGCTTTAACTCATACAAGGTTCCAAATGCCGCCAAATGGGAGCAGGTAAGAGCCGCAAAGTAAAGGATGATATTGCCGGCGATACCTCCCAGCGCCATCCATGCGTATGTGAGAACAGTAGAAATATTCACGGCAGCCATTTCAGGGAATACACCTACAAGCTCACGGATAATAAGGTAAACCGAAATATACGGAATAAATAATGATACAGCAGCCAGAGCCGATAATATAGCGGATACTATAATCAACCCTTTCTTGCCGGACGCCATCTCCAGGCAACGGGCAAGACCCGTTTTCGGTTTGGGCTGCTTTTCTTGCGTTTTGCCCATTTTGAATCCTCCTTAATGAAAATAGTGATTTAGTTAGCCATCTCTAACTTAATCACTATTTTAAACCGTAATTAAATTTTTTTCTACTCCATATAAATTCAAATGCTCAGAAAATAGCCCGAATCATTATTGTTTTGCTCTATTCCATTTCAATAGAAATGCTTTTAAAAGAGCCCAAATCGTCATTTGATTTTCGATAATCCTTTGGAAGCATACCATATACGTCCTTGAACGCCGCCGCAAACTTGCTGGCATTATTATATCCTAAAGTTATTGCAATCTCGCCAATTTTCAGATTGCCTTTCATCAATAATTTGGCCGCAATCCCCATCTTATACTTTTTGAGATAGGAATAAGGCGAATCGCCATAGATTTGTCTAAAAATCGTTTGAAACATGGTCATGCCAATATGTTCCTTGCTCACCAATTCCTCTAATGAATATTTCTGCTCCAAATCGGAAGTCAGTTGTTCATGGATACGCTTAACCGTCTGGATCTGCTCTCTTGAAAAATATTTTATTTCACAACCGCTGTCTCCTGTCAACTGTTCCGCGTGGTATAGCAATTCTAAGGTCTTAATGGAAAAATAGCTGACGCTTTCGACACCCTTTGCCTTGTAGATTTCATCAAATAAGTGCTTTAGGTTCTTATCCGTCCTGCATATATACATGCTTTTATCCAGGCCAAGATTATTGCCTGTCTTATATATGTCTATTGAAAATGCGGCAATCATCCTTTTGCTTTTTTCTGTTAATGCCCGCTTATCTATTACCAGGCTTACCGCCTCAAAATTACTAAAGGGAAACGAATAAGACACCGGGATATAATTTGCCCCCTCTACCCAAAAATCACCTTCCTGCAAATGGGAGTGGGTGCGGTTGGCAAATTCACATTCCACACGGCCTTTCCTGCACCATGATATTTCAATAATGTCATTATGCGGAGTTTCCGGGATAAAGGTATCAGAAGTTTCAAAATCAATAAATACAACCTGTATTCCATCAAAGACCTGATAGGTCGTAATAATTCCTTTTCCATTGCAGCCGTATTTTGATACGGTATAGTTTTGATTTTGCGCTATGATTCTTGCCTTTTCTCCATACCATTCTTGTTTATATAAATTATCTAACCTGCTCATATGGCATTACCTTTTCTAAAATAGGGTATAAGACACTTTGTTAGTCTTTGCTAACCTCTGTTAGTATACCATATATAGGTGTTTTCGTCAATGAAACTAGTATTAGCAAAAACGTACCTATCAATCAAAATCATGGTTATCACTGTGGTTTTCTGCGATGCTATTGTTGATTTCCGGCGTGGTCATATCATAATGCGGGTTTATTTTTCCTCGAATTTTAATGAGAAATAAATTTGCGCGTAGGTCATTCTCTGTAGAGGATTTGATCAAGATTGCTGACTTTCTAAACTGTTCGCTAGAATTTGTGCTTGACGAAAGACAGAGTATTGTATTAGAATCTAACGATATAAGAGACGAGAAATAAACACCTTATAAAAAGCACCATGACAACATAATGTCCTTAACAGGGCAGCCATCCTTAATTTGACACATAAGAAATAGCCGCCCCTTCCTCTGACCAAGTAAGAGCGGCTATGTCGTAATAACTTCGCCAGAGTGGGTAGCTTGCACCTACCCTCCGGCTGTCTTGTTAAAGATATTATACCGCAATCTCCTGCCATCGTCAAGTATGCGGCAGGAGGTTTCTCACGGGTGAAAAGAAATTTTCAGAGATAGAGCTTCATGAAATAGCTTCCGCCCTTGATTGTACCTTTGAAGCTCATTTCAAAATGAATGACACCGGCGAAGAATTGTAGCGAAGACAATAAATGCACCATGACAACATAATGTCCTTAACCGGGCAGCCGGGAGAGCGTCACTGTCCATCCGCTTCGAGTCTTGCGAAGGGGGTGGTGCCTATGAGTACTTATGAGGAGTTCATGGTAATACTGACAGTAGCTTTGCTGATCGTAGCCATTCTCAGTTATACACATAAAAAATAGTCGCTCTCACCCTGGAAAAGTAGAAGCGACTATTTTTTAGCTCTCGCCGGGGCGGCTGGATTGGGCCCAGTTTCCGGCTGTCTTGTTAAGGATATTATACCGCAATCTCCTGCCATCGTCAAGTATGCGGCAGGAGGTTTTGTTGCGGCAGGAGGTTTCTCACGTGGAAAATCAATATTCGTCTAAAAGCAGGAAGTCCGCAACGTGCATGGACTTAATGCCCTCATAATTGCCGCCCGCAAATTCATCCGTGCGTAGAACGTACTTGGGGTAGTTATCCCGCACAATCAAAAGCCTGTCATACTCAC
>Ga0153991_1000056_pt1 | contig 24466 bp, 11 predicted proteins | sample TSNC075MetaG_FD_104681 | JGI IMG/M metagenome (GOLD analysis project Ga0153991, IMG submission 104681) | Attine ant fungus gardens microbial communities from North Carolina, USA - TSNC075 MetaG | ecosystem: Host-associated > Fungi > Mycelium > Unclassified | place: USA: North Carolina, Jones...
CTGCTCAATACGATGGCAAAGGGCAAATCACATTTGCGTATGAATAAGTTGAAGGTAAATCTTCTGATTACCTTCTTTGTGTGGCTGTGCATAAATGGCATTGAGGTATACCGGTTATATCAAAAAACATCTTTATCTAATATACACGCGCCGGTTCAGAGCCTCTCCATTTTTTTCCAATTTTCATTGCATGTATCCATTATGGAATTTCTGTTGATTGTTTATTTGATACGATTAATCAACCTTTGGTGTGTAACCTGTTTCATTATGTTACTTTCAAAGTGGTGCAAGCGAGAGGCTCAAGCTACTCTGATTTCAATTATTATATTTGTCATCCCATCACTTATATATGCCATTTTTGGAACAGATACATTCCAATACTTAGCACTAAGTATTCCGGTTTCGGTTATGGGTACCCTGGTGACAGATACCGGCACTATGCAAAACTGCATTGTAATGACTTTAATAATGCTATTTTGTGCAATATTTTCTTTATTGCTAATAAGATATTATAAGAAGGAAGCATAAGTTGCCTGGGAATGGATTTTGCAATTGTATAGTACTTAATTCCCTGGATGAACATGCTCTTTGCGCAGTCAGATTGTTTTTTCATGAAACAACCCTGCTTTGTCAATAGTTTTTTGCTGGAAATTGATGCGTTTATTATAAAAATTATAAAAATTCGTTATTTATCATAAAAAATTGTTACTATTCACGGCCGATTTAATGACAGAAATAAAATTTGAAAACCGGTATTTATCCTTGACATGAGGAAGATGTTGACTTATACTTAATGATGGTTAGCCTGAACTAACTAAAGTATTATATAGGGAATAATAATTAGATTAGACTGTTGGAAATATGAATTGTGAATGAATTTATTAAGTAATGATGGGCTGTAGATTGATACTTAGAGGATACCACACGAGTGAAAGAATGTGAATTGTGAGGAGTAAGAATGGATTGGATAAAAGAACGGAAAGGTCCCTTTAAGAGTGGCGGAGAAGGTTGGGCGGTTAAAATGGATGGGGGAGGCGTTCAACCTTACGATTTTGATAAGTTGGTTGTGTTTGACCATAGTCGGTTAAAGTTGGCACCGGGTAAGGAGCAGGCAGCAGAACTTATTGCGGATTATCTTAAAATTATATTTCCGGAAATCATGGGAAATGAGGAAGTTAAGGCGTGGGGGACAAAGCGATATTTGAATTACTATATCGAAAAATTCTATGTGATGCTTTATGAATTGATTTTAAAATCCCTGCTTTGTAAGGACAATGAAACCATGGATCAGAGACAAAGCGATATGAAAGATGAGGCGGATCGGATAGCCGCCGAATTAGTAAATGAACTTTCTGCTGTAAAAAAACGCATCTATCAGGATGTGCAGGCTGCTTATCAAGGGGATCCGGCCGCTAAGAATATTTGTGAAATTGTGTTAAGTTATCCATTTGTCCTGAGTGTTACGGTACATCAGATCGCTCATTTTCTTTATCTAAAGGAGGTGCCGATTCTGCCGCGAATGCTTAGTGAATGGTCACACAGCCAGACGGCAATTGATATTCATCCCGGCGCAGAAATCGGAACCGGCTTTTTTATTGATCATGGAACCGGTGTCGTTATTGGCGAAACAACGGTAATCGGTAACAATGTAAAAATTTATCAAGGTGTGACGCTGGGAGCATATTCGTTGCAAAAAGAAGATAACGGAATTATCATTAAAGGTTTAAAGCGGCATCCGACGATTCGGGATAATGTCATTATATATGCAAATGCGATAATTCTCGGGGGCGAAACAGTTATCGGAGAAAATGCAGTTATTGGCGGAAATACCTGGATTACCGAGTCGATTGAGGCGAATACGATTGTTACGATAGAAAAACCTTAATTACAATACAAGAAAATGCAGATCGGTAGAAAGGAGAGAAAATGTCAATAAAAATATTTTGTGTACCACATGCGGGAGGATCGGCATCAGCCTTTAACAGATGGAAAGGGTTGTTTAATGATACGATTGAGCTGGTGCCGCTGGAATTGGCAGGCAGAGGGGGGCGTTATGGGGAGACATTGAGCGATAGTATTCACGGCATTGCCAGTGATTTGTTCGACAGAATCAGAATAGATTTAAATCAAGAACCATATGCCTTTTGGGGGCATAGCTTTGGAACGGTAATTATTTATGAGCTGATGAGAATGATTAAGGATAATAAGTTGAATATGCCGGTACATATTTTTATGACGGGAAGATTTCCACCGCATAGGAAAGAGCAAAATGAAATAAGACATTTGCCGGAGGATGATTTTATCAAAGAAATCATCTCTTTAGGCGGTGTGGAAAGTCAGATTGCAGAGAATAAAGAAATATTGAAGTTCTATTATCCCATCTTAAAAGCGGATTATAGTGCGATAGAAACATATATGTTTACTGCTGCCGAGGCTTGGAGCTGTAATTTGACGATTATGTCAGGTGACGATGATAAGGAGGTGGAGGAAGCAAGCTTAATAGAATGGCAGCGGTATACCAATAACCAGTGCGATATTAAAATATTTGCCGGCGGCCATTTTTTTATTTATGACTATGTCGATGAAATAACGCAGATAATTAACGGAAAGCTTTTATCTGAAGTTAGCAAATATATAATTGAGGAGAAACGATGGAAACGAGGATTCGGGTTATAGTATGTGGAATTAAGTTTGGCCGGCAATATCTTGCGGCATTGACAGACTTAAATAATAAATTTGATGTTGTGGGGATATTGTCAACCGGGAGTGCGGAGTCTTTTAAGGTTAGTGAACAGTATGACATTCCGCTGTATCAGTCAATGAATGAAATTCCTCAGGATATCGAAGCAGCCTGTGTCGTTGTAAGAACAGGGGTAATGGGCGGAAAGGGAACGGAACTGTCATTGGCTCTACTGGAAAGGGGTATACATGTGATTACAGAGCAGCCGATGCACCATCAGGATATTGCGAAATGTTATCAGACCGCTTCCAGGAATCATGTGATTTTTTACCTGGGTGATCTGTATCCTCACTTGCGGTCGGTCAGATGTTTTATCAATTCTGTTAAGGAGGCCGGTAGTCATCAAGCTCCATTATATTTGAATCTGGATGCATCGATGCAGGTATTATACCCATTGGTGCAAATTCTTCAAAATTGTCTCGGCAGTATCCGGCTGATGACAGTTACGAATATGATGAAAGAAGAAGACTGTCCGTTTCAGATTTTGACGGGTAAGATCAGTGAAATACCGTATATTCTTAGATTACATAATGAAGTATTTGGAAGCGATTCGGATAATTTTTTCCATTTGCTGCATAGTATCACGGTTGGATTTGGCGGTGGTCATATCACTATGGAAGATACACATGGACCGGTCGTGTGGAATCCCCGATTCCATATTTCGGAAAATGCAGATGCGGCAATTTTAACGGAAGCGGGGGCGGAGATATTGGGGGAAACGGTATTTCCGAGCTTACAAGCAATTGCCGGGGAGGAGTGGCCGCAGGCGATCGGTAAGGAATTGCTGAATTTTAGTGATTTTATAACCGGAAACAGAAGTAAAGGTGATTACATTGTCGTAATGCAGAACATACTACTTAGCGCCCAGCAATGGCAGATTCTGACGAAGGCGGCCGGTTATCCTGTTTTACGTGAAGCGGGTAATTTCAAATTTTTGTCTTCTGATATATTTTCAGCTAAAAAGAAAGACAAAATTGAAAAGACGGCGGCGCTGCCGCAAAGTCCTTTTAGCGGGCTGAGGTTTGAGGTGCTGTGCGGCCAGCTTGCGGATCAGGCAGATGAATATGATGAGCAGAAAATTCGTTATGGCAAGGAATTGGTTGATCAGGTGGTGGCTTGGGTTATTCTGCATAATCTGAACAAACAAGGGGTATTTACTGAGAAAAATAAAAAATACAGTGCCGCGGAAGTATTAGCCAAAGTAGAGGTGAAAAAAGAGTTTTCTCATATCATCCGGCGGTGGTTACGTTACCTGTCTGACAATGGCAGTCTGGAAAACGCGGACGATACCTATTGGCTAAATGAAGCTGTTCCGGGATATGCTGCGGCGGAATTTCCCTGGAATCAGAAGCTGGCAGAATTATGGAACGAGGCGAAGTCGGTATGGATGAAGGATCTGACGAATCAGACGATTGCCGAATATCTGGAAGTTAATATCGCCCAGCTGCCGGGGTTGATGGATGGCACTGTGCAGGCCGCAACACTGCTGTTTCCGGAAGGACGGATGGATATTGCCAATTCACTGTATCGGGAAACGATCAGTGCAAAATATCTGAATCGTAAGGTGGCAGAATGCGTCCGTATTTTAAACAGTAAGGCGGTGCGGCCGTTGTCGGTACTGGAAGTAGGCGCCGGGACGGGGGCAACAACGGACCAAATAATAGCCGGCATAACCAGTGAAAAAGAAGTTCGGATATCCAGTTATTGTTATACCGATATATCCAGTTATTTCTTTGCCGAAGCAAAAAAACGATATCGGGATATTCTGTGGCTGGAGTATCAAAGATTGAATGTGGATCAGGATTTTGAAGAACAGGGGATTGCTAAGGAAAGCAAGGATATTGTTATTGCCGTTGGTATTTTAAATAACTCCCGGAATATTGATGAAGCCATCGGGAGATTGTATGACACTTTGGTTTCAGGCGGGTATCTGCTAGTGGTTGAACCGACAAATGAGCCGCCGGAGATGCTTGTTTCGCAGGTCTTTATGATGGAGCAGCCATCCGATGTCAGAAAGGAAACCGAGACAACTTTTGTACCAACCGAAGAATGGCGAAAATCATTTTTGCGCAGCGGCGGAAAACATGTGAGTATTTTCCCGGATGAGGAACATCCGCTGAGACAATTGGGGCAAAATTTATTTATTACAGAGAAGAGGTAATCATGTTAAAGGTAAGCCATATTCAGTATAAAGTGAATGATATAAAAAAAGCGGTGAAAGAGTTTGAGGAGGCGTGCTTTACGGTGATGTGGGGGCGGGATCCGAAACATGCGGATAATGCGTTTGTGTGGTTTGAAGAAGGACCGTTCATCGAAATATTTGAAATGAAAAAGAAATACTCCTATTTTGCGCCGATTATGGCAGTGATGTATGGAAAAGAAGCTAAGCAGCGCTGGAAGCATTGGTACGAGGTGCCGGAGGGCTGGTGTGATTTTGCCCTTGAAGCAGAGGATGGGATACAGGCTGACATGGGCCGGATAAATGAAATACAGGCGTATGTAAATGGAAAAGGTGTGGCAACCTCGAAGATTATTAATGGAAACAGGACACGTCCGGACGGAGAAAAGGTAAGATATGCTTATTTTACTTCAGTGCCGACGGAGCTGCCTTTTGTAGTGTCGACATATCAGCCGCGGCAGCGTCCGGAAACGATAGTACATAAAAATGGAGCAGTCAGGGTCGCGGAGTTAAAGGTGACGGCACCTGAAAAACTAACAAAAACGATCCACGCACTGGCGGGGCAGGATCGTGTCCTGACTATTGGCGGGATATCGGAGCAAAAGCGGCTGTCCGTGACACTTGAGTTTGACCGCCGGATCAAGCCGCAGGGGCTGATCGGGAAAATATTTGAGATAAAGATGTAAGTAAACTATTCGACGAGGAGAAAAGAGATGGCAAATAATAGAGATATTCCAATGGAAAACATTGAAAGAACACTACTGGAATTCAGACAAAGAAGAATCGTTTTCTGGCTGCATGAGGAAACGGGAGAGTTGAGCTTAAAAGCACCAAAAGGAGCTTTGTCGGGTGAGGATAAGGATTGGCTGAAAGAGCATAAGCGAAGTATTGTGAGTATACTGAAAAAAAGAAATGCCACCGCTGTCAGCGATAAATCTGATTTCCGGCTGACAGATATACAGTCAGCATATCTGTTGGGCCGCAATGATCTTTTTGATTATGGCGGGGTGGCTTGCCATACTTATATTGAGTATAAATACCCCCGGCTGGACAGAAGAAAAACGGAAGCGATCTGGAATACGTTGATTAAGCGTCATGATATGATGCACACCATAATTTATAAAACCGGAAGTCAGTCAGTTCTTAGAGAGGTTCCTAATTATCAGATAGTAGAAAATGATTTTAGAGGTCTGGCTGAAGACGAGGTCTTAGAACGGATGGATAACATCCGTGAGGAGAAAGGGCATAAGGTCTATGATACGGAGCACTGGCCGCTGTTTGATATTTGCCTGACCCAGTTAGATGATGAGACGGTGATGCATTTTTCAATAGAGTTTCTGATCGCAGACTGGGCCAGTATTCTGATTTTGTTTCAGGAGTTTGATGCACTGTATTTACAGCCGGAAAAACAGCTGCCGCAGCTGGAATATTCATTTTTCCAGTATCTGCAGGAAGAAGAAAAGCAGTTTGATACCCCGGATTATTTCCGGGACAGAGACTATTGGCTGGAGCGGATCGATACGCTGCCGAGTGCTCCGACGCTGCCGGTTCTGAAGCAGGGGGGAAATAAAAATGAGCCGCGGTTTCAGCGGCGCAGTCTCCATCTTGACAAAGAAACCTGGAATCGTTTTAAGGAACTGGCGTTGGGATATAAGATAACACCAACAGCAGTGGTGTTGGCAGTATATGCCCTAGTATTGGAGCGGTGGAGCAGGAATAAAAGCTTTTGTCTCAACCTGACCTTGTTAAACAGACAGCCATTTCATGAGCAAATTGAGCAGATTGTCGGTGATTTTACCTCTGTCAGCTTGCTGGAAGTGGATATGACAAAGACCAGGAAGCTCTATGAGTATGCGCAAATGCTGCAGGCACAGCTGTTTGATGACCTGGATCATAAGCTGTTTTCCGGTGTTAGAGTATTGCGGGAAATGGGTCGTAAAAGAGGCAAAGAAGCATCGCTGATGCCGATTGTATTTACCAGTGCAATTGGTGTAATGGATGCGAAAACAGATCAGTCCGCCGACGGCCGCAGTCCGCTGGGCCGGCTGGGTGATTTTGGAATCAGCCAGACACCGCAGGTATTTATTGACTGCCAGGCTGCAGATAACGAAAATGGTCTGGATGTAAACTGGGATGTCCGGGAGGATGTTTTCCCGGACGGCTTAATGGAAGAAATGTTTGGTCAGTTTTATCAGATTCTGTTACTGCTGGGTAAGGCAGACGAAGAATGGGAAGCAGAGGAATGCGTAAAGCTTCCGGAGTACCAGCTTGCATTATTTCAGCAAGCAAATGATACGGCCGGTGAAATGGGTAATACTACCCTGCATGGGGCAATTTGGGAGCAAATAGCCCGGGTGCCGGACAAAACAGCCTTAATCCAGGGAGACCGGGAGTTAACCTATGCCGAATTGGGGCAAAGAGCCGCCGGTTTGGCAGAAAAGCTGAAAAGCAGCGGTGGCCGTCCCGGTGATAGAATGGCAATCTGTATCGAAAAAGCACCGGAACAGGTGATTGCGGTGCTGGCAATTTTGTCAATCGGTGGTATCTATGTACCCTTTGATCTGGATCAGCCCAAGAAAAGAATGGAGCATATGCTTGAGCAGGCAAATATTAAGCAAATTGTATGTTCTTCAGAGGCTGCGGTGATCGAAGCAGAAGGGGTGATTCCGGTATGTATTGGAACGGATATATCTGCCGCTGAGCCATTTACGCCATATATCGGCAGCCCCGGGGAGGCGGCATATGTAATTTACACCTCCGGTTCTACCGGAATGCCGAAAGGGATTGAAATCAGTCATTCGGGAGCGATGAATACCGTCGAAGATGTAAACCGGCGTTTTGGAATTACGGAGAATGACAGTATTTTGGGACTGTCCAGACTGAATTTTGATTTATCGGTTTATGATATATTCGGGATGCTGTCGATTGGCGGAACCCTGGTATACCCGGGGGCTGAAAAGCAGATTGATCCGTCCCATTGGTATGATGTCATAGTAAGCAGAAAAATCACAACCTGGAATACCGTTCCGGCGCTGATGAAAATGCTGTTAAGTTATGCCAATGAGAACACCGCCGGCGATTTATCATCAATGAAAACCGTGCTCCTGTCCGGTGACTGGATTCCGCTTGATATGCCTGGCACAATCAAAAAACAAATGGAACATGCGGCCGTTATCTCGCTCGGGGGAGCGACGGAGGCCTCGATTTGGTCTAATTATCATGTGTGTAATGCGGATTCGGTGAGCGGAGAAAGTATTCCTTATGGCTATCCTTTGAAAAATCAGGGCTTTCGGATTATGGACAGCAGGATGCGGGACTGCCCGGTCGGTGTGGCCGGAGATTTATATATATATGGCGAAGGTCTGGGACTCCGGTATGTAGGCGATCCGGATCTGACCGCCGAAAGATTTGTAATCCTTCCAAAGGAAAGATTCCTTCATCAGGACGGCTTGCGATTATATAAAACCGGTGATCTTGGTAAATATCTGGCGAACGGTGAGATTCAGTTTTTGGGAAGAGAGGATAACCAGGTTAAGATCAAGGGTCATAGAATCGAATTGGGTGAGATCGAAGCAGCACTGAAAAAATATCCCGGCATCGCGGATGCCTGCGTTGTTACAACAAAGGATAAGCATGGAGAGGATATCATTCTGGCGGCCGGTGAATTAGAGCATGAGAAAGCGGATAAAAATATTACCGATATCAAGGCATTGGAACAAGACGTAGCAGCAGCAGCAGAGCAAATAGGGGTCGGGCTTATGCCGGAAGATGTAAAAGCCAATATGGAGTATCGTGACAAAGCGATCTTAACCTCGATGCTTTATGCGATGCAGCAGCTGCAGCTGTTTCAGGCAGATAAGTGGTACAGTGAAGAGCAGCTGCTGCTGCAAAGTGAAATTATTAAAAAGCATTACTGGCTGGTAAAAAGATGGCTGTTTCATTTGACAAAGAATGAGTTCCTGATTCAGGACGGACAGCAACGGTATCAGGCAAATCGAGTCATTACCGGAGCCGAACGGGATGAGATCTGGAATAAGGCAAAAATGTACTGGAATGAGAAGTTTGGCGGAGCCGTTTTTATGGAGTATCTGCGAAACAGCGGATATCAGCTTGATGCTCTGCTGAAAGGAGAGCTGGATCCGGTAACGCTGCTCTACCCGGAAGGTCGTGTGGATTATGTGCAGTCCTTTTATTCGGATAATTTGTCTTCACGGTATACAAACAAATGCTTTGCTGAAGTGGTAAAACGGATCACGGATCAGAAACCGGGCGAGACAATAAAAATACTGGAAATCGGCGCCGGTACAGGTGCAACCAGTATCGAAGTCCTGCCGCTGTTACAGGATAAAAACTATGAGTATTTTTACACAGATGTGTCAAATTTCTTTTTGCCGGTAGCGAAAAAGAGATTTGCTGAGTACAAGAATATGAATTATGGTGTGCTTGACATTGATAGTGACTACCGGGCGCAGGGCTTTAGCTCAAACAGCTATGATATCATAATCGCCGCCGGAGTTCTGGAAAATGCCAGGGATATTCCTTACTCTTTAAGTAAGATCAAAGAATTAGTAGTGCCGGGCGGATGGCTGGTCTTTACAGATCCGACCGAGGAGCAGTTGTGGGTATTGGGGTCTCAGGGGTTTATGATGATGCCGCCATCGGATGAGCTGAGAAAAACAGCAATATATATTGATGATGACATGTGGGAACAGCTGCTGTCAGAAGGGGAGAATGATAAATGCCTGGTGCTGCCCGGTGAGGCCAGCCTGTTTAAACAATTCGGCATCAGCTTTTTTACCAAACAGATGAAGCAGAAATATGCCGGTGTCAGAATGCCTGAAGTAAAAGAGTTCTTAAGGAGCTATGTGCCCAATTATATGATTCCATCCCATATTGAGATCGTTGACAGCATTCCGCTTACCGCAAACGGAAAGCTGGACCGGGCGCAAGTCAGCACCTGGCTGCCGGAGAAAAATCTGATCGAATCCGCCGACAAGAGTGGCGGAGAAGAAAAAAGCGATCTGGAAATGAAGCTAGAAGAGGTTATTTCGGAGGTTTTGGGAGTATCCAATATTGGCGATGAGGACAATTTCTATGACCTGGGAGCGGATTCACTGATCATGGCTCGAGCAGCCGGACAGCTGCGCGATATGTTTAAAGAACACGACCAGGAGATTGGATATGATGTGCTGCTGAAGCAGCTCTTAAACTATCCGACCTTAAAAGAGCTGAATGAAAATATCAACAAGTATCTGAACAAAGCAGATGATACCAGACAGAGTACGAAGAAGGGCAGTAATGCCGTATTGACATACTACGATCAGGACAGCGTGGGTCCGGTAAGAGTGATCTTCCATGCCGGATTGGGGACGATGAATTGCTTCCGGTTCCTGATTGCGGAATTAAAGAAGCAAACGCTGGGACCGATTCTTGGTATTACCGTAAAAGATCCTGACGTTTACGCCGCAATTGCTCCGGAAGAGTTGATTGAAAGAGCAGCGGATGATTATGCCAAATGCCTGATGGAAGAAAATATAACCAGTGTTCAATTGATTGGGTACTGCTCCGGAGGATTATTGGCAATCGAAGCCGGCCGCCGTCTGCTCGAACACAATATCGAGATCGTCGATCTGACTCTAATTGATACGCTGCCGGTCAAGACTGTTTTCTGGGATGCACTAATGATGGAAACCGTGTTTTTGCCTAATTTAAATATCACGATTGATCAGGTTTTCCCTGAAGTAGCATATCAGGAAATTGAAGCTGCTTTCAGATATATAATTGGTCTGTATGAAGGGAACATTCCGCAGGATGCGCATATGGCTCTGGAACATAAAGAAGAGTATAAAAAGGTGTTTGCACTGCTGACAAAGATGAAACAGATGAATATCAGTGAACGCTTCCGGTTATATGCTCAGGTTATCAAAGAAAGAACCGGCGCCGATACCCCGGCGGAAATGGCCGAGAGCTTGTTTAAAACATATAAGCAGAGTCTGCAGGGCTCCTACTTTACACCGGCACCTTATTTAGGTGATGTCAGATATTTAATTGCAAATGAACAGACGGCAGCGACAATGACACCGCCAGGCGGTGCGTGGGCTGTAGAATACTGGGAAAATATATGCATCGGAGGATTTACGACGGTCATAATTGACGGTAATCATCTGACATGTGTGGAAGATCCGGATAATGCTGGGAAAACAGCGGAAATTTTAGCCTTGGGATTGAAATAGGCATGCAGAGGAGAGTTTTATTATGAAAAAAAAGAGTACGATAGGAATATTATTTCAGTTTGCGGCTCAGTGCAGGCAAAAAATGATATTTTCGACGGTTTTTTCCATCGTTGGTGTGTTAAGCGGGTTGCTACCGTTTTTTGCGATCGCCGCCATTTTAAGCGGGTTATTTAGTGGCACGGCTGATGTGAAATTCATAGTCACCTGGGTTGCAATCGCGGCTGCCGGTGAGACCTTAAAATTCCTGATGACAACATATTCTTCCGTAAAAGCACATGAGTGCGCATTTTCGATTATGGAAAACATCAGGAAGAGCTTAACCGATAAAATGCTGAGTGTGCCGCTGGGAATTATGGTCGAAACACCAACAGGACAGCTGAAAGCACTGGCGGTGGATACCGTTGAAAAAATGGAGAAGCCGTTGGCACACATGCTGCCGGAAATTGCCGGCAACTTTTTCTCACCATTGTGTGTGCTGATCCTGTTATTTTCTCTGGACTGGCGAATGGGGCTGGCATCACTGTTCACAATTCCGATCGGTCTGCTGTGCTATATGGGGATGATGAAAGACTATCGGTCAAAATCGAAACGATATATGGAATCCAGTGCGGCAATGGACAATGCTCTGGTGGAATATGTAAACGGGATAAAAGTAATCAAGGCCTTCAATCAGTCCGCCACGTCTTATAGGAAATATAAACATGCAATTAATTATTATCACGATACGACGCTGGAATGGTGGCGCAGCACGTGGCTTTATTCAGCGCTGGGATTTACAATTATCCCGGCAATACTGATCGGCAGTCTGCCGGTGGGAGCATATTTGTTCCAGGCGAGAGAAATTGAATTCTCCATTTTCATTACCTGTGTGATTCTGTCGGTAGGGATTTCCGGTCCGATTATGCAGATCGGCGGCTTTGTTGATAATTTTGCCGTGGTAGATGCCAGTATGAATCAGATTAATGCATTCCTGGAGATTGAGGAACTAAAGCGGCCCGGTGATGAGGCGAAAAAGACATTGAATGGTGAAGGCTTTGAATTTGAAAATGTCAGCTTTGGATATAGTGAGAAAGAGATCCTGCATAATGTCAGCTTTACCCCGGTCAGGGGCGGGATGACTGCGATTGTCGGGCCGTCAGGCTCCGGAAAATCAACAATGGCTAAGCTGATGGCCGGCTTCTGGGACGTCAATAAAGGAAAGATCACTTATGGCGGCGTTGATGTCAGGGAATTGCCATTTTCACAGCTGACGGAAGAAATTAGTTTTGTGTCTCAGGACAACTTTTTATTTAATGTCAGTATTAAGGAAAATATCCGAATGGGTAATCAGGACGCAAGTGATGAGCAAATTTATGAAGTCGCCAAATTAACCAATTGCCATGAATTTATCATGAATTTGGAGCAGGGCTATGATACTCTTGCCGGTGATGCCGGCGGACGTTTGTCCGGTGGTGAGCGTCAGCGGATTACGATTGCCCGGGCGATGTTAAAACGAGCGCAGACGGTAATATTGGATGAGGCAACCGCTTATACCGATCCGGAGAATGAGACCCAGATTCAGCAGGCGATCGGCAAGATGGTGCATGGAAAAACGCTGATTGTGGTGGCTCATCGTCTGTCCTCGATTAAAAATGCGGAACAGATTATTGTGATGAAGGACGGCCGGATATCAGATTGCGGAACGCATGAAGAGCTGTTAAAACGCAGTGATTTATATAAGAAGATGTGGTTAAGGCATATTTCGATCAAAGACAATGCAGAAAAGGAGGAGATGGCAAGTGATACGAACTTTCTTGCGTGTGTTTAGTCTGACCGGTAAATATCGCGGCAGAGTCATTAGCGGTCTGGTGTTTAGTTTTTTCCATTCTGTTTTTGCCGCACTGGATTTATTTGCGGTTTTGTGGATCGTAAGTCATTTGGGAAATCTGACAAATCAGGTAATTGCGACAGCAGTTGGTATTTTAGGGATCGGACTGCTGGGCAAATGTATTTGCAAGTGGCAGACTACGATCAGAGTCAGTGAGAGCGGATATGATATTTTCCGTGATAAACGGATCCATATTGGTGATCAGCTGAAATCAGCACCGATGGGATATTTTTCAGAACAGAATCTGGGATCGATTCAGAGTGCGGTAACCTCCGGAATGAATGAGCTGGAACATTCAGCCATGCATGCTGTTGAGAATATTCTGGGCGGGCTGCTGTATTCGGCAGTTTGTATCCTGGTTCTGCTGGTATATAACTGGAAGGTCGGCTTGATATCGCTGCTAGGTCTGGTTCTTGGTATCGCGGTGCTGACAGTTTCCCAGAAACGAGCACTTAGCATTGCACCGGTCCAAATCAAAGCGAGTGAGACGATGATTGGCAGTGTTTTGGAATTTATCCAGGGCGTGGCGGTATTACGGCTTTTTAACCGGGAACGCTCCGGCCCGGTATCGGTAACGGAGACCTTTAAAGCAAAAAGAGAAACGGATTTGGAATCAGAGAAGCTTGTGATGTGGCCGGTTCATTTTTTTAAATACATATTTAAAATCATCGGCTGTGTCATTATTCTGGTTTCATCTCTGGATGCGTTACATGGAACGATTGATTTTTCCTATTGTGTCTTGTTCTTGTTTGCGGCATTTAATATTTATGCCCGTATCGAAGCGCTTTCTTCACCGGTTACACAGCTGCGGACCATTGATGCAGCGTTGGCACGGTTTGAGAAAATATTGGATATGCCGGTGGTCGAAAGTGGTCAGGAGCAGGTGCCGAAAAAGCGGCAGATTGAATTTAAAAATGTTGGTTTTTCCTATGATGACAGGAAGGTAATCCGGAATATGTCATTTAAGATTCCGGAGAAATCAGTCACTGCCATCGTCGGTCCATCCGGCGGCGGGAAAAGTACGATTTGTAATCTGATTGCCCGTTTCTGGGATGTTCAGGAAGGCCAGATTCTCTATGGCGGGATCAATGTGAAAAGATTTCGCAGTGACGAGCTGCTGCAAAATATCAGTATGGTCTTTCAGGATGTGTACCTGTTTCGGGATACCATTGAAAATAATATCCGCTTTGGTCAGCCGGAGGCATCACAGGCCGAAATTGAAGAAGTGGCAAAACGGGCCCGGTGCCATGATTTTATTATGAAGCTGCCGGATGGTTATCAGACGCTTGTTGGTGAAGGCGGCTCGTCTTTGTCCGGCGGCGAAAAGCAGAGAATATCCATCGCCAGAGCAATGCTTAAGGATGCACCGATTGTAATATTAGACGAGGCAACATCCAGTGTTGATCCGGAAAATGAGTTTGAGCTGGTTCATTCCATCAAAGAGCTGACGAAGAACAAAACGCTGATAACGATTGCCCACCGGTTATCGACAGTATCACATGCCGACCAGATTCTGGTGGTTGCCGGCGGGGAAATTGTGCAGAGAGGCAAACATGATGAGCTGATGGGTGCAGAAGGAATCTATCAGGATTTTATCAATGCGAGAAATTATGCAGCAAGTTGGCAATTATAACAAATAAATAGTAGATAGGAGCAAGATGAAAAACAAGAATCGAATTCAAGCAAAAGATTTAATTACAGTGGGAATATTTACAGCTATTATGATGGTTGTCCGGATTATTTCCAGCTTCCTTGGTGTTATACCGATTGTGAATGCAATTATCACGGTACCGGTTTGTATTGCGGTTGGTCCGGTTTATATGCTGTTTCTGACAAAAGTAAAGAAGATGTGGATGATTACTATTATGGCCGGAATAACGGGAATATTTATGAGTGTCTTCGGCTGGGCGTGGTTTTGTGCGGCAATTGCGCTGGTGTGCGGTCTGATTGCCGATTTCATCACGAAGCTGGGGAATTATCAGAGCTATAAGCTGGGATTGGCCGGTTATTGTGTCTATAGCTTGTGGTGGATCGCACCGGTGTTACCGGTTTGGTTTCAGCCCGGTTTTTTAGATAATATGCGGGAGTCAATGGGGGCGGAATTTGTGCAGGCATATAGTACACTGATGCCGATCTGGATGCTGCCGGTATTGATTGTGGTCACAATTATCAGTGCTTTGATCGGTGGTCTTCTGGGGAAAAGGATGATGAAGAAGCATTTTGTTAGAAGCGGGATTGCATGATGGAACAACGGAAAGAAAAGACAAAAAAAGGCTTTTGGCTGGATCCGAGAAGTAAATTATTAATTATCCTTTCGATGAATGGTCTGGTGGTTACAGGTGTGGAAAACTGGGTGCTGTCACTAATTGTAGTTTTTTTAGGGGTACTCCTGATGCTGTCAAAGTATGTCCGCAGCGCAGTGAAATTTATGCTGACATTTGCGGTGCTTTTATTCATTGAAATAATTGTGTGGCATTATGTCACCACCGGACCGATGGTCTATATCATTGTTTTTACCGGATTAGTAAAAAAATTTATACCGGCAATCATGTCGGCGATGGTGTTTATTTATACAACAACGGTCAGCGAGCTGGCTTCGGCGCTGGCAAGGATGCATGTACCGGAGAAAATGATCCTGCCGATTCTGGTAATTTTACGTTTTTTTCCGACTGTTCAGGAGGAATGGGATTGCATCAAGGATGCCATGAAGATGAGAGGCATCGGAAATGGTGTGAAAAGTGTGTTATCCCCGATGCGGTCGATGGAATACACCCTGGTACCGCTGATTTCCACTTCTGTAAAAACTGGTGAAGAATTATCAGCATCGGCATTGACCAGGGGTCTGGGTGCGCCGGTAAAAAGAACCAACAGCTGTCAGGTGGGATTTTCCTGGCCGGATTTTTTGGTAATTGCAGTTGCAGCAGTGTTTTTTGTGCTGATTACTTTTTAAGGAGGGTAAGATGATATGTTTTCAGGATGTTTCTTTTCAGTATGAGGCGCAGAAGGAGAAAGCCGGGGTTACAAATATTAATTTCACAATTAAGCCGGGAGAATTTGTGCTGTTTTGCGGCCTGAGCGGAAGTGGAAAGTCGACAATTTCGCGGCTGATTAATGGTCTGGCATCTAATTTTTACGAGGGCAGGCTGGCGGGTGAAATATTGCTGGCGGGTAAAGATATTAAAAATAAGCCGTTGTATGAGATTTCCCAATCAGTGGCCAGCGTTTTTCAAAATCCCAGATCACAGTTTTTTGCGACCGATACGAACGGTGAGTTGGCTTTTGGCTGTGAGAATATGGGACTGCCGGTGAATGAGATTGATGAACGGGTTGAGGAGGCGGTATCTTTTTTTCATGTTGAGAATCTGTTAGGGCGAAATTTGTTCTGTCTGTCCGGCGGAGAAAAGCAGCGGATTGCCTGTGCCAGCAGCTATTCCATGGATCCGGATATTTTTGTTTTGGATGAACCGTCTTCTAATTTGGATTACCGTTCGATCGAGGATTTGAAGATAGTACTGACAAAAATCAAAGAACAGGGAAAGACCGTTGTGATTATCGAGCATCGCCTCTATTATTTAATGGATCTGGTCGACAGAGTCTTTTATATGGAGGATGGCAGTATCAAAGAAGAATTCTCTAACGCACAATTTCGCCGCCTGAACTATGCTACCCGCAGTAAAATGGGACTGCGGATCATTAATTTTAATGAGCTGTATGAATATCAGGGTAATTGTAAAGCGTGTTCTGTCAGCAGCGGGCAGCAGCAATTTGAATTAGAGAATGTTTCAGTTACGCATAAGAATGAATCCAGAGGGAAGCGTAAGGTTTTAAATATTCCCCGACTAGCTTTGCCGCAGCATGAAATTATTGCGTTGATCGGACATAACGGAGCCGGCAAATCGACGTTGGCCAGAACGATATGCGGCTTGCAGAAGCATGCGAAGGGAACCGTTCGGATTGAACGGGATGCGGTTGCGAGAAAAAAAAGGATCCATAAAAGCTATCTGGTTATGCAGGATGTGAATCACCAGCTTTTCACTGAAAATGTAAAGGAGGAGCTGATCCTGGGGATGAAGAATCCGGATTATGACAAGTTCAACCAGATTCTGGAAAAGATGGATTTATCACAGTATCAGGAGCAGCATCCAATGGCACTTTCCGGCGGACAGAAGCAAAGAGTGGCTATTGCTGCCGCCATGACGTCCGGTAAGGAAGTCATTATCCTGGATGAGCCGACCAGTGGTCTGGACTACCGGCAGATGGTTAATTTTTCTGAATTGCTGCAGGAGGTTTCAGATACCTCAAAAATTACGATGGTGATTACTCATGATATAGAATTTATTATCAATTGCTGTACCGTAGTCGTAAAAATGGAAGCAGGAAATGTTGCGGAAGTATATTCAAAACGGGATGGTACGTTGACAACGGAACATATTATAGATGTGATTCAGAATCTGGAAGATAACGAATCATTAAAGTATCGACGAAAGGGATAAAGATATGATAGAAAATCCAGGCCTTGCATCTTGTAACAATAAGAAAAACAAGGAAGAAATGGCTTTTCCGCTGACCGATCTGCAGTATGCGTATTGGATTGGCCGGCGTTTTGATCAGCCATTAGGCGGAGTCGGATGCCATACATATATAGAGCTTGACGGTCAGGATGTAGATCCTGAAAAACTAAAAAATGCCTGGCATAAGGTACAGATAAAGCATCCGACCTTCCGCACCATCATACAGAAAAACGGGACACAGTGTGTAAAAGACGATATGACACCTGCTGCGGTGAAAGTCAATGATTTCCGCCGCATGTCTGAGGAAGAATGTGAACGTCAGCTGGAGCTTGTCAGAGCTGATCGCAAGGATCGGCTTTTGGATATTGAAAATGGCGAGATGGCGGGGATGGCATTAAGCCTTTTGCCGGGCCAAAAGACCTGTCTTCATTTAGATATGGAGTCAATCGCGGCCGATATGACAAGTGTGAAATACATATTAAATGATCTGGAAATGTTTTATAAACAGGAAAACCGGGAAGCTGACGCCGGTTCCTGGAATTTTGGGTTGTATTTGAATGAGAAGGAACAGAGATTCAGAAAACAGATGGAAGAGTCAAAGGCGTTCTGGCACAATAAATTGCCGTCGCTCCCGCTTGCCCCGGATCTACCGGTAAATAAGGAAGCATTTCATCTGAAAGCGGAATTTACCAGAAGAGAGTTTTTCCTGGAAAAAGAAGAATGGGGACAGTTTAAATCGGCAGCAATGGAGCAGATGGCGACACCGGCCATGCTTCTGCTGGCAATATATGCGGCAGTAATTAAAAAATGGAGCGGCAATAAAGAGTTCTTAATGAATATCACGGTCCATGAAAGAGAAGCCGAGCTTGCGGATAAAGATGTAGTCGCTGATTTTACAGATATATTATTACTGCCGGTCGGCAGCAGTAATAATGAGACTTTTATGGATTCTGTCATGGATATTCAGGAAACATTCTTTGAGCTGATGCAATATTCTTATTATTCAGGAGTAAAGGTGCAGCGTGATCTGACCAAGCTGTATCCGGAGCAGACATTTATTGCGCCGGTGGTATTTACCTGTGGGTATGGGCAATCAATAATCGAAAAAGGAGCCGCCGATACGTTTGGCAGGCTGTCGTATTTTACGTCACAGGTACCGCAGGTATGGCTGGAATTACAGGCCTTTGAGGTGAATGATGGCTTTCTGGTGGCGTGGGAAGCGGTCGATAAGATTTTCTCGGATCACATGATTGATGATATGTTCATGGCTTTTTCCCAAATGGTAAGAGCGGTAACGGTGCCCAATCTGTCATGGGATGAGCTGCGCTGTGAGCTGCCAAAAGCTCAGGCAATCAAGTGTGAACAACGGCTGCCGGCAGAAATACCGCAGCTGAATACCGGTATTCATTGGGGATTTTTTGATCATTATAAGCATCATCCTGAAAAAACAGCAGTGATCGAGGGACACAAGGACAGGCAGTTTACATATCGGGAAATAGGTGATATGTCCTTACAGGCAGCAGCGCTGCTGGTGAAACGAGGGGTGAAACGAAATGATGCGGTAGCGATATCACTGCCCCGGGGCAGCCGCCAGATCACTGCTGTCCTGGGAGTATTATCCGCCGGTGCTTCTTATGTTCCAATCAATATTACGCAGCCGGCTGACCGGCGCAACCGTATTCTAAACAGTGCTGACTGCAAAGCGATCATTGTAGATGATCCGGCGGCATATGAGAATCTCCCCGGAGGAATAGAAAAAATTGATATTAGCGCTGCTGAAAATGAGCAGCCCTTGAACTGCCCGGTTTTAAATGGTGGGGCTTTAAAAGCATATACTATTTTCACTTCCGGTTCCACCGGTGAGCCCAAGGGCGTGGAGATCAGTCATGGCAGTGCCATGAATACCATCATTGCCATAAATCAAAAGTACCATATGAACCGTGATGACAGCATCCTGGCGGTATCGGCACTGGATTTTGATTTGTCGGTATATGATGTGTTTGGGATGTTTACAGCCGGCGGAACGATTGTGCTGCTGACGGAGGACGAACGAAGAGACGCGGGAGTATGGTGTGAATATCAAAAGACCCATAATATTACGCTGTGGAACTCGGTACCGGTGCTGTTGGATATGCTGCTGATTGAGTGTGAGAGCCGTCAGGAAAAGCTGCCGCTGCTGAGACTTACCCTGCTTTCGGGCGACTGGATTCCGCTGAAGCTTCCGGGGCGGCTTAAAAACATAGCCGCCGGGGCGGAATTTATCTCATTGGGCGGAGCAACGGAGGCGTCAATCTGGTCAAATTATTATGATGTAAAACTGCCGCTGCCGCAGGAATGGGTATCAATACCATATGGCTATCCGCTCGCCAATCAAATGTTCCGGGTCGTTGATACGGCCGGGAATGATTGTCCTGACTGGGTGGCCGGTGAACTGGTTATCGGTGGTGCCGGTGTGGCACTCGGGTATTGTAGTGACAGTGAATTGGATCAGCAAAAGTTCAAATCTGAAAAAGGCTTTCGCTGGTATTATACCGGCGATACCGGGCGCTACTGGCCGGACGGAACAATAGAATTCCTGGGCCGGCTAGATGCACAAGTTAAAATAAGAGGACACCGGATTGAGCTGGGTGAGATTGAAGCGGCGTTGCATAAAAATCCCAATATTGATACGGCGGCAGTAGTACTGCGAACGGATGGTCAGAGAAAGAATTTTCTGGCAGCTTATTATGTCGGTAAACATGGTGCGGTTGATGAGCAGGGATTATCAGTCTATTTAAAGGAATATTTACCGGAGTATATGATTCCATCCGCTTATCTTTCGCTTCCTGAAATGCCGGTTACGGAAAATGGCAAGATCAACCGGAAAGCACTCCCGGAGATTACGCCGGTGAATACCGGCAGCAGTGCGTTTGCGGAACCGGAAACAGAGATTGAGAAACAGCTTGCCGGCATATGGCGGAAGATCCTGAAAATAAACAGGATCGGGCGTAATGATGATTATTTTTCATTAGGCGGCGATTCCCTGATGGCAACGCAATTAAATACAAAGGTAAGAGATCAGTATCAGATTGAATTGGGGCTGGAAAATATTTTCAGTAATCCAATGTTAAAAGAGCAGGCCATAATTATTCAGCAGGCGGTTAATAAAAAAGAACGGATTATGTCCTATCCGCAGATTCAGCCTCGGCAGGAACGAAAGTATGAAAGCTTTCCGCTCACAGAAATCCAGCAGGCATACTGGCTTGGAAGAAGCGGCGGTTACTTGCTGGGCGGTACGGGGACACATTTATTCAGTGAGTATGAAAATGTGAATATTGATACGAAACATCTGGAGCGGGCCTTTAACCGGGTAATTGCCAGACATGGCATGATGCGCACGATCCTTCTGCCCAATGGAGAGGGACAGATTACCCTGGAAAAGACAGATTATTTTACGTTTCAGACAGTAGATTACAGATGGCAAAGTGAAAGCAGCATTGCTGAAAGGCTGACAGCGATGGAACATGAAATGGTCGCCCAGCAATTTGATATGTATCAATGGCCGCTTTTTGATATTCGGACAGTGCTGCTGCCGGAGGACAAGGTTCGTATTTTTGTCAGCTTCGATAGTATTGTGCTGGATGGATGGAGCCTGGTACATCTGCTGAAAGAATGGTCTGTTTTTTATGAGGATGAAAAAGCAGAGCTGCCGCAGCTGGATATCAGCTTCCGGGATTATGTAATGACGATGGAGCAGCTGAAAAAGAGCGATTTGTATCAGCAGGATCTGACATATTGGCAGGAGCGGCTAAAGACCATTGCACCGCCTCCCGAGCTCCCGCTTAAAAAAGTGCCGGAGCAGATTTTGGAGCAGCAGTTTGGCCATCGGGAAGAACGGCTTAATGCCCGGCTATGGGAAAATATAAAGCGCCGAGCCAGGGAAATGGGGGTGACGCCATCAGCAGTATTATTGACAGCATATGCGCTAGTTTTGAAAAAATGGAGCAAGAATAGTGAATTTACTATTAATTTAACCCATTTTAACCGGCTGCCGCTGCACCGGCAGATAAATGAACTGATGGGCGATTTTACCTCATTAACCTTATTGAGTCTTAGCTACGCCGAAGAAAAGAGCTTTACCGACCAGTGCCAGTTACTGCAAAGACAGCTATGGCAGGATCTGGATCATTCTCTGGTGTGTGGAGTCGTGGTACAGCGTGAATTAAACAAAAGTAATCCGCAGGATTTTAAAAATGGTTTCCCGGTAATTTTCACTAGCGCCCTGGGTGTACAGCAGGAAATGGAGCAAAACGTACTGGGCCGCCGGATCTATGGTGAAACACAAACACCGCAGGTATGGCTGGATCATCAGGTCATGGAAACGGATGGCGAGTTATTGTTTTGCTGGGACTCAGTCGAAGAGCTGTTTCCAGATCATATGCTGGACGAGATGTTTGATGCTTACTGCGGACTGCTGCAGCAGCTGGCCGAAAACCAGGACATCTGGCGAAAGAAAACGACAGCACTTATTGCCATAGAACGGAAATTACAGAATCCGGAGCATGCTGAAATCAACAGTGGTAGCGCGGATATGAACTTAATTCAGTTATTTGAAAACCAGGTACGGCTGCATCCTGACAATGACGCGGTTATTTCGAATGACAGGATATTCAGCTACCGGGAGCTTGACCGGATCGCAAATGGTATTGCCGGGTGGCTTTTGGAAAACCAGTTGCAGCAAAATGAGCTGGTGGCAATCGTGATGGATAAAAGTTGGGAACAGGTGGCAGCGGTGTTGGGCATTTTGAAAGCAGGAGGGGCATATCTTCCCATTGATGCCGGGAATCCCACCGCCAGAATGGATACCCTGCTGGCCGAAGGTAATGTCCGGTATGTGTTGACCCAGCCTGAGACCAAGCGTGAATTTACCCAACCGCAGTATTCCGTACTGGAAATATCGACCTTGCTTTCCCGGGAAAACAACAGCTACAGCTACGCCCGGAAGCTCTCCGGCCATGATTTGGCATACGTTATTTATACCTCAGGATCCACAGGCGTGCCTAAGGGGGTTATGATAACGCATGGCGGTGCCGTTAATACGATTTTAGATATAAATGAAAAGTTTAAGGTTAGTTCCGGTGATCGTGTGCTGGCGGTGTCAAATCTGAACTTTGATTTATCGGTATATGATATCTTCGGTATGCTTGCTGTTGGTGGGGCTGTTGTTATACCATCAGACGATAAAGCAAGAGATCCCGAGCATTGGCAGGAGCTGGCAGCTAAATATAATGTGACGGTATGGAACAGTGTGCCGGCATTAATGAAAGTGTTTACCGACGCGCTGCCGGAGCCGGCGGCAAACAGTCCGCTGCCATTGCGGCTGATACTGCTGAGCGGTGATTGGATACCGGTTGACCTGCCGGAAACATTACGCAATACATTTTCCGCTCCGACCGTGGTGGGCTTAGGTGGGGCAACCGAGGTTTCGATCTGGTCAAATTATTTTATCTGTGAGGAAATCAACCCGGAATGGAGCAGCGTTCCTTATGGTACCCCGTTACGTAATCAAAGCTATTATATCCTCGATGAGCAGATGCAGAACTGTCCGGATTGGGTGCCGGGTGAATTGTATATTGGCGGAAAAGGCGTGGCATCCGGGTATTATTGTGACGAAGAACTGACTGGTAAAAAATTTGTACTGCATCCGGTCAGTGGTGAGAGAATATACCGGACCGGAGATATCGGACGTTACTGGCCGGATGGAAATATTGAATTTCTGGGGAGAATGGATTCGCAGGTAAAAATCAATGGCTACCGGATTGAAACCGGTGAAATTGAAGCACAGTTAAAAACCTGCGGAATAGTAAAAGATGCCGTAGTCATGACAAGAAAGACCGGCATGGTAAATTCGCTGGTCAGCTATATCGTAACACACGATGAGGATAACCGGAATAAAGAGTATTATATGGATTATTTAAGAACGAAGCTGCCCAAATATATGATTCCGCAGTCATATATCATGGTGACAGAAATCCCGTTAACGGACAATGGCAAGATTGCTTATGATAAGCTGCCGCTGCCGTATGCAAAAGCAATCAGAGATGAGTATCAGCCGGTACGGACAAAAGTGGAACAACAGCTAGAACATATCTGGCAGACAATTTTTCCGGATGCACAGCTGGGAAGAAATGCCGGCTTTTTTAATCTGGGCGGAGATTCCCTACAGGCCATTCAGCTGGCGACGCAGATCCGCAAAGATTTTGGTATCGAGATCGGACTGGATGAAGTGCTTAAGAACCCCTGTTTAAAAGATCAGGCCATCGCCATCGGGAATGCTTCCTCAGCGAAACGGATGGAGCAGCTGCTGCCGCAAATCATACCGGAACCGGAAAAATGGAATCAGGAGTTCCCATTGACTGATATTCAGCAGGCTTATTGGGTTGGCAGTAAGGGCATTTACTCATTAGGAAATGTATCAACGAAATATTATTTTGAAATCGAAGGTGAGAATTTGGATATCAACCGGTTAAATACAGAATGGAACCGGTTAATCAAACGACACGGCATGATGCGGACAGTGATACTTCCGGATGGCGAGCACCAAAAGACATTATCGGTCGTTGAATCCTATAAAATTAAGAAGATCGATTTATCAGGAAAGGATCATGCAGAAATAGAAACTGTGATTACAGCTGTCCGAATGGAAATGTCAGGCCGGGAATTTGATACCGGTAAATGGCCGTTGTTTGAAATAAGGGCGGCATTGCTGCCGGAGAATAAGCTTAGATTGCATATCAGCTTTGATAATATTGTATTTGACGGTTATAGTATGAATCAGTTTCTTCTGGAGTGGTCGGCCGCATATTATACGCCGGAACAAGTATTTCCCAAGCTGGATATTTCATTCCGGGATTATGTGATGACCCTGGAAAAAATAAAAGAGACCGAAATTTACCA
>Ga0153991_1000057_pt1 | contig 24252 bp, 17 predicted proteins | sample TSNC075MetaG_FD_104681 | JGI IMG/M metagenome (GOLD analysis project Ga0153991, IMG submission 104681) | Attine ant fungus gardens microbial communities from North Carolina, USA - TSNC075 MetaG | ecosystem: Host-associated > Fungi > Mycelium > Unclassified | place: USA: North Carolina, Jones...
CCACAATACTGATTATCCGCGTCTGTGTTTACAATAATATCCGCACCATTTCTTAGGCATGCATCCAGGCCCGCCATAAATCCTTTCGCCAGACCTTTATTTTGTGTAAAATTCACAATATAGTGTACGCCCCACTCACGGGCCACTTTCACCGTATCATCTTTACTTCCATCGTTAATTATCAGATATTCAATTTCATCAATTCCATCTATATGTTTGGGAAGATCATCCAACGCAATCGTCAATGTTTCCGCTTCATTGTAGCATGGAATCTGTATGATTAGCTTCATTTGTTTTACCCCTCAGAGAAAATTCATTTTATTATACCATGATTTATCCCAAAAATCCACAGTATACTTGGGACAGATAAAGAAACAAAAGTACAGTCGAGCGAAAAACCATAGCGTTCCGCTTCAACTAGAATTTAACGATTCATGTACCATGAAAACTCTTCTTTAAAATCTCCTCGTCCGCTTAGCACATAGACCAGTTTCTGTAGACCGTCTGATTCAGCTAATAAATTTGCGCCATCCACAATCTCTTGCATCTCTGCTCCACGTCCTAATAGTAACCGATATAAAATATCGACGACACCCTCTTGCGATATCTCTCTAAGAAGAAATTCCGGAGACCCCAGAAATGTCCTAATTAAACCTTCCAGATCAGGCGATTCATCCATCACATAGGAATACATGTCAAGAATCCCTGGACCCTCATATTGTCTGTCAAGCATCACAGAATAGCATGACTTCAGTATAGCAAATATTTTCGCGTTTTCTTCCGTTCTGGATACCGAAACCGAAAAATCCTTCCATATTTTAAAGGAAGATATCATTTCTATAATAGATGATTCTATGCCGCTTGACAAAAACAACAATTGGTCAACTCTATCCGTATCCCGAAAAGCGCCTTCGACTATGCCCGTATCGTTATGAATTTCCACCTTCCTTTCTTCTCCTATTAAGGAAAGGTTGGCCTCATATCGAACAGAAAGAAGGTAAAACCCTTCAGGAATCAGGAAATTCGTACCGGATGAAAATGTACGGTTCGGCATAAGGGAAAAATAGGAAATAGAAATTTCCTCACCGTCAGAGAACATTTCCACAGATTTTTGGTCTATCTTCTCCAGGCTCTGTTTATAATCCCCTACCAGAACCGTATAATCGGAAAGTTTTCCAATAATTTTATAGTCTCCCAGGATTGGCCACAGTAATTCCAAATCATTTCTTACAAGCAAGTATCTTTGGTTTTGATCCCTGGCTGCAAGCAATTCATCGTAAGAAATCGTCTCACAGGACCAATTGCTTAAGACTTCACTCAAGTAGGATATATCCACTTCCAAACCTGCCTGTTCGGAGTCGATCACATAGTACAGCGGTATTTCCAGATCCAGCGTCTGCAATAAAGCCGAAAGTGCTTCCATTTCTGCTTTATCTGTTTTTAGGACTTCACATTTATCCGTTATACCAGTATAAAGGATGTCATGTACACTTCCTGCCATTGTCTGGTCCAAATAAATTCTAAGCATGTACTTATCCGTTTGAGGGCAATTCACATTAATATAGATCGGAATTTGCGCGTTCTCATCAATATTAGAGGCCAATATCTTATCGGTTAATACGATCTCTTCCGTTTGTGCATTAACCACCTCATAATATCCTAATTCTTCGCTTTGCGCTTCCTCTACATCAATACAAGTATATATGCAATTTTCACCATGACTTAAAGAAAGGGCTTCTTCCACCTGCGGATTAGCAGAATCACTTTCCTGACCCAATACAACAGATGCAATAATGTCATCAGAGAATTGCAATGGAATACTTTCTATATACGGTGCCGGAATATACCCATATGCCTCACCAGAAAATTTTCTATTCAAAGAATTGCTCGTCAATTCCGCTGTGACCTTTGAGGCCTGACTGGTAAGAAGGACCTTATCTTCTACCGAAACCCCCTCTTCGTACACCTCAAAGACAATGTCTGGATATTGAAACTGCAGCTGAATTTTCGCAAGTCCAGGATCCTCCCCCTCGCTATAAAGTACAATATTTGATACTGTCGTTTTCATATTCTCAACCGCATCGATAATCCCCTGTGCGGGAACCAGCCGTTTTTGCATTGCAAGATTAACCGTACCACCTGCTAACATTGAGATGCCTATACACACACCATATATTAAGAAATTTTCAACTGTCCGCTTTGCACGCTTGCAGGCAAATACAACAAACGCCAGAATCGCCAATATAATTCCCGAAATCCAAATACAAGAATAGCCTCTGCTGGTAAAGGCATACACCATGGCATTTCGAATAGAAGGAGCTTCCGAGACAGGATATTGTAAAGACCATCTCGTATCCACTAGTCCCCCAAACGCTAGCAGAAAAACGGCTATTCCCAGAAAAGCAAATAGAATGTGCCTCTTTTTTGCTCTAAATATGGATGCAATCCCGATTAGCACAAGTACAGGTACAAGAAATTCTAAATAACGTGAATAGACTAACTGATCCAACCGATTTGCAGCATAAAGGAATACACTTGCAATCCCCCATGTTGTCACAAAAGATAACGCCAGAAAAAGATAGGTGGCACAAAAATTATTGTTCGTCTCTTCGCCCCGTTTACACAAAAAGCCCCTTAAGCCTTGCTTAAGCGATGATCGGATACCGAAATAAACAAGACCAAATGAAGCAATACCTATGCCATATAATTTTCCTAACACACTTTTGATAAATGCTTTAAAACCATCCAACGAAAATAAAATTGCTTCTATCTTACCCGCCTGACCCGAATAATTATTTACATCAACTGTTACGCTCCCTCCCCAAAAACTGCTTGTAAAGCCCTGTTTGACAAGGCTTTGGAGGAGAAGTATAAGCACGCCCATTCCCAAACACAACAATGCCTGCCTGCCCAGCTTATGCTTTCTTATAAGAATCACAATTGCGATAAGATAACTGCTGCACAGAATCCCCAGGCAGCGCTGATGCGTTATATAGATACACACAGACAGAATCGTAAGAAACAATAGATTTTTATACTTAAAATTACGCTCCAAACAAATCATTTGTTCTACTAACAAACTAAAGAGCAACGCCAAAAGACATTCTGGGGAGGTATAGTTTATTTGCGTCAGATTTCCTATTGTGGCCACCGCTACTACCGATATTCCCATCAGCAAAGGCGCCGGCATGTCTGCATAAATTTTTCTTCCGATTCTATACAGCACAATAACGTGAAGGACGCAGAAAACCACATTGAGTCCAACGGAAATTTTATACATCAAAATCGGCCAACTGTGAAAGAGAAAATAGATAGGCACCAAAAACAAAGAGTACCCATAGGAATAGTAAGGAACATCCGTAAGAGAAGCCGCCCAGTTATCTCCGCACATAAGTGCTGCATTAGCCCAATATCCGTACTCATCCCTGCTAAGAATAACATCTGCACTATTTTGAAAAACAAACAAGCCAACCATAAACAGCACAGACACAAAAATTAGCATAATCTTATCATTTTTCAAAAAATACTCCCTCACCCTTAAAACCATATTATGACCTCCTAATGTTACTCAACTTTCTTTTGTCTTGTCGTAATCCATGTCAATGCCTTTTTAATCATGCCGCAGTAATATTGAAATTCTGTTGTTTTCCAAAAAAACAATACAAACACTATGTTAGGCAGGAAGAGGCATATAATCGTTTTTAGGACAAATATCGAAATTCCTTCCCCCTGAACCAGACTTGTTATACCAGCTACAAGCAGTAAGTTCAAACACCCACAAACGGCATAAAGCAAATACCGTTTATAATAATCCCATAGGCTCCTCCTTAACACATAACGATATACTACCAGTGGTTCACTCCAAAATCCTGTCAAAAGAGTACTAATAATCGTCCCCAAAAATACTCCGCTAATCCCTATCTTCCAAGCCAGAACAATCGATACCACTAAATTTATCGATGCCTCCCATACAGGCTTAAATCGGTCATAGTAATACACTCCCGTTGCGTTTCTAAAAGTCGTAGCCGTTTGCCGCATTCCAAACAGGAAAATCTTCAAAACCAATACGCTGACCACTGCTTCCGGAAATAAATAGGACTCGCCAAAAAGCAACTTAATAAATGGATTTGTCAAAACATACAAGCAGATACAACAGAACCCATATAACCAGAAATTCAAAAAGAACACCCGATAAAAGATTCCTGCTAATTCATCCGGATCCTCTTTCTCCGCATTAAAGTTACCAACACTTGCCAATATAGCACTGAAGAATTGATTGATAAACGCAACAATTGTATTAAATATCAACAGATAATTTGAATAGATAGCTGTGGCTCCCAACCCGATCATCTTAGTGATAATAAGATTATCCGTCGAGTTCACGGCAACGCCCCCCACTCTGTGCATGAGCATTGCCTTTACATTTGTAGTAACATAGCGCAGTGTCTTCTTGTCTAATGGCTGTACATCTTTTTCCACCAGAAGGGGGTACATTTTTTCGGCCTTTTTGGATACTGCAAAATTCTCCAGCCATGTAAACACTATTTGAACGATAAGAAAGGCTATATAATTTCTGGTAAGAATTATAATCGCAATCTGTGCCAGACACATTCCTACGCCAAAGACAAAATGGTACATTGTATCTATATATTTTTTTTGATCTGTCACAATAAGTGCTCTTTTGTACGAATAAAAGTACGAAACAGACGTATTCAAAACGCAAAGGAAATAAATCAGGTTAAGCCTTGGAATATCCGGAACTTCCTTTAAAAAGGCCTGATAAAAAGGCATGAATCCCACGCCGAAAAGGAAGACGGTCAGCCCAATTATTTGATAAGCTTTTTTATAAAGACCCATTAGACTCTTTACTTTTTCTGTATCATTTTCTGCCAAAGGCTTATATAAAATAAAATTCAAAGCTTGGCCAACACCTAACTCAGCCAGACTAAATACTGTCAGCAATTCCGTGAATAAACTGCTTATACCCAGATATTCTTTCGACAAATAGTAAATAAACGCAACTCGCGTTACTAAGGTCAATAAAAAATTTACTGTTTGGCCCACTATTGATGTTACTAAATTATAAAAAGAAGCTTTTGTTCTCATCAAGTTGTCCTTTCCTTAGTCGAAATCACATCAGCAAGAATAATTCAACCTAAATTTTTAATGCGGTCAATAAACTCTTTCGACTTCTCCGGAAAATCAAATTTTTCTTTTATTAACAAACGCGCATTAGCCCCTATCTTATCCGAGATCTCCGGATGATCGCGCAAAAAGAGTATCTTGTCCAGATACTGCTTCGATGTTTCACAATGGAAATACTCTATTCCATCCTCTGCCGGAATCCCCTCTATCCCGATTGCATTGGTCAAAACCGGAACTCCTGCCGAAAAACTCTCTAACACCTTAATTTTGATTCCTGCCCCCATCTGTAGTGGAGATGCAAGGCAAAAGCACGATCCAAAATAAGCCTGGGGATCCTCTACAAATCCAGTCACAATTATCTGTTCATTTGATAAGCATTGCAATGTTTTCGGAGGATAAGCACCTAAAATAATAAATCGGAAGCCTGGATCTGCCTTAAGCAAATCCCCAAACACATTGTTGATAAACCAAATGGCTGCTTCCACATTCTCCGGCCGATTCATTGCGCCAAAGAAAAGAATATCCTTTCCGACTATTTCTCGCTTCACTTCCTTCATATTGTTATAAAATGGAGTTACGCAAATTGCCTTTGAAAAGTCAATGCCACTTTTCACTAATAAGCCCTGATCTTTATAATTATTTAGCACGATTAAATCAGAGGCCTTTAAAGCCCCCAACTCCTGCTTCTTCATAATCCGATGCTGCATTCCACGCAGAAAACGTTTGACTATTCCCTGTGCACGTAAGAATTCTCGTTCTGTCTTTAGAAAAGTAACATCTTCTTCTATGCTCACAATTTTACATTCAGGAAATGCTTTCCTGACCAAAGGCTCTAATAATACGATTTGCGTCCATTGCAGTATAATCACATCTGGCTTATAATCTTTTTGTTTTAATTCCTCTATTTTCTTTTTTACATGAAGAATCCTATGAGCAGAGATAAATCCTGCGTACCGAGAAAGCAGAATCGGCAAAGCGAAAAGATTTTGAATTTTTTCTTTCGTAGCTTTAAATACATTCTCACCGATAACATATATATCATTTCGTATCTCATATGCATCCAAATCAAGACGATTTACCTCGTCCAAATTACAGAAAGATATCAGATGTATACGAAAATCTTGTTCTTTATGAAATTGTTTCAGCCAATAATTGTGTATCTTCCCACCTGCATGCGAAACACTATCATAAGGAGCATAACATGATATCCACAATATATCTTTCATATACTTTCTTGTGCCTAGGCAGACACTCCTCTCTGAAATTATACTTCCACAATCTCTCTGAAATGGCACAGAAATGCAAGTTAGCCTTACTTCCACTGACATTGCATTTAATAGTAGCAGACTGGTTCGTGGATTGTCAACACTTTTCCGACAATATTCTCATCTCCTCGTCCCCCGCACCTGCCCGGAAATTTGACATATATTTCACTTGAGTTTCCGTGGTTTTATGCACAGTCCCGGACATAGCTAGGCACAGCCTTACTGCTATTTGAATTAACGGGCATTTTCACGAATTGACATTTCATAGAAAAACAAGCTAAGTATTCGCTCATCCTCATTAATCTGCAAATCTTTGGGCGATGTGGCAGTGTGTAACAGGAATTTCAGGTTAAGCCTGTTGTCATCAAGAATTCCCTTGGGAATTATTATGTCGTATACTCCTTCTTCGCTAATTTCTAACGTTCCGACCGATTCGCCGTTCACTTCGATTTCAATTATCTGTGCCGATAAATTTTCTCCAACAAGAGGGCAAATATTCAACGATAGCGCAAGATCCTTCTCTGATTCGGGGAGATAAAATAGAAATTCCGTCTCTTTCCCCTGTGTCCAGATACCACTTTCCTCTTGCCTGGATAAGCCTGTCATGTAATATCGATCATAGGATTTATTTTCATCATCAAAATATACGGTGGAAGAAAATATATAGGGTACATAGTTTTGAGGCGTAGTTTTATAAAAGATCAAAGTAGGACCAAGGGTTCCATGATTTTGGGCACGTATTATGTAACTGATGTTATCGTAAATATTTGCAATTTCAATTCCTGATGAACTACGGGTAACTTCACTGAAACGCTTCGTTTCTATATAATTATCATCAAGCGAATTATAAAAGGAAACTTGTTCCGTATACCTCGTGGCCTCTCTTTTGAATCGATCATACATATTGCTGCTAATAATAATATTCTCAATGCGGTTGTTGCTGAGGTAATATACATCCTCTTCCATTTTTTCGAAAGCGTCCATTATGGTTGCGGGACTGCCCGGCTTTAAAGTGGTATATCCTTCAAACACGGAATTGCTCTCACTAATGCCATTCTCTTCGCAATATGCTTGTGAAACCACTCGCGTATCCGGCAAAAGGAAGGTAAGCAGGTTTGCACATGAAGATGTGATTAAATTAAGAACCGATACGCATAATACCGCCGCGAAAATACGGAGACACAGCTTTTGCCGCTTTGAGAATCTTTTGTTTGTTTTGATTATCTCGTAAACTTTGCCGATCCCGATTGCGGAAATAAGCAAGGGAGAAACATACATCGGAAGCCCCCAACGCTCCCAATGTAATGACAAACAACTAAGACAGATCCAAAAAATCAGGCTATAAAACAGAGGAATGTTTTTTGAAATGCTTTGTTTTCGTGAGAGCAAGGCATAGCACCCAAAAAAGAAGAAAATTAACAGGATAATACCGCTTGCTGCTAAATAATTATCTATGTAGAATAACATGTTGCCGCTCACGCCAAGGCCATCTGCACCTAAATGAGTGGAACGCGTCTCGTTGATAAGAGCTTGCCTGACATTATCAAACTTTAATAGGAGCACAGGTGAGATTAAAAATATAAAGGCAAGCACTAAAAATATTGCAGATATACCATGTTTAAATATCCGGACATACCTTTTTTCAACTATACTACTGACAATTACCGATATAGCGATCATTCCACATAGGATTGCGCCAGGATATTTTATTGTAATGAAAGCAGCCGTAACGAGCGCCATTAATGTGAGGTTTTTGAAACTTGGTTTTTGCATATAATCTAACGCGGCATAAATAAATAGCAACATAAAAAACACTGTCGGAACATCCGGCGTTGCAAAATGCGAATGTGTAATATATAACGGGAAAAACCCAAATAAGAAGGCACTCACCAAGCCCACAAAATTGCTATACTTCTTACCAATTAAATAGCCTACTATAATGGACCCGACAGCAAATACTCCGGTAACAACCCGCGCTGTCAAATAAAAAACCTCTATGCCAATGTCGTTTATATTTTCAATGGTTACGCCATAGAGAAACACTAAAACACGATAAATCAGCATATTAATTTGAATCAGCAAATGATCCGGTCGATAAAAGACATCCGGTTCAAATGTACGGTTTTGAAGCATTTTTATTGCGGAATTAACGATTGTGTTTTCATCCGCGTGCAAAAGGGTGGGAAGCCCCCAATCTGCTCCACCAAATATAAATATACTGCTGCAAATGATAATAAGCATAAGTGATACGGTATCATGGCTGACGCTTTTCCTTGCTTTTTTATCTTTAGGCATCCTATTTGACACGCTCCTCTAAACTTCTGATAGGTTTTGCGTTTCCACCGTTCTCATCTCCTCATCCGCCGCACCTGCCGCAAGACCCATGGAAAGCAAACCGCATTCAGCAGCAAAAACGCCAGACCCACAGTCACAACCGTTACCACTCCCATAACCAAAAATTCTCCATAACCATCCGCGTGTAGGCTCAATTGGCTCCTCACCAGGCCCACGGCCAGCATACCAAGCAAATTCACCCCATAATGCCGGTAGGATTTCCAGGGGCCTCTTCCAAGAATCTTACGGTTGCCATACCAGATAATCTCATTACTCCGGTACAGCAGAGCCACAATGGTTCCGAGCAGAGCTCCATGAATTCCCCAGAAATTCACGAGTACCAGGCTTACAGTCAGGTTAAGGATGGTTTCGATTACCGTCTGCCGCGCAGTACCCCGAAAATGGCCTGCCACGCTGATCGTATTCTGCATCGCCCGCCGGCAGCCGCTTAAAATCTCAATTCCCACGAACAGGAGCGGCAGCCACGGATCAACATATACAACATCCGTCACACCTCTGGTATACAGCTCGATAAAAGGCAGGTATAATACATAGGCTGTGGCGAACAAGATAAAGCTAAGCATCGTATAAAGAGCATCGAACAGATCAATATGTCGGATATATTTCTCCCGGTCCGTTGCGAACTCCTGTCCCAGGATAAACAAGAAGCTTTCGCTGATACTATAGGTCAGCGTCCCCAGTGCCGCCACCACCACTTTATAAGCCGCATATACGCTGACCACTTTCAAGCCGCAGAACATGGTCAGGATCAGCGTATCCGTATTCTGAAAAACCAATTGCGCTACCTGATGCACCATGACAAACCGCTTTTGCCCGATGTGTGCCGGCGGCCCGGAAAAATCCAGCCAACGGTAATACTTCTGAATGTAGATATAGTAAAAGAGGCATTGCAGCATATTCACCACAAACCCTGCTGCTATAACGAGAACGATAGAAGCTCCCATCCAGATCGCTGCCGCCTTTACCAGACTCATGAGGATCGTTATAATGGTCTGGATACTGGTAATAACATAGTTCTTCCCTTCTGCCTGCATCAAAATCTTATAGGTTCCCTGGTATCGGAAATTCACCACGTTCCCCAAACCAGTGAACAGAATCACACCGGCCATCGTCCAGCCGGAAATCTGATCCTCACCACCCAGCAGCAGCGGATACACCGCCGCAAACAGAAGAATCGCCCCCAGATACAGAAGGCTTGTCCGGTTATAAAAGTGTTTGGTAACCGTCATAATAGCGGAAATATCCTCAGCATCCTCCTCTGCTACCGGATGGTACAAGGCCTGTAAGGAAGCTGCGCCGATTCCGCCTTCCAATAAAACGAAGTACGCAAAAATCTGCGTAACCGAATTGATCAGCCCATTTACGGCAGATCCATACCCCACCATAAAAAGACGGGTTAAAACCAATCCCGTCACAATCGAGACCAGCTGCGCCAATATGGACCAGCCGACATTTTTGATACTTCGCTTCTCGTTCAATTCCGCTACCTCTTACCCATACCCTTCAGCGCCCGCAATACTCGAAGTCTTCCAAACGCCCGGCGATAGAGCAGTCCTGCCAGCAGCCGCTTACGCTTCGGCTCCCTGCGGACATAGACATTCTGCCTCCATTCCGGATACGTTTCCTGCATCGTAAGCGCCACCCGGGCTGCCAGATCCTTCCGTCCGCAATCCAGATATCTCCGTCCCGACGAGATCAGCAGGTGTTCCCACCAGAGAAACACCGTCTCCGCAGGAAACCGGTCTCCCAGTGCCTCCCGTAAGCTTGCCGTCACCGTAAAAATATCCTCAAAAGCCGGCTTATATTCCTCCGTCCGCATAATCGACCCAGCCGACTGATAATAGAAATAACAGGCATCCTTTCGATATAGAATCGTCTTCGCCCACAGCGCCAGACAGGGAATAAGCGCAAGATCCTCATACAGAACCCCCTCCGGAAAATGCAGATCATTGTCTGCAAACAAGCTCCGGCGGATCCACTTATTCCAGGGGCAGGGTCTTGCTAACAGATATTCCTCCGGTCGAAGCTCTCCTTCCTCTCCGCAAGAAGCACCTCCTGCAAAGGCAGGAAACGGCCGGACACTTCCATCCGGAAAGTACTCCACTGCGTCAAATACCAGAATATCCGCTGATGTCTCTTGTACATGGCTCCAAAGTCCGCCGAAGCAATTCTCCCGTACCCAGTCATCGCTGTCCACATACGTAATATACTCTCCCGTACTGGCCGCAAGACCTGCATTCCTGGCTTTTCCCACGCCGCCATTATCCTGCAGGACCGCCTGTATCCGCCCGGGATTCTCCTTCGTATACTCCAGTATCCGGCTCCGGCTCTCATCCGTAGACCCGTCATCCACCAAAATCACTTCATACGCATCCAGATCCTGCCGCAAAAGACTGTCTACACACCGTGTCAGCGTTTGCCCACGGTTATAAACCGTCACGATCACGCTTAGCTTCACATTCCTCACCTATCAGCCTTTCCCATCCGGCAGCAGCCTCCCGGTTATCCGGCCGGATTTCCTCCAGATGCCGCCGCAGTGCCGCCAGCCGTTCCGGCTGCTCCAGAATCTCCTGCAAGCTCTGACGGACCGCCGCTTCCGTATTCGCACATACCACTCCGGTTCCTGCCTCGCCTACCAGCTGCTCCGCCGACAACGTCTCCGTCGTAAACACCGGCAGCTTCAAAGCTTTAGCCTCATCAAATACCAGGGGCGCCGCTTCATGAAAGGAGGGCAGGAACAGCAAATCCCCCTGCTTCATATAAGGATAAGGATTTCGTTTTGCTCCCCGCAGCAGCACCCGATCCGCTAGCCCCGCTGCCTGGATGGCCTGCCAGAAGCTCTCCCGCTCCGGCCCATCCCCGATAATATGCCAGTAAAGTTCCGGATGAGTCTTCATCACCGGTTCCACGGCCTTCAATGCCCGAAAAAAGCCCTTCTCCGGATTCAGCCTTGCTATCGAAACCATATGAAAGCCCTTCTCCGGAAATACACACTCTCCCGTCTCACCCATCGCGGTTACCGCCGCGTAATCCGTGCAATTTCTCGCCACCAAAGTCCGGTCTTCAAGCTCCGGCAGCACCCGCAAAAAGGCGGCTCTGCACCCCTCCGACACACAGGCAATCCTGTCGAAATGCCGATACGCTTCACGGTTTCCCGGAGTATTTCCGCCATAATGCTCGAAGTCACAGTGCACAAAGGCAATTTTCCGCTCTGCCTCTACCTTCTGAAGCACAAAGGAATTGCAGCCAATGGCAAAGGCTTTATCAGAATTATCCTGGGCGTAAGAAACCGCCGCATCATAACCAGAGAGCGGCGGAACAGTCGCAAATACCCATTTTCGCGGCCATTTATTACTAAGCATCCGGCTCCACAGGACAAATACTGCCCGCAGCAGAGCCTTCCCGGCGGATTGCTTCTTTAGTACGCTCTGGGGGATCCCCAGCAGCGGAAGTAATCCTCCGGAGGGCAGCAGCCGCACCGATGGCGGGATCTCATCCAGATAATCACCTGCCGGGTAAAACAACAGCAGATCCATCGAATATCTCCCGTCGATCTCCTTCAGCAAGTTTACCAGGGCTTTCGGAATCCCGCCATGATTTAGATTATTACAGACAAACAGAATCCTCTTCATTTCTTCCCTTTCAACTGGTTAAACTTTCCGGGCATCAGCACCCTGGCCTGATGCATGACACGCCCTGCCAATAAGCAGGCGCTCCGGTTCCCGCGCCGCAAGCCGGAAGCCAGCATCCGAAGAGCCGGGTGATCCGGCCTGGCATAAGGCAGCAGTTCTCCGCACAGCTCCGACCGGATCACCTGCGCCATCCAGCTCCGCCGTTCTCTGCGTCCCATACCTCCCCGGGAGTCACAGTTTCGTTCCAGGGCCGACGCCAGATAGCGAAGATATAGCCCGGCTAAGCATGTACGTACCTCCGGCGTATCCATCCCCCAGTACTGCTGCTGGGTCAGAAGACCTTCCACCCGGCCCATGGCCAGCCGGTAATAATCCGGCAGATAGCGGTTCGTCAGGCTGGCTTCCACCCGCTTGCTATAGTGGCTGGGCATCGTCCCCAGGATATTCACGGAAGAAACATCCATGAAAAACGCCAGGTTAAACATAATATCCTCATTAAATGCCTGCGTGGGAATGGAAATCCCCAGGGCCTGCAAGTACTCCCTCTGATATGCTTTGTTCCAAAAATATCCGTACAGGCTCTTTAACTCCAGTGGAAGAATTTCCTTCCGCACTTCTTCCTTCGTCCGAAGAATCCTGGCAGGATACGAGACCGGCACCTGATATACCAGCTCCTGCCGGACATTCCGGTACTCTTCCACCAGCCCCCAGATCACGGCCTGGGCCGGATTCTCCTGCAAGGAAGCATACACCTGTTCCAGCAGATCCTCCTCAAACACATCGTCTGCATCCAGGAACAGTAAGTATTCGCCGGATGCCCGCCGGATACCAATATTCCGCGCCTCCCCGGCTCCTACGTTCTTCTCCAGGAAGGCCAGCCGGATCCGCCCGTCTTCCCCTGCCAGCTTCAAAGCCTTTTCACGCCCGTGATCCGTAGAGGCATCATCGACCAGCAGGATTTCCAGATCGGAAAAGGTCTGTCCGGAGACCGAACAGACAGCCGATTTCAGATATTTTTCCGCATTATGAAAGGGAATAATGACACTAAAAAAAGGGCGTTTCTCCATAGCTATCTCCTGGCCTTCAGCTTTGCAAACAGCCTCACATTACGAGCTTTCACAAAGGTAATCAAATGGGCCTCCCACAACGTCAGTGTTACGCTCTTCAGGCGGATCGGCACCAGCATCAGCTTCATCATGCCGGTTCGGGGCTCTGCAATTTTCAAGGACTTCCGCACTTCCGGATGCGTAATCATCTGCTTAACGGCCTGCCGCTTCTCGGATGCCTTCATTTCACACTTTGAATTCGTCAAATTCTCCAGGCATCCGATCAAACGCTCAATATGGCGTCTGGCTACCATTTCCCGGCTTGCCCTGTCATTTACGCCCCAATGGCGGTAAAGCTCCTTCATCCAGCCGTGCTCTTCTTCCCGCTTCTCATACATACCGGGGCGGTAAGCCGCCGTCTCCGACTCTGCGCGGGCCCGGATAAAGTGATAATGCTGCCTGGAAGTCACGGTCACACGTTCCACATCTCGGATAACCGTCAGAATAAAGGGGAAATCATCCCAAAAGGTGGGCGGAAAGCGAAAAGGCTCCGTCTCAATATACTCCCGCTGCCAAAGCTTATTCCAGGGAGAATATAGCTGGTTCTTATCAAAAAGCCGGTAGGCATTTCGGCGGAAAGCCTCTCTGTCCGGAAATACCATATCATCCACACGGAAATCATCACTCCGGTACCGGTCTTTCGCATAATAGGTATCAATATAAAAACCGGCTACCACCAGCTGAGCCTGATCCCGCTCTGCAAGCGCAACCATTTCCTCCAGCATTTCCGGTTCTGCCCAGTCATCGGAATCCATAAAATAAAGGTATTTTCCCCTGGCCTGATCCATTGCCAGATTTCGGGCACTGGGCGCCCCGCCATTTTCCTTATGAATCACACGAATTCGGTCATCCTCTGCCGCATAGGCATCGCAGATCTCCCCGCTCCGATCCGGAGTACCGTCATCAACGATCAAAAACTCCCATTCTCTGAGTGTCTGTGCCTGGATGCTTTCAATTGCCTTTGCGACATATTCTTCTACTTTATAAACCGGCATAATCACGCTTACTTTAATCTCACGTTCCATTCTTCCGCTTCCTTTTCCGCCAGGCGAAAAGCCGACGCAATTACCTTATCCATATCATAATACCGATACTCTGCCAGACGGCCGCCAAAGATCATCCCGGTCTCCTGCTCCGCCAGCTCTTCATACTTCCGGTACAGAACCTGGTTCTTCTCATCATTAACCGGATAATATGGTTCCATGCCCGTATCCCAAGCCGCCGGATATTCTCTGGTAACGACGGTTCCAGGCTGCGTTCCAAAAGCAAAATGTTTATGCTCAATCACCCGGGTATAAGGTGTCTCCCGGTCTGTATAGTTTACGACCGCAACGCCCTGGTAATTCGGAATTTCCAGCACTTCATTTTCAAACCGCAGACTCCGGTATTCCAGCCGTCCGAAGCAGTAGCCATAGTAAGAATCCAGCGTACCGGTATACAAAATCCGCCCTCCCAGAGATTTGTAATAAGCCCGGTTCCGGTTAAAATCTTCCTTCAACCTTATATCACAGCCTGCAAATAATTTCTCCGTCAGCGCATTATAACCGCCGGTCGGAATTCCCTGATAGGAGTCATTAAAATAATTGTTATCATAGGTATACCGTACCGGCAGACGCTTAATAATAAAAGCCGGAAGCTCCTTACATTCTCTTCCCCACTGCTTCTCTGTATACCCTTTGATCAGTTTTTCATAAATATCCTGTCCAACCAGAGAAATCGCCTGCTCTTCGAGATTCTTCGGCTCGCCTGAAACTGCCCCACGCTGTTTCATAATTTCCAGCCGGGCCTCCTCCGGTGTGACAACCCCCCACATCTTGCTGAAGGTGTTCATATTAAAAGGTAGGTTGTAGATTTCCCCATGATAATTAGCGATCGGTGAATTAGTGAAACGGTTAAATTCCACAAGTCCATTCACGAATTGCCATACCCGTTTATCGGAGGTGTGAAAAATGTGAGCGCCATACTTATGGACATGAATGCCCTCGATCTTCTCACAATAAAGATTGCCTCCCAAATGGTTTCGCCGTTCCACTACCAGACAGCGCTTCCCGGCCTTCACCGCATGCCAGGCAAATACTCCCGCGAACAGGCCGCCGCCTACGATTACATAATCGTATCTACTCATTAGTATCTCCCCGTCTTCTCGCCTCTTCTTTCGCGTCAAACGCCTCTGTGCTGTCACTGGCGCGCAAGATCACCAGAATGGTCTGAAAAATAATCTTCACATCATTCCACAGGCTAAAATTTTCAATATACATTAAATCCATCACCAGCTTGTCCTTTGAACTGGTGTTATATTTTCCCATAATCTGCGCGTATCCGGTCAATCCGGCTTTTACCCGGTGGCGGTAAAGAAATTCCGGCAGGGCCTCTGAATACACATATACATACTCGGTCATTTCCGGGCGGGGACCTACCAGGCTCATATCCCCCTTCAAAATATTAAAGAGCTGCGGAAGCTCGTCCAGCCGGTATTTGCGTAAAAAGCCTCCCGCCTTCGTGATACGGCTGTCGTGATCCGTCACCAGGTGCTGGTCTGCATCCTCCACCATTGTGCGGAATTTATAAATCGTAAAAATCCGGCCGCCCTTCGTCACCCGGTTCTGTTTAAACATCACACTGCCGTTGTCTCCCAGCTTCACTGCCAGCGCGCAGATCAGCAGAACCGGACTTAACAACAGAAGGCCGGCCAGGGAAACCACAATATCCATCAGCCGCTTCACAATCCGCTGCTCAATGGATAAATCCTTCACCTGTGCCGCCACCACCGACACATCATCCAACAGCGCCAGATGGGAATGGAGATTTACAATATCTACAATCTCCGGTGTATAATAGACGTTCTTCATATTCTGATAACAGAATCCCACCAGCTCCGTCTTCCTTTGATCCGGCACATTGTGGAGAAATACCGTGTCCACCAGGCGGATTTCGTCCAGGATCAGAGGATCCTGGAAAGAGATCGTGTTCACCACCTGATACTGCTTCTTGTATTTACCGATTCCTCTTCTCAGATCCCCCAGACTGTCACCACCGTCTGTAATCACCAGACACTTCTCCGGATCTGTAAATGAGAAATAAATCGCATGCCCGCCATAGGTAAACAAAATGGTAACCAATACCTGCAGGATCACTACCGGTAGCAAAAGAAGAAGATCCTCTCCCAGATATTCCTGATTATTGGCCTCGTTCGTATTCATAATTAACAGCATCAAAAAAGTAATAATATCGGTAAACACGGCGGAAAGAGTCAGAGAATAAATAATCGGCTTACTTTTACGCTGCCCAATATCATACCTTCCATAAATATTCATCAGAAGCAAGCCGCAGACTACGAATGTCACGGCAGTAACGGCTGCCGTACGTGAAATCGCGACAATCTGTGGATTATGAATGGACATAAATCCAAAAAAAATGCCCATCAACGCCACGTAAAGCAGCAGCTTAAGAATCAGCGTAATACTTTTGCGGCAATTATATAATATCTTTTTCACAAAGCTCCCTCTTTTTCGTTTGTGATAACAGCTGCACAGACTTCGTGCAAAAACTATAATAAGGGTATCACGTTCCCCTTCTCCCGTCAAGATTTCACCGGTGTTTTTCTAAAATACGTAGGGAAGAATCCCATTTGTAACCATTTCCTTACGAAGTTATTAAATTGCTGGAAAGACCGCAATTCTACTTGCCATTAAAGCTCTTTTTAGTGTATACTAAGTTCGATAACAGGTATTCAAAAGAAAAGGAGTATAGAATGAAGTTTAAACACATATTGGCCGGCTCCGCGCTTTGTGCTATGGTGTTCTGCTTCCAGACACAGGTTCAAGCTGCTTCGGCAGAAGAGAATAACGAGGTAATTTCAGAAGGAGTCTATGCCGGCGAAGTAGAATTAAGCGGCATGACACAGGTGCAGGCGCAGGCTGCGATTGATCGCTACTATGGCGATAGGGGCACCTCTTTGATAACCGTCAACGTAAATGATCAAAAAGTAACCACCACCTTGAATGACTTGGGATATACATATGGCGGCGCTACCGCCGTAGAAGAGGCATTAGGACTAGGCAAGAGCGGCAATCTGATTTCCCGTTATAAGACACAGATGGATTTAAAGTATGATAAAATCATCCTGGAGGTTTCCAATCAGATTGATGAAGCCAAAGTGGCAGACTTCGTAGAAGATAAGATCGCGGTACTGGATACGCCGGCGAAGGATGCTACGATTACCCGTGAGAGCGGCAGGTTCGTCGTGACCCGGCATACCACCGGTCTTGCCGCGGATCAGGCGGCGACGGTTCAGGCGATTCTGGACGCTGCCGATTCCCTGGCTGAGAATACCATCATAGAAGCAATTGTCGAAGTCACTGAGCCTTCCAGAACTTATGAAGCACTCAGTACGATTTCCGAGAATATTGGCTCCTATACCACGGACTACTCCTCCAGTGCTTCCGGCCGTAAGACGAACATCAAAGTGGGCAGCGGCAATATTAGCGGCAGTGTTCTGATGCCGGGAGAAAGTCTCTCTGTCAGTGAGACGATGAAGCCCCGGGAGCCGGAGAACGGCTATCAGCTGGGCGGCGAGTATGTAAACGGTGATACGGTCCAGTCCTATGGCGGCGGCGTATGTCAGGTTTCTACCACTCTGTATAACGCATTGCTTCTGGCAGAGCTGCAGATCGATGAGCGGAATCCGCACTCCATGGTTGTCTCCTACGTTAATCATTCGATGGATGCGGCAATTGCCAATGGCTATAAGGACTTGAAATTTACGAATAACACCGATTACCCGATTTATATTGATGCATCCGCCAACGGTTCCTCTCTGACCTTTACGATTTATGGAAAGGAGTACCGCCCCTCGAACCGCACGATTGAATATCGTTCCGTTACCACGAAGCAGATCGAGTCCGTTACAAAGGAAGTCTATGATCCGAACCTGCCGACCGGCCAGAACTCCGAAAAAGGATCGAATCATCCCCAGGTGTCTTCTTACCTGGAAAAGCTGGTCTATGTAGACGGTAAACTGACGGATACGATCCGTATGCATTCGGATAATTACAGTGCATCTTATAAAGTACGCACCATCGGCACCGGTGCGCCTGCGGAGACGACCCCTGCGGAAACAACGGCCCCGACAGAGCCTCCGACGGAGCCCCCGACAGAGTCCCAGCCCCCTCAGACGGAACCCCATACAGAACCTACGCAACCACCGGCAGAACAAGGTGATACTGGCAATACTTAACACACAACGCCAGATATCAACGAACCGGATCAAAAAAGGAACGCATGCAATATTGCGTTCCTTTTTTGATTCTCTTATAAATGCAGTACGCTCTTCAAGTATTTTCGCAAACTTTTCTGTAAGCTTTCTTTCTCCTTCCCTTCCGCGCATACTGCATATACCGGCCAGCAGGGCAGGGGCTCCAGGCAAAGCATCCGAATTGGAAAGAGCGAATAAAAGGAATCGGCCGGTACCACCGCTACACCTTTTCCCTCTGCGACCAGTGTACTTACTTCCATTTCATCTGCAGCCAGATATTCCTCTTTGTCCTGTAACCAGTCTGCCGCAAAATTCCCCGGCCAGCCACAGCGTTCACACACAATCTGCGGATAGTGCAGCAGATCTTCCAGCTTGGCCGTTGGCTTTGCCGCCAGTTTATGCCCTTCCGGCACCAGCCCTACCAGCCGTTCTTCACCGAGCAGTTCCCAACAGAGTCCCTTTTCCGCCCGCTCCACAGAACAAAAGGCAAGCTTATACTTTCCATTCTTCAGGCCCTTTAGTACCTGTACTTCCTCTTCCCACTCCCACTGCATCCGTATCCCACTGCTTTGGTAAAAGTGGGTTAAGTGTCGTTCAAATATTCTATCCAGGCCGTAGCAGCAGCCGATTATCAGCGGCTCCTCCGGATCGCTTTCTCCCCGCATTTCATGTTCAATATCCTTAAGTCCTCTGATGTAATTTGGAAAAGAAGAAAACGTATCCTCCGGCTTCGCTGCAGCTCCCGGCACTTTCTTGTCCCTTGCCACTGCCAACGCCCGTTCGAGCTGATACAAATTCATTGAATTTTCCTTTCTTTTGAAATCTTTCTTTGACTTAGTATTCGATCTTTTTTTGCTTTTTATCAGATAAAAGCAGTCGAAAAAACTGGAAATCCAGACACAAAATCCTCTTGACTTATTTAAAAATCATGATATACTTAAAACAATTTAGCAGTTAAAAGCGTTACGCTTCAACGTGCTAAAGTAATTGTGTAAAGGAGATCTTATTATGTTTGTCAAATTGCTGCTGTTAGTCATTTTTTTCTCTATCATGATCGGTGTGGGCTTTTACTCTCGCCGTCATGCCGGTAATGTGAACGATTTTGTACTGGGCGGACGCTCCGTAGGCCCCTGGCTCACTGCCTTCGCCTATGGCACTTCTTATTTTTCCGCTGTCGTATTTGTTGGATATGCAGGGCAGTTTGGTTGGAAATATGGGATGTCTGCCACCTGGATCGGAATCGGCAACGCCCTGATCGGAAGCCTTCTGGCCTGGATAGTCCTGGGCCGCCGTACGCGGATCATGACGCATCACTTGTCGGCTGCCACGATGCCGGACTTTTTTGGCAAGCGTTTTAAAAGCCAGCCGATGCGGATCTGTGCCGCGGGGATTGTATTTATCTTCTTGATTCCTTATACGGCTTCTCTGTACAACGGTTTATCCCGCTTATTTGGCATGTCCTTTGATATTCCGTATTCCACCTGTGTTATTCTGATGGCGACTTTGACCGGTATTTATGTGATTCTAGGCGGATATATGGCGACTGCCATTAACGACTTTATTCAGGGATTGATAATGCTGGCCGGCATTGCGGCGGTCGTCGTCGCGGTTCTCAATGGCCAGGGCGGTTTTATGGAAGCCATCCGTGCTCTGTCACGAATTGAAAGCGATGTCACCATTGCCGCCGGGCAGCCCGGAGCCTATGCCTCTTTCTTTGGGCCGGAGCCGTTGAACCTGCTTGGTGTTGTAATCCTGACTTCGCTGGGAACCTGGGGACTTCCCCAGATGGTTCATAAATTCTATACCATTAAAAGCGAGAAATCCATTAACACCGGTACGGTAATCTCTACGCTTTTTGCCTTTGTGATTGCCGGCGGCTGTTATTTCCTGGGAGGCTTTGGCCGCCTGTTTGACAGCCCTGCCATTCATGATCCCCAGACAGGCGCCGTTATTTACGACAGCATTATTCCCACCATGCTTTCCCGCCTGCCGGATCTCCTCATCGGTGTGGTCGTGGTGCTGGTGCTTTCCGCCTCTATGTCCACACTCTCTTCGCTGGTGCTGACCTCCAGTTCCACACTGACGCTGGATTTCATTAAGACGACCGTGGCGAAGAAAATGAGCGACCAGAAGCAGTTACTGACTATGCGGATTTTAATTGTCTTCTTCATTGCCATATCCGTAGTACTGGCTCTGGATCCGCCTGGCTTTATTGCGCAGCTGATGGGAATTTCCTGGGGAGCGCTGGCCGGCGCCTTTTTGGCTCCCTTTCTCTATGGCTTATACTGGAAGAGGACCACGCCTGCCGCTGTATGGGCATGCTTTGCCTCCGGCGTAGGAATTACCGTATCCAATATGCTGTTCCACTATATCAGCTCTCCTATTAATGCCGGAGCTATCGCCATGGTAGCCGGTCTGATCCTGGTACCGGTCGTCAGCCTGCTGACGCCGAAAATGTCCAAAGAAGATGTAGCAGAAATCTTCGACTGTTACAATGAGACTGTAACCGTTCAGAAGAAAATTGCTTTGTCTGACAAGGAGGAATAAAAAGAAGGGTTTGTCGTATCCCATTTATTTGGTACGGCAAACCCTTCCTTAATTATGCGTAAAATTTCAGCAGCCTTCTTTACAGCTTCTGCATATGCACCCGGATCTTCTCAAATGTCTGCTGGCTGATTACATGCTCGATCCGGCAGGCATCATTTGCTGCCGTATCTGCATCTACTCCCAGCGTGATAAAAAACTGGGTCAGCAGCTCATGCCGTTCATAAGTGCGTTCGGCAATCTGGCGTCCGGCATCGGTAAGAGTAATATAGCCAGTATCGTCCACCAAAATGTAGCCGTTCTCACGGAATTGCTTCATCGCATAACTGACACTGGGTTTCGAGAAATTCATCTCATTCGCAATATCAATGGAGCGCACATTCCCCAGCTCCCGTCCCAGCATCAAAATTGTCTCTAAATAATTCTCAGCAGATTCCTGTATTTTCATCTGTAACCCCTTTGCGCTTAAAACTTGACGTGGCTTCTCTGCGATTATTATAGTAGAAAACGCCGGTTTTCACAAGTCCGTTCTTATTTTTTTATAAGCATTTTTTATAAGCATCTTAAGGAAGCAGAAAAGCCTCCAGGATCTGCTGGCGAAGAGAAGCATTCAAAAGAATAGTAAGACCCGCAGAAGCCAGCAGGGTCAGCAAAACATAGCCCAAAATCCGGCCAAGAGCCCATAGAAAACGGACATACACCGGTAAACGGAAAGCAGCCGGCTCTTTGGAAGGCAGCTCTTGTGTGTTCTGTATTCTTTCTGACATATCATTCCTCATTTTGATCTGGTAATTGTAGGGATTCCTCTAGTGTACTGTCACACTAGTGTGCTGTATCACTAGACTGCCAAAGAGATTTCTGGAAAGATTATCGGAGGGGAGATGGATAGCCTCTTGTACTTAGAAGTATAGAGAGATTTTATGCAGATGTCAAGTGTCTAAATGCAAAACCACCGCCAGGCTCTGGAATAAAAATGCAGAGCCTGGCGGCCGTTTCTATGTTGGGTTTGTCAATTTACCCGCCCTGACAAACTTACGAAATAGTAAACCATATCCCGGTTTTTCTCTGGTATTACATCGCTGATGGTATCCAACACGTCCCAAGCTTCCACCATTTTGCCGCGGCAACGTTTCTCCAATCTGTCTGATATGATCTTCGCGGCACATCCCCGTTCCTTTTTTTGTGTAAAATTAATCAGAGCCCGGAAAGTATTGGCGGCAGAAATAGACCACTCATAGTCTGCTAATATATCCGGCATATGTAGCTTCACATAATTTTCTCGCAACAAAGAGATATCCCCGGGTGTGATCACACCGTTAGCATTAAGACCAATGCGCGCAAACTGCTCCGGCGGGCAGTCGTTCTCCTTCATCATCCTGATCAGCATATTGGCCATTCTCGCTTCGGCAACGGGGTCGTTGAGCTCAATGTTTTGTTGTGGATCCGTAATGAGATTATACAGCTTATCCCCGAGGTTTGCGGCATATATAATGCTGTTGTTATCAATATTGCCCGCATCATCGCGACTCCCCTGGCCATTGAGCATTTCCCCAAGGTCATTCGGATTTATATTCGACCGGCCTGGGATTTTTAATACGCCGCAGCCTTTTGTAAAAGTAAAAGGCTCACATAGCGTTGCTTCTTTTATCTCATTTACACTGAACAAGCTGCGCATATGGGCCGGCATCAGCGTATATTCCGAGAGCAGCTCGGGAGAATCGCTTATCGGGGCTTTCATATATACATAGGTGCCGTCCGTGATGTTGATGTGAGCACCATAAAAACCGAACATAGCACATTCGCGGATTTGTACGTCATTATCGATTACTTTCTTCAGCGGCACCCCCTGCATATCTCGTGGTAAACCAATGCCAAAGTAATCCAGTATCGTCGCCGGTATATCGATAAGCTGCGTTAGCGCATTCCGTCGCTCGTTTCTGACCTTTGACCTCGGATCATAGATAAATAGCGGGGTGTGGCAAATCTCATCATAGACCGGCATGACCGTTTTGCTCCACCAGCCGTGTTCACCGAGCAGGTAGCCATGATCGGTGCAGACAATCAGCATGGTGTCTTCCCAAAGGCGATATCTATCCATCGTATCGAGCACCTTGCCAAGGTACTTGTCGCACATGCTCATTAAGGCTGCGTATTGGTATTTGATATGACTCTGTGTCTGCTCATCCTCGGTCACCTGGTGATAAGGCGGCCAGTCGTATAGCTTGCCGTGATATTCGTGAGGATATATCGCCTTGAATTCATCGGTGCAGTAAAACGGCTCATGCGGATCAAAGCACTCGATCTGTAAAAACCAGTTGTCTGCTTCTCTGTTATTGTCAATAAACTCAAGGCCGTTCTTAAACGTCAGTGCCATGGACATTTTCTCTTCGGTATCCATATATTTCCTGTTGATGCGGTCATGTTTGTCCAAGCATCTTTTCGATTTAAAAAATCTTGCTTCGTCGTTCTGGTATTCGTCTGTTTCCTCAAACAACTCCGGCAATACCTTCCATTTATCCCCCTCCTGCCCTCTTACAATTTCCCAGGATCCATATCTGGTATGGTAGGTGGCGCCGCCGTCCTCCCAATAATGCATATGGTCGCTCACCAAGTGTGAGTGAACGCCGTTATTTTTAAGGATCTCCGGCATAGAATCATCAAACGGTTCCATGGGCCCCCAGCTTCTGTGAAGAAAATTATACCTGCCGGTATGCAGCTCTCTCCTGGCCGGCATGCAGGGCAGGCTGCCAGCATAGTTGTTGGTAAACATAACGGAGTTTTTCGCCAGCCTTTGAAAATTAGGTGTTAACGTCCAGTCGCATCCATATGGAGATAACATTTTTCGATTTAGAGAGTCGAACATGACCATTATTGCTTTCATTTTATAACTTCCTTTTTCTGTTTAGATTTTTTGGCTCTGTTAATTTTGTAATGCAGGCATCTCTTCCAAA
>Ga0153991_1000059_pt1 | contig 23935 bp, 18 predicted proteins | sample TSNC075MetaG_FD_104681 | JGI IMG/M metagenome (GOLD analysis project Ga0153991, IMG submission 104681) | Attine ant fungus gardens microbial communities from North Carolina, USA - TSNC075 MetaG | ecosystem: Host-associated > Fungi > Mycelium > Unclassified | place: USA: North Carolina, Jones...
TAGAGTCACCTATCTTTTTAAACTATATGAAAAATTCCGCACAGTGCTGGTAAAATATTATATCTCGAAAGCAAATAGTTTTCAATCATCTTCTCTTTATAAATTAATTACTTAAATTACATTGACTTATTTTTACGTATGTGCTATAGTTTAAATATAGATAATTCACTCACTATTATTCTACAAACTATGCCGTTTCTAGAATAAAAGAGTGGACTTATCATATAAGGAAAGAGAATACTATTCATAATTTCAACTAGGAGTACAAGAATAAAGGAACTGGGGCTGGTTTACAGTAGGTCTATCGGTATGGGAATAAATATGATGATAAGGTGTCAAGAGCCTATTTACCGCAGAAAAGCACTTTACTCAGATGACGGAACTGGGAAACGAGTTTAAATCAACGCACTTTTCCGAAAAGAACCCCCACTCCAAATCTGTTTTGAAGTGAAATTTGAAATTGGTTTTGACAAACGCTAAACAAAAAGATTAAATGACCTTTTGACATCTTAATCATAAAAGAAAAATCCTGCAAGAGGAAGGAGGTAATGCGAGATAAACTCTAGATAACGATCCAATTTAATATTATTGGTAGTGTAAAGTAGCGTATGAAAAACTGGAACCAAAAAAAGTGGCTCCAAAGGAACCTTGAAAACTGCAAACAATTATAAGGAGGACAGTAAATGAAAAGTAGAAGTATAAGCATTCTAATTATCGCGGTTATGGCCTTCAGTTGTTTCTTGGGAAATCCAGTTACTGCTTTTGCCACAGAGGAGCAAGAAATTTTAACAGAAACTGTAACGGAGTATGAAAAGTACAAAGAGTTGCAAATTACGCCTTCAAGCCAATTGCTGCAGCAAGGCATTTCAGCTGAAGAAATAATGGAAATTAAATCTACTCCTTATGAGGAACTGCTATACGAGAGAGCTCAATTACCAGTTGAGACATTACGAGGATTTGGATATACTGAAAGCCAAATTCAATTATTAAAGCAGTATGAAGGTGAAGAATTAACGTGGGATAATCCAGTGCTAAAAGCAGAAGCAACATGTACCGGTACAATTTCAGTTTCCTCTTATGGAACAACTGGTTTTAAATTCACATATAATTGGAAGTGGTCACATTTACCTACGTCTCTAAAAACAGATGTTGTTGCTATACGTTGGCAGGGGTATAATTCCAGTGGTGTTTCTGTAGATTCAAATATATCGAGTAGGTCTGCAAAAGTTAATTATGTTTATGTTAAAGATGGTGCGACGTATCAGTCTGAAAGCCTTTCTACTGATAAAGTAGACGGAAATAGTGTCTCAGCCGAATATAAGGTCTATAAGTTAAATAGTAAGCAAAGTGATTATGTATGGGCAAAATCAGGCAGTATAACCATTCAGATGACTAGAAGTACAACGGCATATCAATTTTCCCATGTACGAGTACGAGGTGCTGTTGGTCATTCTACAAGCTCTACAGTTCCTGCATTATCCGTTGGTCAAGGTGGAGTCAGCATTTCCTTTAACCCTTCTTCGTCTACCACAATAGTAGGTGTAAAGCAAATCCTATTGTATAGTAACGGAACTGTAAAGAATGAATAATCTTTAATATCAGGAGGGGTAGTATAAAACAATTCTTAGTATGCGGACTCGGAGTACCACTTATTTGTGATTGGAAGGTGGGACTTGCACTGATTTTTATACGGTTTTTTGAACAGGAAACAAGGTTTCCAACGCAATCTATCACTCACCTTCTGTTAGTGTAGCTTCTTCTTGTAGACAATTATAAACGAAAGGTACCTTTATTAACTTGCTTTTTTACTACCTATTTGTGCCGTTAGCGTCAGCGGCGGAAGGGAGATTTTATGTCAATCCAACAATACCTTTTCTGTTTTGCATCAATTTTTGTTTGGCCCATTATCATCAATATGCTTAATAGAAGGAAAAACAACCATGACATACGTCTTCATGTGCTTTTTCTATCAGTATATACGTTTTTTCTATCTGCTTATATCGCAATGGGAATTATACTATAACTTGATATGAAGTCTCTCATGCTTAAAACATAAATTTTAGAAAGCTGGTACTGTAAAAGATGTTGCAATTGTGTTCTGATATACTCCCTTCTAGGTAGACAAGTGAAATAATAAAACTTGTTACTACTTAGAAGGGAGCATTTCTATGTCTAGAAAGAAAATACCTGCACAGGATAAGATTTTCGCAGTAAAAGGATATTTAGATGGATTGGTTAGTCAACAGCAAATAGCGGACGAATTTGAAGTATCTCAAGCTTCTGCACAGCAATGGATATTTAATTATGAAAGTATGGGCGAAGATGTTTTTTTTATGACTCATAACAAACGATATTCAGCTGAACTCAAACTGCAAGCGGTACAGGACTACCTTTCTGGATCAGGATCACAGACAGATGTTTGTAAAAAATATAGGATTCGTTCAAAAGATAAACTGCAAAAGTGCATTTTAAAGTATAATGGTCATGAAGAGCTAAAAGCTTTTGGAACAGGAGGGTACACTATCATGACCAAGGGCAGGAAAACTACATTTGATGAAAGAGTAGAAATTGTACAGTATTGCATTGCTCATGAACATAATTATGCAGAGACCTCTGAGAAATATAAGGTATCCTATCAGCAAGCACGCAATTACACTGTCAAATACGAAACTGATGGAGTGGAAGGACTTTAGGATCGACGTGGAAAACACAAGTCTGAAGAAGATATGACAGAATTAGAAAGATTGCGTGCTGAAAATAGACTTTTAAGAGCAGAAAAAGAAAAAGCGAAAATGGAGGGCTTCTTTCTTAAAAAACTCAAGGAAATAGAGAGGAGGCGGGGCTGAGGCTGGTACGCCACGAGTATATATACAAGGAGGGGATTTATAATCATATCATCTAAGAACATATCGAAATACCAAAAACCAATTCTTTATTTTGTGGTTTTCACTAGAGCCAGACGCAAAGACGCAGAGCCAATAATTTGTGCAAATTTCGCTTTCAAGTGAAAAGTCGAAGAAGCTTATTTATATTTGAGGAGGCATATACCGTTGAATGACAATATAACAGCACATTCTTCTTTGGAATACGATGATGAAATATTAAAGACTATCCCTTTTTATAATCTGTTTAATCAATCCATTGTTGATTTGATTAAATCCACAGACAAACCCGTTCATAATTGGCTTGATACAGGGTGTGGAACGGGAAATTTTTATATTAATGCAAATGAAGAATTTCCCGACACAATCTTTACTTTAGCGGACCCTTCAAATAAAATGCTGGAAACGGCAAATAAAAAGATCAAAAGAAATAAAAATGTTGTTTTTATTTTATCGGACTCTCAAAGTTTAGCTTTTGAGGATAATACTTTTGATGTTATAACGGCAATTCAATGTCACCATTATTTGGATAAAGCAACGAGGATAAAGGCAACGGAAAATTGCTTCAGAATGTTAAAATCAGGCGGATTTTTTATAACATTTGAAAATATTGCACCTTTATCCGAAACAGGATTGCAAATTAGTTTAAAGCGATGGGCAGGTTACCAGATAACTAACGGAAAAACGTCAATTGAAGCAGAAAAACATATTCAAAGATATGGCAAAAATTATTTTCCTATTTCAATTATAGAGCATATTCATTTATTGAATGAAATAGGGTTTTGCGGCGTAGAAATTTTATGGGCTTCTTATATGCAAACAGGATTTTTTGCTGTAAAATAATACTTACCTAAACGGAGGATGTGTGAATATAAATGGAAAGAATTACTTTTGAGCAAGAGGGTTTTCATGGTATTTATCATCCTGCCGTGAAAGCCTTTGACCAAAGAAAAATAGTCATTGTTCTTGGCGGCAGCGAAGGGAATGAAAACATCCCGCGGAATGTTGGAAAAATGTTTGCCGAGCAAGGCATATCCGCACTTGGAATTTGCTATTGGAATGTGCCGGGCCTACCGGATAATTTGATACGGGTTCCACTGGAGCCTTTTGAAAAAGCAATTTCCTGGATAAAGCGGCAAGGGTACAAACGTATTGCCATGTACGGAATATCCAAAGGAGCGGAACTTGCGTTGCTTTGTGCTTCACTTATGCCTGATATTACAGGGGTTATTGCCCTTTCACCAATGCACTGCATTTGGAGCGGAACGACTGGTAATAAAAGCATGACTTCGAAGAAATTTGCTATGGTTTCCGAATTCTCATGGAGAGGCAAGGATTTTCCATATATGAAGGCAGAACTAAAATATGGTTCCGCAATTTGGAACCTTATTACACAACAACAACTGAATTTGGCATATATGTACACAAGACCTCTTGAAAACTTTGATGAAGCCACTGCCATTAAGGTAGAAAACATACAGGGAGATATATTGTTTATTTGCGCCCTAGAAGATTTAATGTGGCCAAGCAGGCAATCAGCCGATTACATGGTAAAGCGGCTTGAAAAAAATAACTGGCCGCACCGTGTAAAAACCATTGTTTATGACAAAGCCAGCCATATTCTTGTTCCATTAAACCCATCGAAACTTAATATGTTCAAAGTTGAGAGAAAGTACCCGCAAGAGTGTCAAAATAATCGGCACGAGGCATTTTCAAAAACAATAGAATGGCTGAGTGAATGGTAGTTAGTTTTGGATTCTCAGAGTAGGATTGCTTATACATAAGAAAGGAAATAAAAATGCGGAATGAATCGCTATGCAAGAAAGGGCGGCGGCTGCGGCGGATAACGACGCTGCTCTTTCGTCTTCGGGGATTAGGCAAAAAGCAAAAAGGTAAAGAACGCTACGTAACCACCTCACGCGGTGTGATTCGCGTACTGGAATATGGCTTTGAGGACGCGAAAGTAACACCATTGTATGTTGATATGCATGGTGGCGGCTTTGTTTTAATGGATGCGAGTTCGGATGAAGAAATTAACCTGTACCTCCATGAAAAAACCGGAGTTAAAATCATCAGCATTGATTATCCAAAAGCGCCTGATGCGCCCTTTCCCGCAGCCCTGGAAGCGGTATATGAAGTGGTGCTGTTCTATAAGAACAGCGCAACGGAGCTTGGCATCGACGCTTCCCATATAGGCATAGGCGGACATAGCGCGGGAGCTAACCTTGCTACCGTAACCTGTATGCGTGCAAAGGAAAAGGACAATCTGCATTTATGCTTTCAAATATTAGATTATCCGCCGTTGGATTTATATACGGACCCCTTTGTAAAACCCATGCCCAAAGGATCTATATCTCCCAAAATGGCACTTACATTCAATACTTGTTACGCCTCGCCGGAGCAGGCGCAGAATCCGTTTGTATCACCCGTATTTGCTTCAGTCGAAATGCTCAAGGGATTGCCCCCCGCCCTCATCATCGTGGCGGGTTTAGATTCGCTGCATGATGAAGGCATTCGATACGCAGAAATGCTAAAAGAGGCAGATGTGAAAGTGGAGCTGCATGATTTTGAACGGGCCGCGCATGGCTTTACACTAACTTCCGGCGAGGATACTCAAAAAGCATTAGAATTAATGGCGGGATTTATCAGGAAATTTTTTAGCTCTATAGAAAAATGAAAACATTTCCTTAAAGGCACATTATGGAGGTAATAATGAGACAGATTAACACGATTTATAAAATACATGCAAATTGTATCGTCTGCAATGCGGATAAAAAAACACTTGACGAAAAAATAACCGCTAACTGTACTATTTGCAAGCAGGAATTTTGAAGCAGATACCGTCTGCGAAAATAATCACTACGTTTGCCATACATGCCGTCAAAAAGCAGCGCGCGAAGAGATCATACACCATTGTCTTACAAGTGGGCATACCGATCCGTATAGGCTCATGCTTGAACTTATGAAGCTGCCCAGCGTGGCCATGCACGGGCCGGAACACCATCTGCTGCTTACTGCCTCGCTGCTCACCGCCTTCTGCAACGTAAAGGGCCGGTCTGATCTGGCGCTTTTGCTTGAGGAAGCCAACAACCGAAGCTTTCAGGTTCCTGGGGGAGCGTGCGGGAACTGGGGAATATGCGGTGCGGCCATAGGTGCAGGTATTTTCAGCAGTTTGGTTTCCAAATCGTCCCCTTATGCCAAAGATGAATGGAAATTAAGCGGACAGCTAACCGCAAGATGTGCCGATTCAATTTCAAGGCAGGGCGGCCCACGCTGCTGCAAACGCGACACTTTTACGGCATTTCTTGACGCTGCTGATTTCTGCAACAAACAGTTTGAAACGGATTTCATGATTCCTGAGTCAATCGAGTGTCCATTCTATGTAAACAACAAAGAATGCAAGGGGAAAAATTGCCGTTTTTTCTGTAATTGAAAAAATACGGTTTTAAACACAATTTTTCATTCTGCTTTGTTACTGTCACCAAGGGGCGTTTCACATTCGTGAGACGGCCCCTTAAACAATTACTTGACGTGAACTTAAGCACATGCTATTATTGATTAAATATTCAATGAACGGGGGTTTAATGAATTGTTGACCAGAGCCGAGCAAAAAGAAAAACGACGGCAGGAGATCTTAGAGGCGGGACTCGACCTGTTTATCCGCAGGGGTTATGCCGCCACGAAAATCACGGATATCGCAAAACAAGTGGGCATGAGCACCGGGTTGCTGTTTCACTATTTTGAATCTAAAGAAAAGCTGTTTGAAGCCTTGATTCAGCTTGGCGTCTCCGGTCCCATGTCCGTTATGTCTATCCGGACGGCTGAGCCGATTGCCTTTTTTGAAAATGCCGCGGAGAAAATCCTCTATGCCGTCAAAAGTGAGCCTTTCGTGGCAAAGATGTTTGTTTTGATGAACCAGACCATGTATAACGAAGCGGTATCTCCGGCAATACAGGAACTCATGGCTCAAATGGATATTATCCCCTCAAGCATTCCGTTAATAGAAGCAGGGCAGAAGAATAAAACAATAAGAGAAGGAGACCCGCACGCTTTAGCGCTTGCATATTGGGCCGCTATCCAAGGGATTGCGGAAGAAGTAGCGTTACAGCCGGACTCACCCTGCCCCGCGCCGGATTGGATTGTCGACATTATAAGGAGGAAACCCGAATGAAAAAAGTGATTATTATAGGCGCCGACAGGGCTCAAGCAATTGAAAAGGCTTTTAACAGCACAATACGCTCAAAGCAAATTCATGAGGCGGTTTTATTTGTTGAAAACTTTAAAGGTGATTTTTCTATGAACTTCGGATATGGCGGTAGGAATATCGATTCGCCCTTCCTTATGGCAAGCATTACAAAGCTTTTTACCACCGCTTGCATATTGATTTTACAGGAACAGAAAAAGCTGTCTCTTGATCATTATGTGGAGGATTATTTTGATGAAACCACATTAAGCGGACTACATATTTATAAGGGCAAAGATTATTCCCGCAAACTTATCCTTTCTGATTTGCTTTTCCAGACAAGTGGTTTGCCGGATTGGTTTGAAGAGGGCGGCGTGAAAATGCTTACAGTTCAAAAGGACTTTAGCATAACTTTTGAAGAAATGCTGGCAAATATCAAAGCGTTAAACCCGCATTTTGCTCCGCCGTCTTCTAAAAAAGCCTACTATTCGGATATCAATTTTGATTTACTTGGTGAAATTATCGAGAAGGTTGCGCAAATGCCACTGGAAGAGGCATATAGAAAACTGATCTATAATCCCCTTGGTCTGAAAAATACCTATTTACCGATAAGCAGCAATGACTTTGTACCAAATATCTATTATAAAAACGAATCCTTGCACCGTCCAAATTTAATTATGTGCTGCCGTGCAAGCGGAGGAGGAATCTCCACTGCCAGGGAACTGATGTTGTTCTTAAAGGCGTTTTTTAACGGTTCTCTTTTTCCGCTAAGTATTTTTCAAAAGCTTTCAGTATACAGGAAGCTCCAGAAAACTATGGGGCCGATTTACTATGGCGGTGGGTATATGCAGATACCGATGAGTACTGCAAATACACTTTTTATGGGCAAGGGAGAATTACTCGGACATACAGGTACAACCGGCTCCTTTGCGTTTTATTATCCTAATAAGGATTTATATATTGTTGGGGATTTGAATCAAATGGCGAATCCGTCACGTCCGATAAGACTGGCCATGAAGCTTGCAATGACGGTCAAGTGAATTACCCCAGATACACGTCTAAACCATACGCTTCTAATATTCCCTTGAGCTTCTGCAAGCATTCCGGGGAAGGTGCCTGAAAACGCTCCATATGTTTAGTTGAGCGGTTCAGGGATGTCAATTTGGAAATACCAAGATTGTGATAGGGCAGCAAATATACCTTTTCAATTCGATGCGAAAAGTCTTTCACGTACTCTGCCACTGCCCGGATTTCTCCCTCGGAGTCATTAACTCCCTGAATCAGCGGCATTCGCAGCCAGATGGGTGCGGAAAGTTCCTGCGCCGAATATTTCAGATTCGAGAGAATCTGTTCATTGGGAACGCCCGTGAGTTCTTTATGACGCTTGCAGTCCATATGCTTGAGATCAAAAAGTATCGTGTCAATTTCCCGAAAAGTCTTCTTCACTGTTTTCAAGGGAGCAAAACCACATGTTTCAATGGCCGTGTTTAGCCCCTTTTCTTTCGCCTGCATAATCAGCGCCTGTAAAAAGTCCGCCTGCATCAGAGGTTCTCCGCCACTGAAAGTAACTCCTCCGCCGGAAGTTTTGTAAAATCTCCAATCCTTTGCTGCCTCTTTTATCACGTCTTCGGCAGACACGACTTCCCCCGCAATATCCCGTGCCGCCTTAACACAAGGCTCTACGCAGGCACCGCAGCCGTCACAGGCACTTCTGTCCGTGACGGTTTTTTCCTTCTTTAAAGTAATACAACCTTTGGGACAAGCCGGAATACAAGCACCGCAGCCAATGCACAAATGAGGAAACAGCATAAGTTCTGGCTGAACATGAAAAGATTCCGGATTATGACACCATTGACATCTGAGCGGACACCCTTTGAGAAAAACGGTCGTTCGGATTCCCGGCCCGTCGTGAATCGAAAATTTCTGTATATTAAAAACCGTTCCGGTCTGCGCTGCCATTTTGTTCTCCCTCCTTTTCCCGTGGTTCCGGCCAATAGAATCTCCGCTATGGTTTACCGTGCCGCACTTATTTATTTTGCTAAACTGTTTCGTGAGCCGTTCGTGTAATGATCTCGTCCTGCATCGCTTTGCCTAATAATGTGAAGTATGTACTGTATCCGGCTACACGAACAATTAAGTCACGATACTGGTCCGGATCCCTCTGCGCCGCTTCCAGTACTTTATTATCCACCACATTAAATTGAACCTGCTTGCCTCCATTGTCTAAGAAGCCATGGATCAGGGCGCTCATCTTGGCACAATCCTCCTCTGTCTTTAATGCGGAGGGATGCATTTTCTGGTTCAGCAGCAGCGACTGCAGCTTTTTAGCAGGAATCTTAGCCGCACTGTTCATAACTGCGGTGGGACCATTATGATCTCTGCCTTGTATGGGTGAAGCACTGGCATCTGCCAATACTTCACCGGCATAACGTCCATCCGGTGTCGCTCCGACAATTCTTCCTCCCGGATCGTGAGATGTAATGGAAATGGCAGCCGCCGTGAATTTTACTCCACGGTAAGAATCAATGCTGGTAACCGTATCCACAATTCTGTCATAGACCATCGCAACGATATCATCCACTTCCGCAATATCATTCCCGTACTGAGGAACATTCCGACACATCTGGTAGATCTCCTGATTTCTTTCACCTTCCCAGTTGACATCCAAAGCCTTGATTAATTCATCCATGGTAATCTTCTTTTCCTCGTAAACCAGTTTCTTGATTACATAGACGGATTGACAATAGTTGATGGCACCGACGCCGACACTGATGCTGGGACCGACCTTATAGGGCATGTCGCGATATTTCCCCATTTTACCCACTTTGGGCCCATCGGTATATAAAGAGATCGTAAAAGGATCCTGTAACATTCTTCGGCAGGTTAAATGGCGTAAAAGCATATCCTGCGCAAACCTCTCATAATACCATTTGGTATGTTCCAATAGCTTATCCAGGAATTCATCGAAGGTACTCATTTTACGCACATCACCGGTATTGGGTCCAACACCCTCGTAACCAGGCCCCTGAATCCGACTGTCTCCATTATGAAGGAAGGTATCCAAGGGCAGCGCCTGGACCAGCAAGGTGAAAGCATGACCCCAGATTTCCGGACCGGCAACATCAATACAGCCTAGAATATGATAATCTCTAGCTTTTTCTAACGGTACTCCTTTTAACATCAGATTTTCTATATAGCTGATATCACTAAGAAAAGCAGGGAAGCCAATTCCTGTTTTTACCAATTTGATCGCTTTTTGCATCAAAGCCTCCGGTGTTTTCGGATGTACACGCAGGCTGATGGTATGTAACGGAGTCGGAAGACGCATGGCAGCTTCTAAATATAAATAGGTCAGCTCGTTAGAAGCATCCGAACCATCTTCCGGTTTAACCCCGCCGATTGTGAGATTGTTCCAGCGTGCTTGTCCCTGCCATTTTAACCGGGAAGACCCGCCGGAAGTATTCTTCATCTGCATCATTTTTAAGCGGTAGCACTGCATGTATTCCAGAACTTTTTCATCATCTATACGGCCTTCCTCTATATCTTTCTTATAATACGGATACAGATACTGATCTGCTCTGGCAATGGGAGCCGTGGTCTGACATGCCGTCATCATAAAGACAAACCATTGGAAGGTAATGGCATCCTGGAAGGTCTGCGCCGGTTCTCCCGGAATCCGGCGGCAGGTTTCGGCGATACTCAGTAATTCCTCTCTTCTCACCGGCTCGTTACAGGCGGCCGCTTTTTCTTCTGCCAAAATGGCATAACGCTCTACCCATCGGATTACCGCTTCATTAATAATAATCATTGCGCGAAGATTGTAGATTCGATCAATATCTTCATCGCTTCGAATGGACATAGAAGTCATTTTTGAAAGCTCTTCCCGGCAGTCTGCAATTATGGCATTTAAACCCTTTGCCAGAATATATTTATAATCCAGATTATAAATATCCGCTTCCGGTAGAATTTCCATTCCATTTACGGCATAACCCATGCCGGCCGCCTCTTCCATATTTTTATTAAAAGGAAGCTGAAAGCCGCTGTGTCTCCATTTCCACATATCCTCATCATATAAATCATAAAGCTGATACTCTGGAATCCGTTTATGCCAATAATCGGATAATTCATACATCTTTTCTGCCGTTTCATCATCAATCAACCATTCATTTTCCCCGCGGAGGGCTTCGATTCCCTCCGGAAGCCACACACCATGCGTCCAGAAATCGGCTTCCACACCCATTGGGCGGGAGCAGGGAGAGCCTGCGATCAAATCACCGTCAAACATCCAGATGCTGATATTGTCCAGTAAATAGGCTTGCGCATGGGCAACACGGATCACATTGGGCTCCCCGTCATGCATCTTATACCCCTCGGTAAATATAGCTGCTTTTTCCACGCTAAATGGAAATTTTTTTACTCTAACTTGTTCATAGATACTCTCAATCCGTTTTGTAGTGTTCTTATGCTGTGCGCTCATATTATCCGCTCCTTACATTGTGTACCTGGTTTTTTATTTCTATTTAGTGTAGTGTACCGTTTATCTTTAGCAAAGCTATGCTTCACTGGGTTCGGGGGCGTGCAGCGGGAAAATAAATCACTCACTAGTCGCTCCAAATTTTGAACTTCTAATTGCTCATTTCCTGCAAAATGACAACTCGCTTCGCTCAGACAAGTCATTTTGCGACGGAAATTCACAAAGAAGTTCTAAAATTTTCCGCTAAATCGTTCGTGTTTTATTTTCCCGCTGCACGCCCCCTACATTACTGAGAGTTTTATGAAAAAGTGTTGTGCGCTACCGCGTTTCGATTTCACATCTCAAAATAGAGGGTGCAGTTTTGCTAATTATCAAAAAGTTTTAATTGAAATAACAGTAATTGATATTTAGATATAAGGATGTGCGTACCAACCCCTGTAGATTGCTTTTTGCAATATAGGTATCGCGGATATCATGTAAAGGAAGCAGGAAAGCATTCTCCATATATAGCTGCTGTGCTTCTTCGTAAGCTGCCATACGTTCGTCTAAATCCGTCATGGTCATAATCTCTGTCAATAATATACTGTATTCTTCTGCTTCTGCGATGCCACTGGTCTTAGACAGGTTTTGTCCGCCCAATACGCCAAACTCGGCAGAAGTATTTCCTACAATTGCCGTATAGGGTTCACCATTCATTCCCATGCGTTTGAGTGCCAGATTATAATCATTGCTTTCTCTTTGCATCTGCGCTGCCGTGTTATTATCATAAGAAGTAACCTCTAAGGTAATTCCCACCGCATTTAGCTGGTTAATCATCAAGTCAATAATTGCTTTATTATAGCTTCTCTGATCACCAATCATGGTTAGTGTAAGACCATTTTCATAACCGGCCTGTTTTAACAATTCCTTGGCTTTCTCCGGACTGTATTCATAGAGAGGATCGGCATCCAATTTGGCAGAATGTGCCCAGGAATCCTTGGGAATAAAGGAAGTAGATGCATATCCGATTCCCTCGAATGCAACCTCCAGAATAGATTCTCTGTCGATCGCATGGCTGATCGCCTGGCGTACCAGAATGTCATCAGTCGGACCATTGGCACAGTTAAAGAACAACACATCCAGATTTACCGCATCGCAAAGATACACTGAAATGTCATCATAGCTGCCTGTTCGAACACTTATTACTTCATTGGTGGCAGGTTCATAAATTAAGTCTACATTTTCATTTTCCATTTCAATCAAAGCCACGGAACTTTCGGAAATAAACCGAATCAGAATGGTCTCTAATTTGGGCAGATTCTCTTTATCCCAGTACTCCGGATTTTTTACCATGGTAATATGATCGCCTGCTACGTAATCCGAGAACATATAAGAACCGGTACCTACCATGCCGTCTACACCGGCATTTTCGCCCTGTTCCACCATGTAGCTTTCACTAAAGGCATAAATTTTGGTCAAGCATTCATGCGCATAAGCAACACCTGCCAGAAGCGGAATCTCGACCGTATATTCATCACGGGCGGTCACATTGTCATAATCCACATAGGTGGCCAAATCGCTGGCAAAAGAAGTTCCTTTTAATAAATTCTGCATGGTATAGACGATATCACTTGCCTTCATCTCGGTTCCATCATGGAACCGTACACCTTCGCGAAGATAAACCACCAAGGTCATCCCGTCATCTTCATACTCGTAGGATTCTGCCAGTGTGCAAACCACTTTTTGATCCGCATCAAACATGGCTAAACGTTCCAGGATTGTAGTTCCTGCCAAAGCTCCATTGGTTGGGGAAGCATTATATGGAATAAAAGTTCCCACATCGCTGGCTTGTGCAATTACCATCGTATCCTTGGTACTGGCTGAGGTATTTCCCAGGATTGCGGCGATATCTCCTACTTCCTTATCATTGGATGAAGATGAATTTGAAGATGGATTTGAAGATGAATTTTCACTTTCTTTCCCCGTGGTCTCGCTTCCTCCCGATGATGTTTCAGCACCGGAGCTACTTGGGTTACTGGAACAACCAGCCAATACCGTACCGATAAGCATTGCCATCACCAGTAACATTGCCATTTTCCGTTTCATAAATTTTCCTCCTTATTTGTGATTGATTTCTCTTACATAGTGACAAGACACAACATGTCCTGGCATTATCTCCTCTAACATCGGTTCTTCTTTCTTACAATGATCCGTCGCATAGGGACATCTGGCTGCAAAGCGGCACCCTGGCTTGGGGTTAATCGGAGAGGTCAGTTCTCCCGTCAATAAAATTCTTTTCTTTTTATGATGGATATCCGCTACAGGAACGGCGGATAATAGCGCTTTTGTGTATGGATGCAATGGATGTTCAAACAATTCCCTGGAAGTACTTTTTTCAATCAGCTGTCCCAGGTACATAACCACAATGTGATTGGAAATGTATTTTACGACGGAAAGGTCATGCGTAATAAAAATATAAGTCAGTCCTCTTTGCTGCTGCAAATCCAGCATCAGATTCAATATCTGTGCCTGAATCGATACGTCCAGTGCCGATACGGGTTCATCACATACAATAAAGCGGGGAGTCATAGATAACGCTCTGGCAATTCCAATTCTCTGGCGGCGTCCGCCGTCCAGCTCGTGGGGATAGCTGTTAGCAAAACGCTTTGCCAAGCCTACCGTTTCCATTAACTCATCTACCTTGTCAGGCAATTCTTCCTTTTTGTAATTTCCCAGATTTTTAAGTGGTTCTGCGATTGTCTGCGAAACCCTCATTCTTGGATTCAAGGAAGAAAAAGGATCCTGAAAAATAATCTGCATTTCACGCCTTAATTCACTTCGTTTCTCCCGGTCTGCCTTCGTAATGTCTTCTCCATCAAAGAAAATATTTCCTCCGGTGCTTTCCAGCAAATGCAGGATGACTCGTCCCAGAGTGGATTTCCCACATCCGGACTCTCCTACCACCCCTAACGTTTCTCCCGCCTCAATGGAGAAGCTTACATTGTCCACCGCATGGAGTAAACCGCTCGGGGTTTCAAAGTATTTTTTTAAGTTCTTGACTTGAACTAAACTTGCCATAATTGCTCCTCCTCCATCACTCTGCATGAATACAGCGGCACACATGTCCCGGACCCAGTTCCTTTAAGGGAACTGCTTCTTTCCGGCATTCATCGGCAGCCATCGAACAACGGGGAGCAAATTTACATCCAACCGGAAGATCCATCGGATCCGGCATCAAGCCGGGAATGGGTGTTAAGCGCGGCTGATCGCCTGCGACACTTGGCAGGGAGCCAAACAAACCTTTGGTATATGGATGTGCCGTTTCATCGTATATATGTTTTACAGTTCCGCTTTCCACGATTTCACCTGCATAGATAATCGCAACCCGCTCACACATTTCCGCAACGACTCCTAAATCATGCGTAATTAAAATCATGGATGTGTTGAACTTATTTTTCAACTCATTCATCATATCTAAAACCTGAGCCTGAATGGTTACATCCAATGCTGTCGTGGGTTCATCGGCAATCAATAGTTCCGGATCGCAGGCCAGCGCAATAGCGATGACAATTCTCTGCTTCATCCCGCCGGAAAACTGATGGGGATAATCGCCGTACCGTTCCGCTGGAATGCCTACCAGTTCCAGTAATTCACAAGCTTTTTTGGCAGCATCTGTTTTGGATAAATGATTGTGGAGCCGCAGGACTTCCTGGATCTGATCCCCTACTTTATCAATGGGATTCAAAGCCGTCATGGGATCCTGAAAAATCATCGAGATTTTCTTTCCTCGAATACTGCGCATTTTAGCATCACTTACTTTTAGTAAATCTTCTCCTGCCAATGTAATGCTGCCTTCCATTACTTTTCCGGGCGGATCCGGAACCAGCCCCATAATTCCCAAAGCAACCGTCGTCTTCCCCGCCCCGGTTTCTCCTACCAAACCAACGGTTTCGCCTCTTTTTACAATTAAATTAATTTTATTCACAGCATAGCAGATACCATCATCGGTTTGATATTGGATCGACAAGTCTTTTATGTTCAATAATTCTTTATTTTCCATACCCATCCCTCCTAATTTTTCAATCTGGGATCCAACGCATCTCGCAGGCCATCACCCAGCACATTAAGAGAAAAACAAGTCAGCAAAATTGCAATCCCGGGGAAAGTAACGATCCACCAGCAATCTCTAATATATGCGCGGCCTGCCGACAGCATCGCCCCCCATTCGGAGGAAGGCGGCTGTACTCCCAATCCGACAAAACTAAGACCGGCTGCGGCGATTACCGCCCCCGCGATATACAACGTTGCCTGAACAATAATCGGAGCAAGTACATTGGGAAGAATGTGCTTCCAGATGATTTGAGGAGTACTCAGATCAATGGCATGAGCGGCTTCAATATACTCTTGATTTCGGATCTGAAGAATTGGACCGCGAACCACTCTTGCAAAACGAGGAGTGGTCGCAATTCCCAATGCCAGCATGCAATTTCCAATCCCAGGGCCTAAAACAGCGGAAACAACAATTGCCGTCAACATGGTCGGCAGTGACATAAATACATCCAGAATTCTCATGATTACATTATCGAGCCTTCCGCCGTAATAACCGGCAATAGAACCCAGGATGATTCCGAAAAATCCGGAAATGCTTGTAGATACTAAGCCAATGGTTAGAGAAATACGTCCTCCATATAACACACGGCTAAAGATATCACGGCCATACTGATCCGTCCCAAATAAATGCTGCAGCGATGGACCCAGAAAACGCTCCTTTGTATTCTGATCGTCAATTCCGTACGGAGCAAGGAAACCGGCAAATACGGCTGATAAAAAAAGAAGTAAAATGATGATTAGTCCAATCATCGCCATCCGGTTCTTTCGCATGCGTCTCCAGATTTCATAAAATTGACTTTTGCGTTTTTCTTTTCCGTTGATTGTTTTTGCCGGATTTTCATCCTGTTTTCTCATCCTGTTTTCACCTCCCTCTTCCTTTTCTTCTTCCCTTGAAATTGTGTCTTAATCCGGGGATCCACTGCTGTATACAGCAGATCAACTGCCAGATTTACAAGGCTGAAGCAGATTGCCATAAGGACAACGCCGCCTAAGACAACCGGATAATCTCTGGTTTGTATGGAGTCCACAATATATTTTCCAAGTCCGGGAATGGAAAATATCGATTCAATTACGACCGCGCCGCCTAACAGAATCCCAAATTGCATTCCTAATACGGTAATAATGGGAATCAGGGCATTTCTTAAGGCATGATGCATCACGACCACGCTCTCCTTCTGTCCTTTGGCTCTGGCGGTACGGATATAATCCTGGCGCACACATTCCAGCATACTGGATCTCGTTGTACGCATTAGAGTCGCCGCGGAATTTACTCCTACCGTAATGGCTGGCAGGATCCAGTAAGCCGGCCCATAAAACCCGGAGGCCGGCAGCCAGCCCAGCTTCAGCGAAAAAAACATGATCAGAACCAGACCCAGCCAGAAGTTTGGCATCGAGACTCCGATCATTCCAACTGCTACAGAAATATTGTCAATCCACGAATACTGCCTAACCGCGGAGATTATTCCGATCGGGATACCAATCAGTGACATGACCAGCAGGCCGCTGACAGCAAGTCCAAGAGTAGTTGGAAAACGCTCTAAAAGAGCATCCGCTACCGGTTTTCCTGTAGAATACGAATTTCCAAAACTGCCTTTTGTCATAATACCGGCCACGTATTTTCCATACTGTATCAAAATCGGATCATTCAAGCCCAGCTCTTCTCTCTTTGCCTCCACAAGCTCCTGGGCCGCATCTTCTCCCAATATAATTCGAGCCGGGTCGCCGGGTGCCAGCGTCAACAATACATACAGCAGCAAAATAACAGCAAGAACAACCGGAATCATCATTAGTAAACGCTTCAATACATACTTTACCATTCCCTCACCTCTCTGCTTTTTTGGAATCATCATCTGATGTCAATATAACAAAAATCCACCTTGCGAAACACTGAAAATAGTGTCGTTTTAGGTGGATTTTTGTGTTAATTCTATTTTTTACTCTATATTATCTTATTTTTGCGCATGCGTTACGCGATACTGTAACGGTGAGATTCCTTCATTCTTTTTAAATACCCGGCTAAAATATTTTTCATCGGAATATCCGACTTGGGAGGCGACATCAAAGATACGAACCGTTGGATTTCTTAACAGTTCTTTCGCCTTGTCGATTCGCAGATTATTGATATAGTCTGTAATTCCTTCTCCAATATTCTTCTTAAAGGCTCTGGATAAATAATTCTGACTGATGGAAAACTGCTCCGCAATGATTTCCAGCGATATCTTGGAGTTATAGTTTAAAATAATATATTGTTCAATCTGATGAAACAAATTATCCTCCGCCCCTGTCCTCCCGGTAAGCTTGCTAAAAAATGAAGATACCTCCGTTAAATCTTCCACCAGAAGCTCTTCCAGTAGTTCTCTTGAAAATTCTCCATGACGGTTAAATGGTAACAGGAATTTGGAATCCTGAGGATAAAGCACTTCCTCGCCCTGCGGCTGCGGATAATTCATCCGGATGCTTTCTATCCAACGGATGCGAATACTGTTATAAGATGCTTTGATTTGTTCCAGATGCCGGATGCTTAGATAAGAGGCCGCAAATATGGCTTTTACGCATATTTTGACGCTGGCGCAAATAGCAGAGGGATACCCATTTAATACGGCGGAAAACAATTGATCCTCAAAGGCCAGCATGTTAAATGCAAAATCTTCCTGCCCTGTCATTTTGTGTTGGTGCAGGGATTCCGTATTCGCTAATAAATTATAGGCCTCCGCGAAATTTATTGCCTCCAGATTCGCCTCCTCAAACTGCTCTGGAAATTTTGCGGCGTGACTCAAGCCCATGTGGAGCTTTATCCCTGATTTTGCATATATACATTCCAGAACCTGAATACAAAGCCGGGGAATACATTCCAACGATGCGTCAAAAAAGAGGATAATGTTACTGTTTAGTTGTCTCATAATCGCCACCGCTTTTCCGGTAGCAAATACCATATCATTGACAATACTCGTCAAAGCAGCGCTATCGTAAATTCCTTGAAAACTCTCCGCGGGAAGATGGTTGGTATAGATGATTCCAATCCGGCATTTTTCTATGCTCTGGAAGGCCGGCATTATTTCACACAACTGCGAAAATACCATTTTTGTCTGCGAAGAAGAATAATACAAGAGTAATAATTTTTGTGCTCTGGTTTTCGCAAACTCCGAATGGATTTCCTGATAGGAGTGCTCAATTAACTCCAAGGCACTATCCCTTTGATGCTCCAATACCGCCTTTTTTACTGCCGCATTAATTTGTACTTCATCGATAGGCTTTAAAATATAATCGACACAACCATGCTGAAGGGCACTTCTTACAAATTCAAACTGACCAAATCCGGAAATCATGATGATTTTCGTTTTGGGACAAATCTCAAGGATTTTAGTGATTAACTCCAGGCCCGTAATCCCCGGCATTTTTACATCAGAAATTACGATTTCCGGTTTTTCCATGCGGATCAAAGGTAACACGCTCTCCGGTGATGTCACCTCATATACCGTGGTAATATGATGCTTTTTCCAGTCAACTAACAGCTTCACAGCGACAATTACATGCTCTTCATCATCAATAATAAGTGCTTTCATACTTATCTCTCCCCAAGAGAATTATTGGTAGGGATTTAGTGGGATGCAAAGCGTGACCATAATCCCATTCCACGCGGATGTCTCCAGCTTCATGTGTACTCGCTTTCCGTATAAAAGTTTTAGCCGGTATTGTACATTCAATAACCCGATATGATCATTAATTTTAATTTCATCAACCGATGCCAGGTTTAGAGAATGATTGACCTCCTGTAACCGCTCTGCTTTACACCCGTTCCCATTATCCGTTACGACAATCTGTAAAACTTCTCCTTTTAGCAAAATCTGCAAGCATACAAAACCATTGGAAATATTATGTATCCTGCCATGCTTAAACGCATTCTCTACCAAGGGCTGCAGCAACATGCGTGGAACTACGATGGATTCCGCTGCCGGATCCACATGGAGTTCATAACGAAAGCGATGATTAAAACGCAAACTTTGCAGAGCCAAATAGCTTTCTACATGCTTGATTTCCTGTATCAATTCTACGGATTCGCAATCCAGACTCATGCTGTACTGCATTTGGGATCCCAGGCTGGTTAAAAGCTGATACACTTCTTTATCCTTATGCACCAGCGCGAGGGTACTTATACTTTGTAACGTATTGTATATAAAATGGGGATTAACCTGATTTAGAAGCATCTTTACCTCTGCTGAGCGATGAGCCCGGCTCAGTTTCTGTTGGCGAAGAAACATTTCATTTACAGTACTCATCATTTTTTCCATATGGGTCACCAAGGCTCCGATTTCATCCGGCTCCTGATACGTCGTATAATCCGAGACATGAACCGATAGATCTCCTCTTTCCACCACTTGGACATAATCCTTCAAATCCCGCAGAGGCTTTGTTCTTTTGAAAATAATTGCTAGACTTAAGACAGCGCAAATACAGCCGGCAATTATCATAATCTCAATCTCGACCCTCAAAATCGAGTTGGCGCCTTGATATAAGAGATCATAAGGATTTAATTCCAGAATATACCAGGACAGGCTGTCAACCTCCACCTTCTGAATAAAAGCAGTGCCCTCAAAAACTGTATTCTTAACATCCAAGGGGCTTATATGATATTGATTATGTATGATTTCCCGAATTTCCTCCCCGGAAAGCAAATCCACATTTTTAAAGATTACTTCCCCTTGTTCATCTAATAAATAGACCGGGGTGCCATTTTCTGCCGAAGATAAAAAACCTCCTAGGGTATCCGTTTCAATGTCAAAAGAGATGGTACCCAGAATACTATCTCCCGTAGCATTATAAATATTCCAGTGAAAAGAACAAACCTCCAAATCCTCTTCATACTTCAGGTTTTTACCATACATATGGATGGTATGAGGCGCTTCTACATAAACCTGATACTTCTCTGCCGTTTCTGGGATATTCACAGCCCAAGAGGCCTCAGAATGTTCTCTCCCGGCGCCGCTAATCAGATAAGACTGCCCCGAACTATATAGATTCAGATAGATTTGTGTGACACAATCTTTGCTGGAAAGATTCATCAGAGAACGCAAAAAAGAAAACAGTGCATAACTGTCTTGGTAAGTATGATGGGAGGAAAACAATAAGGTATAAATATTCGTATTATAGTATAGTTCCATCGAAGAGCGGCGAAGATACTGCAGATATACACTCAAAGACGCCTCATCCGCCGCAATTGCACGCCTGCCGCTTTCTACCGCATTGTTATAAAAAGCCTCCTTTGTAAAATTATTAGAGATGATGGCCGTAAGTAAGAAGGTAATGCTAATCACCAATAAAATTACCATGGATATTTTCCGCGCAAAACTTTTCCGAAACAACAATTTCACCTCCTGGTTTATTGACAGTATAGCAGATAGCCTATATTATTCAATATAATAAACTATACCATAATTTTATAGCACAATAATCCACCTGAAAGGGATAATTTGTGGGTATCGTAGTAACAATACAATTGATTATACTGTATACTAGGGTGACCCACACAAATTAACTATATGTTTTGCGTAGGATAAATTTTCCGCCTGCAAGGCGGAGGAATGAGTCGTAGCGGTGGCTACGGCGATTGACGACAACGCCGCAGGTGGAAATTTAGACAAGCGAAACATATAGTTAATTAATGTGGGGCGCACTAGGGTCAAAAGGTCTTGCGTTTCATGCTTGCATGAGAACGCATGACTTTGGGACCCGCAAAACATGAGAAAGCAGCCCGAATAGGGCGGATTTCGAAAAGGAGATGGGAAATGAAAAGTAAATATGAATACGGCTTCTTTCTTTTGGTATTTCTTCTTCCTATTTGCCTCCTCTCTTCCTGTATCTCCTCACCCCCGGATTCTTCCACTACAAAATCGACCGTTGAAACTACGACCGCAAAATTATCTGAATCCTCCCTCCCCCAATATGGGGGAACCTTGATCATTTGTGATATGAGCCCCGTATCCGTTCTGGGATATCCCCCACATATGACATCCGGTTCTCCTATTCGCTTGTCTGCTCCCGCCTTAGAAACCCTGTTCCGTCTTAATAGCAATCTGGAAATTACCCCCTATCTCGCTGCCGGCTATGAGAGTAATCGAGAGCAAAACCAGATTACCATCCGGCTAAGAGAAGATGTATGGTTTCATGATTATACCGTCATGGATGCCAATGCTGTAAAATGGAATCTGGAACAGCAAATGAAGGCCGAAGCTACAGGAACCGGTAACATCGATACCATCCATGTGATCGATGATTTCACGCTTCTCATTCAACTAAAGCAATGGGACAACACGCTTCTGGTTAGCCTGTGCCAATCCACCGGCCTGATAATTTCTCCCTCAGCCTTTGAGGCTCACAATGATACGAATCAGGGCGCCGAATGGGCTGCCTCCCATCCGGTTGGCACCGGAGCTTTTTCTTTTGAAAGTATGGATTCTGCCAAAACCATCGTGTACCGCCGCTTCGATCTATATTGGCAGGAAGGAAAACCCTATCTGGATTCTATTGTGATTACCTTTAACAGTGATTCTTCCAGTCGGGAGTTTAAGTTAAGAAATGGAGATTATGACGTTTTGATCCGTGGAGATATTGCCAGCCTGGCAAGTTTTTCTGCTGATGGTTATCACCTCAATACCATTGATGCCAGCTCCGGTCCCTGGGGTCTGGTATTTGATTCCGCCAATGGCGATTCTCCCTTCTATGACAGCAAGGTCCGTCAAGCAATCTGCTACGCCATTGATCCTGCCTGGATCGCTCAAAATGTATATTTAAATACGGTATCATTAACCAATCAGTATTCGATTCTCGGTGAACCCTCTTATAACAATGATGTTGTCGGGTACCACTATGATGTTCAAAAAGCAAAAGCGCTATTAACAGAGGCCGGTTACCCGAATGGTTTTACAACCACCTATACCTATGACCAAAAAGCGGACAATGCCGAAGCCCTGGGGTATGCGTTAAAAGACATGCTAAAACAGATCGATGTATCTTTGGAATTACACCCTGTGAGTAATACCGAACACACCTCCATGCTTTTAAAGGGCGGGGGATGGGAAGGCATAATAGGAATTTTCGGTTCCGCCCAGGCAGATACATTGACGCAGATGTATGACTACTTAATTGGAGAGCAAAAGTATTTAAGCATGTATAAACCGGCTGGTTTGACGGAGGCCATACAAGCTGCCGTATCTGCCTCTCCAGGCAAATTTCTTCCCTATGTGCACCGGGCGCAGAAAATCATTGTCGATGAATATTGCCTTATTTATTGTATGTTTACGAATAAGGACATTTCTGTATTATCGCCCAATGTGCACGATACCGGGCTAAGTCAAATGCGGATACTCACCCAATGGAATCCAGCCGACACCTGGATCACGCCGCCGACAAATTCTCAATAGCAAAGCAGCAAATAAAAACATTCCGATTCATTGCCCGGCCGTTTTATCATGCTGAAGCGAAACCATGTGAGCATAAAGGCCGCCTTTTGCCATAAGCTCTGCGGGAGTACCCTGCTCACTGACAAGTCCTTTATCCAATACCACGATTTTATCGGCGTTTGCAATCGTTCTCATACGATGGGCAATCACCATCACCGTTTTATTTCCAAGCAGCGCAGATAAAGCGTCCTGTACCAGCGTTTCACTCTCAGCGTCCATAGATGCCGTAGCTTCATCAAGCAAGACAATCGGCGCATCTTTCAGTAATGCCCGCGCTATCGAAATACGCTGCCGTTCACCGCCTGACAGGACGCTGCCATTCTCTCCGATATTTGTTTGATAGCCCCCAGGTAAGCGGCTTATAAATTCTTCGCACTGTGCGGCTCTAGCCGCAGCCATCACTTCTTCATCGGCAGCGTCACGACGCCCTAAGCGTATGTTTTCCATCACCGTATCGTCAAACAGCAAGACATCCTGAAATACAATAGCATAATTTTTGAACAGGGTTTCCGGCTCAACACTTTTTACATCAACTCCGCCAAGCGTAATTGTCCCGGAACCGGCGTCCCAAAATCTGGCCGCCAGCTTCGATGCCGTTGATTTACCGCTGCCGGACGGTCCCACCAAAGCAGTCACCTCACCCTGCCTGGCGACGAAGGAAACTCCATTCAGCACAGGTTCCTCATTGTAGGAGAAAACGACATTCCTAAACTCAATGTCATATCCTTTGTTATTGCATACCGCAGCGCCGGTTTGTTCCGGTTCCGCGTCAATCTGTTTCATTCTCCCCGCACTGACCTGCGCGGCAAAAAGCTCAGCCATCAGCATGAAACAACTGGTAAACGGGTCA